>OGUM01000783.1_pt1 | contig 25997 bp, 26 predicted proteins | sample 1553631 | NCBI WGS metagenome assembly OGUM01 (sample SAMEA2580228, study PRJEB22360) | human gut metagenome | biome: human gut; feature: human-associated habitat; material: faeces | place: Denmark | collected 2008/2010 | reverse complement strand
CTTCCACGTCCGAGGAGGCCTTGGAGGAGGCAGAGCCGGTTCCTGCCAGGAGCAGTGAGTGCGACGCTTGTGGGAAAATGTCTCGCGTAACCCCCAAAAAAGACACGTTTGAGACCGGACCGGAGGAAGTAAAATGCATCCATTATCCCCACGGGACGGACGAAGTCTATTATCAGCATGCTACGTATTACCAGGTCTGCGGTTCCTGCGGATACAAGTCCGGCACATGGACTGTGGACGAGGGAGAGTCGCTCCGGTACTGCCACGGGTGGTCGGCGACAAAGCACTGAGTTCCGGGGAGAGCGATTTTTGTACGGCTAAATGGAGAGGCCCCTGTAGCAGGGTGCCGCTGACCGTTTCAAGAACTTGTGAGAAACAGTAGCCCAGAGCCCTGAAAACAGCTTTGGGCTGCTGTTTTTGCCCTTTTTGGCAATATTTTGGCCAGAAGAAACGTTTTAGTGGTAAAGGGACCTTACTTATGCTATACTGGTTCTGTATATAGATGATACTTTTCCCCCTTTGCCGGGGGCTGACATAAGGGAAACTGCCATGAAAACCATCTACATTCTGCTCACCCGCTCCGGCACGCTGCTGTCCAAACTGGTCTATGCCGCCACCGGTTCCAGCTATACCCACGCCTCCATGGCCTTTGATGCAGAGCTGAGTTGCCTGTATAGCTCCACCCGCAAAAACGGTTACACCATGTTCCCGGCGGGGCCCAGCAAAGAATACCTGAACAAGGGCGTTTTCCGTCTGCGGGACGACGCCCCTTGTGCGCTGTATGCGCTGGAGGTGTCCGATGAGGCCTATTTCCGCGCCCTGCACCGTGCCGAGGAGTTCATGCGCCACAGCGAGGAGTACAGCTTCAACACGCTGGGGCTGATCTTGTGCGGACTGCATATCCGCTGGCAGCGCCGCCACCATTATTTCTGCTCCCAGTTCGTCAGCGAGGTGCTGGAACAAAGCGGTGCACTGGCGCTGCCCAAGGACAGCACCTTGATGCACCCCAACGACTACGCCCTGCTGCCCCAGCTGAAGTGCCTGTACAAGGGGCGCTTAGCCGACCTGCCCCAGCGCAAAGCGATGGAGCTGGGCGAGACACCCTCGATGGTCAGCATCTATACCGGCCTGCTGGTGGAGCTGCTGCAGCGCCGGGCGCAAAGTCTTTTTGAGTAAAGCTTTTGGGCATAAGCCTGAAATTTCGGCTTTTTTGAGCACTGCTCTTGCATTTTGCAGCCAATTGTGGTAATATTATTCGGCGGTATTGTTTTGCCGCAGAATATGCGCTCGTAGCTCAGCCGGTAGAGCATCTGACTTTTAATCAGAGGGCCAGGGATTCGAGTTCCCTCGAGCGCACCAAAATCCCACGAAGAATCGTAAGATTCCTCGTGGGATTTTCCATTTTCTGGGGCTCTGCACACTTTTGCACACTTTTTGCACACCGGCGGGAAAGCCGTGTTTTTCCTTGCATTGTCTGCATTCTGTGCATCGTGGCGGAACTTGTCGGGGCAAAGCCCCTCCATCTTGCTGCGCAAGACCGCTCCGTCGCTTAAAAGCCCCACTGGGGCTTTCATTGCTGCGCTGCGCTTGCAAACGCGAATTTTCTTACCTCCCCCGCGATACACCATTCAAAAAAGGCCGCCGCACAAAGCACTGGGCGGCGACCTTAAAATTTGAACGCGTATTGCTATAAAAGAGCGCTTACTTGCCCAGCATCTCGTGGGCGGTCTTGCAGATGGTGGCTGCGTCCAGACCGAACTTCTTCAGCAGATCCCATGCGGGGCCGGAGCAGCCGAACTTGTCCTGCACGCCCACGCGGCGGACAGGGGTGGGCAGCTTCTCGCTCAGGACGGCGCAGACGGCCTCGCCCAGACCGCCGATGACGCTGTGCTCCTCGGCGGTGATGACCTTGCCGCACTCCTTGGCGGCCTTAAGGACGATCTCCTCGTCCAGAGGCTTGATGGTGTGGATGTTGATGACCCGGGCGTGGATGCCCTCGGCAGCCAGCTGCTCGGCAGCCAGGCGGGCCTCGTTAACCATCAGACCGGTGGCGATGATGGCAATGTCGCTGCCCTCGGTGATCTGCTCGCCCTTGCCCAGCTCAAAATGGTAGGTAGCCTCATCGTGGAACACAGGCACAGCCAGACGGCCGAAGCGCAGGTAAACAGGGCCCTGCATGGCGTAAGCGGCACGCACAGCGGCACGGGCCTCCACATCGTCTGCGGGGCAGATCACGGTCATGCCGGGCAGGCTGCGCATCAGGGCAAAGTCCTCGCAGCACTGGTGGGAAGCACCGTCCTCGCCCACAGAGATGCCGCCGTGGGTGGCACCGATCTTGACGTTCAGGCGGGGGTAAGCGATCGAGTTGCGGATCTGCTCAAAGGCACGGCCTGCGGCAAACATGGCAAAGCTGGAAACAAAGGGAACATAACCCATGGTGGCCAGACCTGCGGCCACACCCATCATGTTGCCCTCGGCAATACCGCAGTCGAAGTGACGGTCCGGGTACGCCTTGCGGAACATGCCGGTCTTGGTGGCGGCAGCCAGGTCAGCGTCCAGCACCACCAGGTCGTCGTGGCCCTCGGCGGCCAGCTCTTTCAGGGTGTTGCCGTAGCTGTCACGGGTAGCGATCTTCTTCACTTCTGCCATCTTACTTGTCCTCCTCTTCCAGCGCGGCGTAAGCTGCATTCAGCTCCTGCATGGCCTGTGCGTATTCCTCATCGTTGGGGCCCTTGCCGTGCCAGTCAACGGAGTTCTCCATAAAGGAAACGCCCTTGCCCTTGAGGGTATCCAGAATGATGCAGGTGGGCTTTTCGTTCTCACCGTGGAAAGCGGCGATAGCGCTCTCAATGGCATCAAGATCGTGGCCGTTGATTGTCAGCACATTGAAGTTGAAGGCCTTCAGCTTCTCCTCCAGCGGGGCGCTGTTCATCACGGTCTCGGTGGTGCCGTCGATCTGCAGATGGTTGCGGTCCAGCATGACGCAGAGGTTGGACAGGCCGTAGTGAGAAGCAAACATAAAGGCTTCCCAGCACTCGCCCTCTTCCACCTCGCCGTCACCCAGGATGGTGTAAACATTGATGGGCTTACCGGCGTGCTTGGCACCCAGTGCCATGCCGCAGGCGGCGCTCACGCCCTGACCCAGACTGCCGGTGGACATATCCACGCCCGGCACACTGTTCATGTTGGGGTGGCCCTGCAGGTAGCTGCCGATCTTGCGCAGGGTCTTGAGGTCCTCCACCGGGAAGAACCCACGCTCAGCCAGCGCGGCGTACAGCGCCGGAGCCGCATGGCCCTTGGAGAGCACCAGACGGTCGCGGTCAGGGTTCTTGGGATCCTTCGGATCCACCTTCATCTCTACGAAATAGAGGTACGCCAGCACCTCAGCGATATCCAGGCTGCCGCCCGGATGGCCGCACTTGGCGCTGTGAGTGCCCTCGATCACGCCCATGCGGATGTGGCAGGCGTGTTTTGCCAGGGTAAGCTTTTCTGCATTTGTCATCTTTGGTCCTCCCGTATGAACCTCAGCGTTTGCATCGGATATGGTACGCACCCGGGCCGTACGCCCTGATGCGCTATTTCTCAAGTCTATATTATCTATTCTATGCAAAAACGTCAAGGTTCTTTCGTCAAAATGTACATCCCTTGGCAAAATCGCTTGTAAATGTTCCCGTTTTTGTTGAAAATGCAGGTCCATTTTGCCCCCGCAAAACATTTTTGCAGCTTTTGGCCGCTTTGCAATATCATCTTTTGCCGCTGTATGATATAATAAGATGAATTTGTTTGCTTTTTTCATCATTTTGGGAGGTTCCTATGTCTTTTTCCGCACCCACATCCCGGGCACAGCGCAGCCGCAGGTTTTTGCCCTGGCTGCTGTACCTGTATGCCCTTGTGCTGTTCGCCATGCACTTTGTCCGCATTTTTGACAACTCCTTCTGGGGAGATGAAGGGTTCAGCATCGGCCTTGCCCAAATGAATGTTTTTGAAATGCTCCAAGTCACAGCGGCAGATAACCATCCGCCGCTGTACTATCTTTTCACACAGCTCCTATATCATCTTCTGGGCAATCACGGATATGTCTATCATCTGTCGGCTCTGATTCCCTATGGACTCGTTCTGATTCTTGCCTGTACAGTGATTTTCAGACAGTTCGGATTGGTTCCCGCAGTTGTTGTTTCCACTTTTGCCTCTTTGACTGATACCGCTATCATGTTCAATGTCGAGGCCCGAATGTATTCACTCGGCGCTTTCTTTGTGTTAGCGGCCTATCTGGCACTCCATAACATTCTTCATTCCGGTAAAACCTCCGATTGGGTCATTTTCAGCGTCGCCTCTCTTTGTGCCGCTTATACGCACTACTATGCCCTGATTTCCGTTGCATTTTTCTATCTGGCTCTGCTTTCTCTGCTTCCGCAGGATAAGAGCAGCTTCAAAAAAATCCTTATCACTTATTGTGTCGCAGTGGTCGTCTACCTTCCCTGGCTTCTGGTATTGCTTCCCACTTTCAAACGTGCTGCGGCAGACTGGTGGTCCACCTTCATTCCTTCTCCGATCAATTGTATCGGATTCTTCTTCAACCCTTCTTGGACAGTCCTCATTTTCGGTCTTGCATTCCTTCTTTATTTCACAGCACAGGCCAAATCGTCCTCTAAATGGCTCTTCGTCCCTGATACGATCTGGCTTTTGACCGGCTTGCTTTCTGCCGCCGGCACCTCCGCAGTCGGACTGATCGTTTCACATGCCGTTCGCCCGCTTTTTCTCGTTCGATACCTTTATCCCCTCACCGCAGTCGTTTACCTGGTTTTTGGCTTTCTTCTGTCTAAAGTCCGTTGGAGAACCATTCTGTCCAGTATTTTGATTTTGGGAACGCTGGTGTGCAGTCTACCGGATTTCTACCAAACCTATCAGCGGGAAAAGCGCATTGACCTTGCGACCACCCAGTGTCTGGAAGTTATTACCCCCTCTCAGGATGCAGTTCTTTATACAACGAACTACTTCCTAGACTGGACACTCTTTGATTATTACTTTCCGGGTCGTGTCCACGCTCAAATCGAATCCTCCAATACTTCTCAGTGCTTCACTTTTTCCGATCCTGAGATCTGGCTCTTTATGGAACATGCGCTTTCTGATGCCGAATTGAATACAGCTTCCGACAACGGTTATTCTCACACCAATGTCTGCAACAGTACATTTGCAGAAGGCCCCGGTGAAGATTCCTTTTATTACATCTACAAATTTCAAAAATCGGCAAACACCGCCCTGTAACCATCCTCATCCGCTGAGCTTGACAAGGCGGCTTTGCATCTGCTATACTTTTTGCACAATTCCCGGCTGAAGCCGGGGCTTTGCGGGCCGAAGCCCGTGTTTCTCCCCGCAAACATTATTTTGGAACAGACACCATGAAGGGGTCTGCCGCTGGCGCGCGTGCTGGCGGCAGGCCCTTTTTGTCTGCGCATCTTCAGGAGGAATCATTGATGAATACCAAGACCCGTTCCGCGACCCGTGATCTGGTGCTGGCCGCACTGTTTCTGGCACTGGCCTTTGTGCTTCCCATGATCACCGGCCATGTACCTCAGATCGGCAACATGCTCTGCCCCATGCACTTTCCGGTGCTGCTGGCTGGCTTCGTGCTGGGCGGCCCCTGGGGCCTGGCACTGGGCTTTGCCGCCCCGCTGCTCCGCTCGGTGCTGTTCGGGATGCCCCCGATGTACCCCATTGCCATCGCCATGGCCTTTGAGCTGGCCACGTACGGCGCTGTGGCCGGTTTCATGTACCGCAAGGTGCAGCACACCCTGCCCATGATCTACGCCACCCTTGTCACCTCGATGGTGGCAGGCCGCCTTGTCTGGGGTGTGGTGCGCTTTGTGCTGGCCGGTCTGTCCGGCTCCAGCTTCCCGTTCAGCGCGTTCCTGTCCGGTGCAGTGCTCACTGCCGTGCCCGGCATCGTGGCGCAGCTCATCCTCATTCCGCTGATCGTAGCTGCACTGCAGAAAGCAAAGCTGACGGCTTAAAATCCCTGCGCTGACCGAACCCACACAGCAAAAAAGCCCGGAACCGTACCTGCTATGGCGGCAGGTGGTTCCGGGCTTTTCAGTTCATATTACAGTGTGGCAGCAGCTGTAACAAAAAAAAGAAGGAGAATCTTCAACCGGCAAATTGGAGAAGATCAGCCGGCAAAGCTTGCATTGACAGCGCGGCGGTTGCTCCGGTTGACAAAGTTCTTCTTTGCGCTCTCGAGCAGGCTTGCAAAAGCCAGGCCAATGCCGCAGTTATCGGACACGCCCTCGGTGACAGTCAGGTAAGCGTCCATCATAGTGTTGTCCAGAATAGCAGTGTTCTTGTTCATCATAATAAATATCCTCCGTATATCGGTAAATGTCATTGTGTTTTTTGGCAGGGCCTCTATCTCCCTGCATCCTCAGAGCGGAACCTTTCAGAACCCTTCGTTCTTTTGTTCCCCTCTCTGAGGACGGCCATATTATGCCACTCAATTATGAAATCGTTTTATAAATTCTATGAACAAACTATGAATTTAGTGATACATTTTTAACGTTCTTTCGTTCTTTGCGCAACTAGCACAAAACGTTTTTTATGAAAAATAAAGTTCTTGTATACATGGACGATTGAAACCTTGTTTGGAAAGTTTTTTCAGATTTTCTCTCTGTTTTGCCCAGAATTTCTTCTGCAAAAGGGGATACTCTCATGCAAAATCCGTCAGAATCCGTCAATTTCAAACAGGACGAGGGCTTTCCTGTGCAAAATGCCCAGAAAAAAGTTCCAAACAAAAAGGCCGCCGTGCCAGCAGCACAGCAGCCTTTGAAAAGCCATTTCAGTTTTGTCAGTTTCGCATCACTTGCACAGGAACGCCGGCAGGGGCTTGCCCTCCTTGCGCCACTGGTGATATTCCGCAGTGGCGGCAAATTCCACGTCACCGGCGGAGTTCAGGGCAGTTTCCACGGAATCCTGCACCACGCCGATGATAAAGCCGACACCGACCACCTGCATGGCGATATCATTGGAGATGCCGAACAGGGAGCAGGCCATGGGGATCAGCAGCAGGGAGCCGCCAGCCACGCCGGAAGCGCCGCAGGCACCCAGAGCGCTCATCACCGAAAGAAGGATGGCGGCGGGCAGGGACACCTGAATGCCCAGCGTATTGGCCGCAGCCAGCGTCATAATGGTAATGGTGATGGCGGCACCATCCATATTGATGGTAGCGCCCAGCGGGATGGAAACGGAATACATATCCTTATCCAGCCCCAGCTTTTCGCACAGATCCATATTGACCGGGATGTTGGCGGCAGAGCTGCGGGTAAAGAAGGCGGTCAGGCCGGATTCACGCAGGCAGCGGAACACCAGCGGATACGGGTTGCAGTGCAGATACACAAAGATGATAAAGGGCGAGATGACCAGTGCCATAAAGAGCATGGTGCCCACCAGCAGGAGCAGCAGCCTGCCGTACTGGGTAAAGATGGACAGGCCGTTGCTGGACACGTTGGTGTACACAAGGCCCATGATGCCGAAGGGTGCCAGATTGATGATCCAGCGGACGATCTGGGAAACTGCATCCGCTGTGTTCGCCAGGAACAGCTTGGTGCTGTCCGCGCCGTACTTCTTCATGGCCAGACCGAACAGGCAGGCCCAGAACAGGATGCCGATGTAATTGCCGTTCAGCAGGGCACTGACGGGGTTTGCCACAAAGTTGGTGAGCAGGGTGTTCATCACATCGCCCAGACCCTGGGGCACCACCTCGGATTCTGCCGCCTCAGCCAGAACGATGGTCTGAGGGAACAGGAAGCTGGTCGCCGCCGCAATGGCGGCGGCCAGGAAGGTGGTGAGCATGTACAGCCAGATGACCGTGCCAAAGCGCCGGTCCAGCCTGGACGTGCCCTGCGCCAGCGCACTGGCCACGATAATGAACACCAGCACCGGGGCAATGCCCTTCAGGGCACCCACGAACAGGCTGCCGAACTCTTCCACCCAGCCCGCACCGGGCACCGCCAGTGCCAGCACCGCACCGACCACAAGGCCGATGACGATGCGCAGGATCAGGCTGGTGGCGTTGTACCTTGCCGCAACCGCTTTCAACGTTTTCATAACTTTTCTACTCCCCTATCCAGATTGTGCGTCTATTGCGCACAGTTTTCCCATTCCTCTACACGGAACAAGTACGATTATACGCCTTGCAGGCCGAAAAGTCAAAGATTTTACCCGCTTTTTTTGTTTTTCATTTCAACATATACAGACACGAGCTTTTTTCACTGTCCGTATATGAAATACAGATCCACAAAAAGAGACCGCACCCCGTGTGTTTCGGGATGCGGTCTGTTCCTGTTTTAGTCGAGATAGGACACCTTGCCGGGCACAAAGCCCTGAATGCCCATGCCGGGCGCGTCGGAGACGGTGATGTTCTTTTCGTTGAACACGGCACCGCCGAGGATGTGGTCCTCGCTGCAGAGCACCGGGCCGTCGAGGTCGATCTTGGTGACGATCTTCTTGGCACAGGCCAGCTCCACAGCGGCGTTGACCGAGATCTTTGCTTCCAGCATACAGCCGATCATGCACTCCACGCCGTACACCTCAGCGGCGGCGGCAATGCGCAGGGCATTGGTGATGCCGCCGCACTTCATCAGCTTGATGTTCACCAGGTCGGCCGCGCCGGTCTGCATGATCCGCAGGGCATCTGCCGGGCTGAACACGCTCTCGTCGGCCAGCACGGGCACATCGGCATGGCGGGTGACATACTGCATCCCCTCAAGGTCTGCGGCGGGCACGGGCTGCTCCACGAACTCAATGTCCAGCCCCTTCTCCTGCATCTGGTTCAGGATGCGGACCGCCTGCTTGGCGTTCCAGGCCTGATTGGCATCGATGCGGAGCTTGATGTCCCGGCCCACGGCCTGCCGCACCGCGGCAAGGCGGGCCACATCCAGCTCAGGGTCGATACCAACCTTGACCTTCAGGCAGTCGTAGCCGCGCTGAACGGCGGTGCGGGCATCCCGGGCCATCTCTTCGGGCGGGTTGACGCTGATGGTGATATCGGTCACGATGTTCCTGCGGGCACCGCCCAGCATCCGGTAAACAGGGGCGCTGTACTTCTGGCCCAGCAGATCCCACAGGGCCATGTCCACAGCGGCCTTGGCGCTGGTGTTGTGGACAAGCGCCTTCTGCACAGCGGCGGTCAGATCCTCAAATTCATCGAGGTCGCGGCCCAGCAGGGCAGGGGCGATATGATCCTGAATGGCACCAAGGATGGCCCCGGTGGTGTCGCCGGTGATGACACCGGTCGGGGGTGCTTCGCCGTAGCCCACCGCACCGGTATCGGTGTGGAGCTCCACGATAACATCCTCAACGCTGTTCACAGTGCGCAGTGCTGTTTTGAACGGCACCCGCAGCGGGGTGGAAATGCGGCCCAGCCGCACCTGTGTGATCTTCATAGTCCCGTCCTCCTTCTTATTCCAGCGGCAGGTTTGCCAGCTTGACAATGGCGTTTGCAATGATCTGGGCGTTCTGCACCAGACGTTCCAGATCGATGCATTCATCGGGCTGATGCTCTGTGACCGGGTCACCCGCGAACAGGGGGCCAAAAGCCACCACATTGGGCAGCATCTTGGCGTAGGTGCCGCCGCCGATGCACTTGGGCGGGGCATTGTCGCCGGTGGCATCCCGGTAAACCTCCAGCAGGGCGCTGACCAGCGGGGTCTCGGCAGGGTAGTAGAGCTTTTCCTTGTGCACCTGCCCATCCAGCGCCCAGCCTGCGGCCTCAAAGGCGGCCTGCACAGCGGGCTGGCAGTCTGCCCGTTCCATGGTCACAGGATAGCGGTAGTTCAGCTTGACCCACAGATGCTGCGCGTCGCCCTCGATCAGCCCCCAGTTGCAGCTCATGGGGCCGGAGAGCGCATCCTCCAGCCGGTGGCCCAGCAGGCGCTCGCCGTAGGGGTCGGTGCCCAGCTTCTCGGCCAGAAAGTGCACGGCCTGCTTGGCATCCCCCTCCAGCGGCAGCCGGTCGAGGTAGCACACCAGCCGCCCAATGGCGTTTTCGCCCTGCTCCGGGTGGCTGCCGTGGGCCGAAACGCCCACCGCTTCCACCTGATAGCCGCCGGGGATGGCTGTCACGGTGATGTGCTCCGCATCCGGCAGGGCGGCCCCCGCCGGGGCGGTCAGCACAGCGCAGGCGTAGTCCGGCACCACATTGCCGGCCACGCCGCCCTGCACCCTGCTCAGCTGCCAGGCCCCGGTCTGGTGCAGCTGAACGGCATAGCTCTCGTTCAGGATGCCCTTTTCGCCGTTGATGAGCGGATACTCGCCATCCGGGGTGAAGCCCAGCACCGGGATCTCCCCGCCGTGGGCCTTGTAGTACAGCACATCCCGGTCGTTGGTCTCCTCGTTCAGGCCGAACAGCAGCCGGACACGGCGGTTGAGCGGAATGCCCAGATCCCGGATGGCCTTCAGCGCGAACAGGCTGGCCACCACCGGGCCTTTGTCGTCAATGGAACCCCGGCCATACAGCCTGCCGCCCTCGATCTCGGCGGCGTAGGGCGGGTGATGCCAGCCCTCGCCCTCGGGCACCACGTCCAGATGCCCCAGCACCGCCACCATCTCGTCCCCGGTGCCGATCTCGCACCAGCCGATGTACCGATCCATGTCGGTGGTCTCAAAGCCCAGCTCATGGCAGAGGGTCAGCGCCTCGGCAAAGCAGGCATCCACCTCCTCGCCAAAGGGCTTGCCCGGCAGCGGGTCGGCCTCCACACTGCGCCTGCGCACCAGCCGCTGGAGCGCCGCCACCATCTGGGGCCGCAGCGCCGCCACGGCCTCGTTCAGTTTTTTGTCCATACGTTCCACCCCTTTTGTGATTCATTTCACAGCTTGTATTATAGAACGATTGCCCCCGCTCCACAAGCCCCCAGTTCCACGAAAAAACGCCCCCGCATACTTCATCAGAAGTATCCGGGAGCGCTCGATTTCAATTGAAAATTGTCAAATCCTATGATATACTGTTTTTAATGCTGGTAACAGCAGGAAAAAAGGTGCTGTCTGCAATGCAGGTGGTCATGCTTCTCGCTCCTGGTGTGCTTACAACGCCGCGCAAGCGGCAATGTTGCTCCGGGAAACGGAACTTTTTTGATTTTGTACCCTTTCCCGGAGCCTTTCAGGCGAAGGGAGGGATGTCGAATGTCTCTGACAGAAGTTTGTGCTCTGTTGACGGTAGTGATCAGTTTGCTGGCTCTGCTTGTCACGGTTGCGAAAGCCGCATTTGATGCTGGCTGGAAGATTTCTCACGAGAAGAGCGATAAAAACAAAGAAGATTGACCGCCACAGTTCCCCAACTCAAACGGTCAATCTTTTTTGATCCACTAGAAACGGGAAGCTGACCAAACATTGCTCGTCAGCACCTTTTCTATTTGTAGTATAGTCAATTTTAAACGATTTGTCAAGGGATATCCACCACTGTCAAACTGCCGTTTTTTCGCTCCACAAGCCCCCAGTTCAGTGGAAAAGGCTTGACCTCTAGCAGTAGGTACGTTATCATGTATATGAAGAGGTGATGCACGATGACGACCACCAAGGATGGCAACGCTGTCCTGCTTCCCGAGGAAGATTACAGCGGCATTGTGGAAACGCTTTATCTCGTCTCCGTGCCGGGAATGCGGGAAAAGCTCATGGCGGCCAAGGCCGAACCACTGGAAGATTGTGTTGACGAATCGGCTGTGGAATGGCAGCCATTAAGATTTTAAGCCTTTGGACACATTACGAAAGATGACCCGAAAACGGACTGTTTTGCAGTTCGTTTTTTTTTTTTCAATTTTTTTTGAAAAAGGGTGAAAGGATTCCGCGCGGCGTGTATTTAAGGAAGTAAGAGCATCCATTTTTGCCGGAGCTCCACTTCCGGCCCAAAGAAAGTGAGGGACCTCCTATGAAGAAACGACTTATCAGCCTTCTGGTGGCGCTGTGCATGGCGGTGACGCTCCTGCCTGTGTCGGCACTTACAGCGTGGGCGGAGGGAGGCGACCAATTAAGAATTGTAGATGGCTATCCTGTCGGTTCCGGCGGTGAGGGCTGGAGCTATGATGGCACCACTCTTGACCTGCATCCTGCCAGCTCGACAGAATATGATTTTTTATCAATTATTTCCGGCAATGGAAATGTCACCAAATGTAAACTCACGATTGGAGGAAATGCAACCATTGTTAGGGGAAATTTCGACAACACTGTGATAAATAACGGAAAAATCAGTGGCGGTTATTTTTATTCTTCTTCTCCTCTCACAAATCATGGCACTATCATCGATGGTTTATTTGTATCTGCCGTATCCAATGAATCTGAAGGCAAGATTGAAAATGGCACGTTTAGATCTACCGTTACCAACAACGGCATCATAAAGGGCGGCATTTTTTCAGAACAACCAGCAGGTGGCACTGTCGCTAGCGGCTATACCTTGAATATTAATTTCCCGGAGAATGGCAGCTATGAGATTATTGATGCAGGAATCAGTTATTTCGGCAACAGCGGTTATGTCATTCCCAATTCCAACCATAATACCAGCATCAGCATCTATATTTTTTTCCGTGACAGTCAAGCAATATTATTTCCTATTGATGTTACATTCGGAGACACACATTGTTTGTTAGAAGATTGGGCACCAAGTGCAAGATATTACGATAATGGTAGTGGTTATTTTTCTGTCACTTTTACCGCACCACACGCCGATGCGGACACCGTTACCCTGAGCATACTGACCCGGCTGGTGATCGATATAGACGGCTACCCCGTTGGCACCAAGGGCGGCACCCAGGATTACAGCGGCAACGGCTGGAGGTTTGAGAAGAGCAATAAAACGCTGACGCTGGAAAGCGGAGATTATTCTTTTTGGGAACAATCAGAAGTCAACTGTCCTGTCATCATTAAAGACGGGGTCACTACAATTGGCGGCATGTTCTCCAAAAAAGTAACAAATTATGGCACTGTAGAAAAGGCTGTTATTAACAACATTTTCGAGAATCGCAATACCGTCATGAATTCGTATTTCTTCAACTCTTCTTCCAGCATAGCAGTCACAAACCATGGCGGTACAATGCTTGACTGCCTATTTGAGAATGCACCTGAAGGTATTGAGTCTCACACCATAACCGAAGTGGAAGACTATTTTATTTCTGCTGAACTAGATGGCATTGCCTATCAGGCAATTCAAACCAAGTTTTATTTTACTGGCACTCCAAAGCTTCGTGTAAACCTGGTAAAGAATGGCAATGTCAAACCCGTCACTTCCATCAATCAGAAGCTCAATTATGGCGGGTTAATAGAAGATTATCCGGTCGGCTACATTTTCACCGTGGAAAACGATAATGAAGATGTTGTGCTGAACGCCGCTCCTGTACCGGGTAAGGATGACCCGAAGCCCGAACCGAAGCCCGACCCGAAGCCCGAACCCAAACCCGAGCCCGAACCCGAAGCCCCCACCTACACCCTGACGGTGAAGGGCGGCACGTTCAGCTACAACGGCGGCGAAGCCATGACCAGCGCCCGCGTACCGGTGGATGCCGAGGTCAAGGTGACGCTGAACCAGAGCGCCGTGCCCGAGGGCATGGTGTTCGACCTGTGGGCCATGGATGAAGCCAGCCTGCTGGGCAACCCGGAGGTCGCCTACAACGAGGAGAGCTTTACCATCCCGGCGGGCAGCGTGGCCAAGGACAGCACCGTGACCGTGGAAGCCCAGTACCGGGATGCCACCATCGAGAGCGAGCCCAGCATTCTGGGCACTGCCGCCATCATCGGCGTGGCCGGTGCAGGCACGGCGGTCATCGTGTGGCAGGGCTACCGCATCGGCATGGAGCTGTACGAGAAGTATTTCCAGCCCGCCCCGGAAGCTCCGGCAGCAGCTGCCGCTTCCTGAACGCAGGCGCAGGCGCACCCGCTCCCTTCCACGGCTGACAGAACCGCATAAAAACAGCGCCGCTCCATCGTTTCCGGTGGGGCGGCGCATTTTTGCGGTTCAATCCCGGCGCAAAGGCAGGGTAAGGGACATTTTCTGGTAGGCAATGCGGGGCGTGCCATCCTCCACATGGATGATGCCGCACTTGGTAAAGCCGTTTTCTTCCAGCAGGTGCTGCATGATCTTGTTGTCGGCGTGGGTGTCGGCCCGCAGGCTCTCGCAGTGCTCCAGACACCAGGTGATCACAGCGGCGGCAACGCCGGGGTGCCTGCCCGCCGAAGCCAGCCGGTGGATGGTGCCGTAGGGCAGGGTATCGTTCAGCCATTTGCCATCCTCGATCCGGGCATAGGTGGGGTCCGGGCCAAGGATAAAGGCAAACACGCCCTCCAGCTCGCCGTTGACAAGGTAGAGGAACAGCCGGTTGGAATCAATGTCCTCTTCCAGCAGCTCCTGCGGCGGGAAATGATCTCCCCACTGGGTGGGGTTGCCGGAATCCGCCATCGCCTGCCGGGCGCGGGCATAAATTTTCAGGATCGCATCCAGATCTGCACGTCTTGCTCCACGAAACATCTTCATCCAACCTCTCTTCCGGCGGGCCGCTGCCCGCCCTGATCGTTCTGCCTTAATATAACACAAAACGGCCCTCTCCGTCAAAGCCTGCTGCAAAGGCGGAGAGGGTCGTTCACTGATGCACTTATGTGCGCTGGCTGCGTGCCCGGCGGTACTCCCGGGGGCTCTGGCCATACCGCTCATGGAACAGGCGGTAGAAGTAGCTGGTGTTCTCGTAGCCCACCTGGGTGATGATCTGCTGGATGTTCAGGTCGCTGCGGCGCAGCAGGCGGGCGGCGGTCTCCATCCGGTGCTTCTGCAACAGCTCCTTATAGGTCTTTCCGGTCTGGGCCCGGACGCACTCGCTGACATACGCCAGCGAAACGCCGTAGCTGCGGGCCACATTGGAAAGGCTTGCTTCGCGGTAATTCTGGGTGATCTCCTGTAATGCCGCCTGGACCAGCGCTTCGCGGCTGACCGCCTCGCCGCGCGTTTCCAGCGGGAAATTCTTGGTCTGTACCATAGCGTTAAAACCCTCCGTTGCGGCAGCGGCGGGCGGGGACAGGGGGATGCCGGACACCCGCCGCAGCCAGTTCATCAGGCTTTCTGGGGAAGCCTTTCTGCCTATAATACGGGCGGGTCACAGAAATAATTGCAGGAAGCTCAAATTTTTACAGAAACAAAAGATCAGAACATATTTTCGTTATGATAACGCCCGCTGCGGACGAACTCCACCCACTCGGCCAGGTTTACGGCGTGGTCGCCGATGCGCTCCAGATATTTGATGACCATGAGCAGATCCAGGGCGGCATCCACCTTGCCGGGGTCGGCGGCGATCTCCTGCGCCAGCGTATGCTTGATGGCGTTGAAATCGTAGTCCACCTCATCGTCGGCAGCAATGACCCTGAGGGCGGCCTGCTCGTCCTCAGAGGTCAGGGCATTCAGGGCATCCTGGATCATCTTGTGCGCCTTCTGGCCCATCTTGATAGCCTGGCTCACAGCAGGGTCACCCTCCTTGCGGACAGTAACCAGATGGGGGATGATCTCCGCGATATCGGAGGCATGGTCGCCGATGCGCTCCACATCCGTGACCACCTTCATGGTGGTGGAGATGCGGCGCAGGTCGCCTGCCACCGGCTGCTGGCGGAGCAGCAGGGTCATGCAGCGGTGCTCAATGTCCCGCTCCATGTTGTTGATGCGGCCATCGCCCTGCGCCACGGCGGCGGCAGCCTCGGCATCGGCGGTGCAGAGGGCTTCCATTGCAGCTTCCACGGCATCGGCAGCGCTCTGACCCATCTCGGTCAGGGCCGTTTTCAGGGCGGCAAGGTCATTTTCGTATTGTGTACGGTTGCTCATTGCGTTTTTCTCCTTAGCCGAACCGGCCCGAAATGTAATCCTCGGTGCGCTTATCCTGCGGGGTGCTGAAGATCTGTGCCGTGGGGCCGGCTTCCACCAGCTCGCCCAGCAGGAAGAAGGCGGTGCGGTCGCTGATACGGGCTGCCTGCTGCATGTTATGGGTCACGATGACCACAGTGTAGTTCTTTTTCAGCTCGCTCATCAGCTCCTCCACCTTCATGGTGGAGCCGGGGTCCAGGGCGCTGGTGGGCTCATCCATCAGCAGGACTTCGGGCTTGACAGCCAGGGCGCGGGCAATGCACAGGCGCTGCTGCTGGCCGCCGGAAAGACCCAGAGCGCTCTTTTTCAGGCGGTCCTTGACCTCGTTCCAGAGGGCGGCACCCTTCAGGGAGCTTTCCACCAGCTCGTCCAGCTCTGCCTTATTGTGCACACCGTGCAGCCTGGGGCCGTAGGTGATGTTATCGTAGATGCTCATGGGGAAGGGGTTGGCCTTCTGGAACACCATGCCCACCCGGCGGCGCAGCTCAGTAGGCTGCATCTCGCGGGCAAAGATGTCCTGCCCTTTCAGGCGGACATCGCCCTCGATGCGGACCCCGGGCACAAGGTCGTTCATCCGGTTCAGGGTCTTCAGGAAGGTGGACTTGCCGCAGCCGGAGGGGCCGATAAGGGCCGTGATCTCCCGCTCGCCCATGTCCAGCGAAATATCTTTCAGCGCCTTGAAATCCCCGTACCAGAGGTTCAGGTTTTTGGCTGTGAGAATGGGTGATACGTTTTCCATAGTTTTCCTCTTGTATTGACTCCCTCAGTCGCGGCTATGCCGCGCCAGCTCCCTCTGAGAGGGAGCCTTTTGCGTTGCGGGCAGGATAAGCCTCCCTCCGTGAGGGAGGTGGCATCGCGCAGCGATGACGGAGGGAGTTATTTACTGCTTCTGTTTCAGTTTGGTTTTGGCCAGCCGGGCTGCCAGATTGATGGCAAGCACCAGCACCAGCAGCACTGCACCAATGGCCCAGGCGGAGTCGAAATCGCCATCCTCAAAGGCACGGAGGTAGAGCAGCACCGACAGGGTGGCACCGTTGGAGGTATAGGCCTTGAACACGCCGTTGGCAATGACCTCGGCGGCACCGGCGGTGAAGAGCAGCGCGGCGCTTTCGCCCACGATGCGGCCCACGGCCAGGATGCAGCCGGTCACGATGCCGTCGATGCTGCAGGGCAGCACGATGGTGCGGATGATGTGCCATTTGCCCGCGCCCAGACCCAGCGCACCCTCACGGTAGCCCTGGGGCACCGTTTTCAGGGATTCCTGGGTGGTGCGGATGATGGTGGGCAGGTTCATGATCACCAGCGTCAGGCTGCCGGAGAGCAGGCAGGTCTGGAAGCCCAGTGTCTGGGCGAACACCAGCATACCCACCAGACCGTAAATGATACTGGGGATGCCTGCCAGCGTCTCGTTGGTGAACTCGATCACCGAAATGACCTTGCGGTTCTGGGCGTACTCGGTCAGGTAAACGGCCGCGCCCACACCCAGCGGCAGTACGATCAAAAGCGTCAGCAGGATGACATACAGCGTGTTGAGGATCGCAGGCAGGATGCCGTCCGTGCCCTTCAGCACACTGGCGGTGGTGGTCAGGAATTTCCAGCTGATGTGCGGGATGCCGCGCACCAGCACCATGCCCAGAATGCCCGCCACCAGTACGATGACCAGCACAGCCGAGGCCCAGACCAGAGCGTTCATCACGCGGTTCCAGGTGCGGCGGGAGGCAGAAGCACTGTTATTCATCGCGCTTTCCTCCCTTCAGCACCACATTGAGCAGGATATTGATGCCCATGATAAAGACGAACAGCACCAGCGCAATGCTGAACAGCGCCTGTTTCTGCAGGCCGCTGGCGTAGCTCATCTCCTTGGCAATGGCGGTGGTCAGGAAGGTGACGCTGCGGAACAGGCTGTCCGGCATGTTGGGGCTGTTGCCAGCCACCATCATCACGGCCATGGCCTCGCCGATGGCGCGGCCGATGCCCAGCACGATACCGGCGGCAATGCCGCTCCTGGCAGCGGGGACGCTGACCTTGAACCAGGTCTCGGCATCCGTTGCGCCCAGAGCCAGGCTGCCCTGCTCATACTCCGGCGGCACAGCGTTGAGCGCTGTGACCGACACCGACACGATGCTGGGCAGGATCATCACCGCCAGCACCACGATGGCGCTCAGCAGGCAGGCACCGGAGGCCTTGCCAAAGGTCTTGGCCACGGCGGGCACCAGCACCTGCATGCCCAGCAGGCCGAATACCACGCTGGGGATGCCGCTCAGCAGCTCAATGGCGGTCACGACCACGGTGCGCACCTTCGGGCCTGCGGCTTTGGAGAGGAACACCGCCGTCAGCAGGCCGATAGGCACACCGATCACGGTGGCACCCAGCGTGCCGTAAACGCTGGACAGGATGAAGGGCAGGATGCCGTAGGCCGGGTCGGCAGCGGTGGAAGCCCACCGGGTGCCAAACAGGAACCGGAACAGCCCGATCTTCTGGATGGCAGGCACACCGGAGAGGACCATGTACACCGAGATCAGGAGCACACAGCCCACCGCCAGAATGCCGCAGAGGAAGAAGATGAAGTTCATCACCGCTTCCAGCCACTCAGCAGGGGTTCTGGGGAGAGAAATCTTTTTGTTGTTCATAGCATCATTGCTTTCCGCAATTACTCATTCACAGGAACAGCACCGGCAGTGCGGATCAGGTCAGCAGCATCGGCACTGGTGGCAAAGTCGAAGAAAGCCTGTGCCTGCTCAGACAGGGTGACAGACTTGTTGGTGACGAACACGAAGGGACGCTGCACCTCGTAGCTGCCGTCCTTGACGGTATCCTCGCTGCACTCCACGCCGCCAACGGTGACCATCTTCACGGTGTCGCCCACAGCGGACAGGGAAGCGTAGCCGATGGCCAGAGGGTTGGCCTCCACAGCGCTGATGACAGCGCCGGTAGCGGTCAGCTCCTGCGCGTACTTGCAGCTGTCCTTGACATCCACGATGCTCTCAAAGCCATCACGGGTGCCGGAGCCAGCCTCACGGCCGATCAGAACGATCTCGCCGTCGTCGCCGCCGACCTCAGACCAGTTGGTGATCTCGCCGGTGAACATCTGCTTGAGCTGGTCAACGGTCAGGTCCTCGACCTTGCTTGCATTGTTGACGATGATGGCAATGCCGTCCAGAGCGATGGTGGTGCCCTCCACGTCAGCCTTCTCGTCGTCCTTCAGGGCACGAGAGGACAGGCCGATGTCCAGGGTCTTATCGGTAGCACCGGTGATGCCTGCGCCGGAACCGGTGGGGTCGTAGCTGACAGTGACACCCGGCTCAATCTCGGCAAAGCCTTCGGTCAGGGCAGCGATAACGTTCTTCATGGAGGTGGAACCACCGGTAGCAACGTTGCCGGACAGGGCAGCAGCGGTAGAAGAAGCAGTGGAGCCTGCAGCGGCAGAGGTAGAAGAAGCTGCAGCAGAGGAAGCAGAACCGCCGCAGGCGGTCAGGGCAGCAGCGGCAGCAACTGCACCGCAGACAGTGAGAAACGAACGACGCGTGATCTTTTTCATAATATTTTCCTCCAAACATCCGGGCTTTCCGTTCCCGGCTCTTGTTTTCGTGTTTTCCTTGGGTACGGCACTATTGTATCCCAGTCGGTAAGCCGCTTCGACCACAAGCGGGAAAAATCGAGGTAAATTGTTTGGACATGTTTTTGCCCCAATGTAAAATTTGGGCGCAAAAAAGCCCGGGGTGCGGGTGCACCTCGGGCTTTTGGGGGATATTAGACTTTATCGACAGCGGAGACTGTCACTTTGCCGTCACTCGTCAGAGCAAACTCAGCATTCTTGCCCTGCAAGGTCACATACAGCTTGAACGGCGTGCCCTTCTTAAAGGTCTCGTAGTCGCTGACCGATGCCTTGAACTGCGGCACGACGGTTTTGCTGAACGCACCGGCGGTTTTCACCAGAACGTCTGCCTTGTTCTGGAGCTCCAGCTCGTTCTTGTCGATCTTGGCGTGGAACACTTTTATGAACGCATCTCCTACAAGGCCGCTGCCATTGTACTTGATGCGCACATTGGGTTTGCAGAGATAACTTTTGGCGTTTTCATCGCCAACCACTTCGTCGCCGGTCAACACCATATCCGCGGCTACCGTCACTTCAAACTCACCCAGCCCGATGGTTGCGGACGGGATCTCGCTGCCGCCCCCATCGCAGCCGGTGAGGACACCAGCGGCAGAAGCGGCCAGCACAGCGGCGGCAGATGCTTTCAGAAAATCACGGCGGGAAAAAACATTGCGCATCAGAAATTCCTCCCATTTCAGATCTGGTTTGTTCTTATCATCATAGTACCATATTTACCCAGACTGTCAAGGGACAGAATTCAACCCTCAGTCTCGCTGCGCTCGCCAGCTCCCCTCATAGGGGAGCCCTTGGCATATCGGGAAAGTCTGCACGGATGGACAAAGCACCGTCGTTAAAGCTCGACCTCCACGCCATCGGGGCGGTAGAAGGTGACGTTCCTGCGCCACTGGGGCTCGCCCATGGTGCGGCGGTAGCAGTCTGCCAGCTGCCGCACGGCTTCCTCGGGGCTGCGCACCTTTCCGCCGCAGCAGGGGAGCACCAGCACCCGGAACCAGGCATCAAAGAGATGCTCTGTCCAGCCGGTATCCTTGGCCCCGCACCGGGCGTAAAAGCCCAGGCGGCGCACGGCCATGGCCTCGTCCTCCGCTTTTTCAGGGCACTCCGCTTCAATGAGGATGGCCTGCGCACCCTTCTCGTGGTCAGGCAGGGCGGCCAGCAGAGCGGCTCCGATGCCGCCGGCCCGATACTGGGGCAGAACGGCAAAGTAGTCCAGCTGGCTCACCTCACAGCCCACGGGCCGCACCATCAACAGATACGCCACCAGCGCGTCGTCCTCATACACGCCCCAGGTGTGGGCGGTACCGGCGGCCTCGCTGTTCAGGATCATGCTCAGGGGCTTCAGCTCTCCGGCAGGAAAATCCCGGCGCATCTCGTTCAGGTAAACGTTCGTCAGCTCTTCGGCGGTCAGCAGCCGCCAGGTCAGGCTCTCGGGGTTCATACGATACGGGTTCCTTTCTGGTAGACCGCCTGAATATTCAGTTCCTTGTCCGCCAGGATCACATTGCCGTAGCGGCCTGCAGCCAGACTGCCGTAATCATTGTCGATGCCAATGCTCTTGGCGGGGTTTTCGCTGGCGGCGCGGACAGCGCTTTCCAGCGGAACGTTCATCTCCAGCACGGCACGCTTCATGCAGTCGTACAGGCAGGTGGCACTGCCCGCAATGGTGCCGGGGTGCTCGGTCAGGGTGGCGCGGGGGCCGCTGACCGTGACAGCCTGACCGCCCAGGCTGTACTGGCCGTCGGGCAGGCCGCAGGCCATCATGCTGTCGGCGATCAGGATGACATGGTCATCCCCGAAGGTGTTGAAGGTGAACCGCACCATGGCCGGGTGGATGTGGACATTGTCGGTGATGAGCTCCACCTCCGCGCCCCGTTCCAGCGCCGCAATGATGGGGCCAGGCTCCCGGTGGGTGATGCCGGGCATGGCGTTGTACAGGTGGGTCATGTGGGTCGCGCCTGCGTCAAAGGCAGCGTTGGCGGTGTCGTAGCTGGTGCAGGTGTGGGCAATGGAGATGCGCACCTCGTCATGGCAGGCGGCAATGAACTCCAGCGCACCCGGCTCCTCCGGGGCGATATCCACCAGCTTGATCAGGCCGTTTGCCCGCTTCTGCAGGCGGCGGAACATTGCAACATCCGCCTTGTGGAGATACTCCGGGTTCTGGGCACCCACCTTGTTGGGGCTGATGAAGGGCCCCTCCATGTTGATGCCCACAAGGTCTGCGCCTCTGCCGTTTTGATGGGCGGCGGCAGCATCCATCACACCGTTCAGGATCTCTTCTGAGAAAGTCATGGTGGCGGGACAGATGGCCAGCACGCCCTTACCGGCCTCAAAATCGGCCAGGGTCTGGATGGCTTCTTCATTGCCGTCACAGAAATCCTTGCCCATAGCACCGTGGAAGTGGATATCCACCAGGCCCGGCAGAGCGTAAGCGCCCTTGGCATCCACGATCTCTTCGCCTTCCTCCGGCTGTGCAAAGGGCACGATGCGCCCCTCCCGGATGGTCAGGCTCCCCTCCTCAAAGGTGTGGCGGGGGGTATAAATCAGAGCATTTTTGATGATCATATTCTTATTCTCACGCTTTCCTTCGTGCAACCTCTCAGTCGGGCTTGCGCCCGCCAGCTCCCCTTGTAGGGGAGCCTTTGGCAAAAAGATTCACTGAAATCGGCTGCCAAGGCCTCCCCTCATTAGGGGAGGTGGCATTGCGCAGCAATGACGGAGAGGTTTAATTACAGCAGGCTCAGTGCTTCCTCATCGGCCACAAGGATGCAGTCGGGGTGCATCTGCAGGATGGAGCCCGGGCACTCGGGGGTCACAGGGCCGGAGACGACTGCCTTGACTGCCTTGGCCTTTGCCAGACCGTTGGCCACCACCAGCACCTTGCGGGCCTGCATGATGGTCTTGATGCCCATGGTGTAGGCCTGCTTGGGCACCAGATCCTCGTTGCCGTCAAAGAAGCGCTTATTGGCCTCGATGGTGGCAGGGGTCAGATTCACGCAGTGGGTCTCCAGCTCAAAGGCCTCGCCCGGCTCGTTGAAGCCGATGTGGCCGTTGGGGCCAAGGCCCAGCAGCTGCAGGTCGATGCCGCCCACGCTGTGGATGATCTCGTTGTACTTTTTGCAGGCATCCGCAGCATCGGGGTTGGTGCCGTCGGGCAGATGGATGGCCTCGGGGCGGATGTTGACCTTGTCAAACAGGTTCTTGTGCATAAAGCTCCAATAGCTTTCGGGGTGCTCCTTGGGCAGGCCGCGGTACTCGTCCAGATTGACGGTGGTGACCTCAGAGAAATCCAGGTCGCCCTTGTTGTACCAGTCCACCAGCTGAGCGTATGCGCCAACAGGGGTGCCGCCGGTCGCCAGACCCAGCACGCAGTTGGGCTTCATAATGACCTGTGCGGAGATGATGTTGGCAGCCTTGCGGGACATGTCCTTGTAATCTTTTGCACGAATGATCTTCATAATGGGGAACCTCCTGTTATTTTGCTTTGTTGTTTTCAGTATAGCATATTTTCCGGCCAAAAGGGTAGCCGGTTTGTGAACAAAACAAAATGCCGCCGAAAGCAGGGCGTAAACGCCCGCCCTCAGCGGCATTTTTACAGTTTGGGAATGGATGCGGAAGCAACCAGCCTTCCGCACGGAAACGTGCTCAGAAGGATGCTTACAGCATCTTCTTCAGCTCATCATACACGAACTGCACCTTGGTGCCGATGATGACCTGGCAAGTGGTCTTGTCGGGGCGGATGACACCGGCAGCACCGGCAGCCTTCACAGCCTTCTCATCCACAGCGGTGTAGTCCTTAATGGTGAAGCGCAGGCGGGTAGCGCAGTAGTCCACGCTGGAGACGTTCTCCTTGCCGCCGATGGCCTTCAGCACGCCAGCAGCAACCTCAGTATAGTTGTTGTTGGCCAGAACGACCTTCTTCTCAGCCTCTTCGGCATCCTCGTCCTCACGGCCGGGGGTCTTCAGGTCGAACTTGGTGATGGCGAAGTAGAACACGAAGTAGAACACCACGAATGCAGCGATGCCCAGAGGAATGATCATCCAGGTCTTAGCAGCTGCAGGCAGAGAAGCGGAGAACACCAGGTCGGTAGCACCTGCGGAGAAGCAGAAGCCAGCACGGAAACCGGAGTAGTAGGTGATGATGGTGAAGATGCCGTACAGAGCGGAGTACACAACGTACAGCGGGAAGCACAGGAACATGAAGCCGAACTCGAAGGGCTCGGTAACGCCGCAGACGAAGGCGCAGATAGCAGCGGACAGAACCAGACCGATGGCAGCCTTCTTGTTCTTGGCGGTACGGACCATGGCCAGTGCAGCACCGGCGATACCGAACATCATGCAGGGGAAGAAGCCGGACATGTACATGCCCAGGCTCCAGCCCACATCAGCAGAGGTCTCGCCTGCCCAGAAGTGGGACAGGTCGCCCAGGCCGATGGTGTCGAACCAGAACACGTTGTTCAGAGCGTGGTGCAGGCCGGTGGGGATCAGCAGACGGTTCAGGAAAGCGTAGATGCCAGCACCGATGCCGTCCATGCCTGCGATGCCTCTGCCAATGGCGACCAGTGCATCGAAGATGACGGGCCAGACGAACAGCAGAACGACAGAAACAACGATGGAGATCAGGCCGGTGGCGATTGCAACGAAGCGCTTGCCGGAGAAGAATGCCAGCCAGTCAGGCATCTGAGTGCTCTTGAACTTGTTGTAGCAGGCTGCACCCACCACAGCGGCCAGGATGCCGATGAAAGAGTTGCCGGCCACCTTCTGGAAAGCGATGTAGGTAGCGGTGCCCTCTTCCAGGGTGCGCACCATGCTGACCACGCCGGGACTCAGCAGCTGCTGCATCATCAGGTAGCTGACCAGGCCAGCCAGACCAGCGGTACCGTCGTGGTCATCAGCCAGGCCCACGGCTGCGCCGATGGCGAACAGCCATGCCATGTTATCGATCAGAGCGCCGCCTGCCTTGACCAGCAGGAAGCCAACGGTGTAAGCTGCACCGGAAGTTGCAGCACCGGGGACACCCATGACACCCGGGGCCAGAGCATAGCCGAGACCCATCAGGATGCCGCAGATCGGCAGCACAGCGACGGGAAGCATCAGAGCTTTGCCCAGTTTCTGGAGATACTTCATCATAAGACACATTCCTCCTTAAAGAATGTTGTTGTTATGGAGGCCTCTGGTTGCAGGCTGTCCATAATTGCGTAACAATATTTTAACACATCCTCCGAAAAAAAGAAATAGGGTTCACACCCGTTTTCGCAATTTTGCACCAAAAATCCTTGAATTTGCATCTTTCGTGAAAAACTTTTTGGAATTATTGCGCATTTCAGAGCAGGATCTTGAAAAAACTTTTCTTTTGCTCTTTCTCCCCCAAACCGCTTGCATCCCGCGCCGGAATCGGGTACTATACTTATAAATAGAAAACACAAGACCCAGGGAGGTTCTTTTTATGGAATGGACTGATATCCGCCTGACCGTGGCCAAGGCCGATGCCGACAACGCCGAGGCCGTTGCCACCATGATCGCCGAAGGCGGCATCTATATCGAGGATTACAGCGACATCGAGCAGCAGGTGGCCGAGATCGCCCATGTGGATCTGATCGAGCAGGAGCTGCTGGACAAGCCCCGCGACACTGTGATCATCCACATGTATCTGGAGCCGGGCGCTTCCCCCGTGGAGACGCTGGCCCTCATTCAGGCCCGGATGGAAGCGGCAGGCATCGCCTACACCGTGGAGACCGAGGGCGTGGAGCAGGAGGACTGGCAGAACGGCTGGCGCAAATACTACCACCCCATGGACATTGGCAAACGGCTGGCCATCGTGCCCTCCTGGCAGGAGTACGACACCGACCGCGTCAAGCTGATCCTTGACCCCGGCCTTGCCTTTGGCACCGGCGGCCACGAGACCACCAGCCTCTGCCTGGAAGCGCTGGACGAGCGGGTCATGGGCGGTGAGCGGGTGCTGGACATCGGCACCGGCAGCGGCATCCTTGCCATTGCCGCCCTCAAGCTGGGCGCAGGCAGTGCCGAGGGTGTGGACATCGACCCCGTGGCCGTGCGCACCGCAGGCGAGAATGCGGCCCTGAACGGCGTGGCCGACAAGCTGACCGTTCTGGTGGGCGACCTGTCCGACAAGGCCAGCGGCACCTATGATATCATCACCGCCAACATCGTGGCAAACGCCATCATCAGCCTTGCCCCCGCCGTGCCCGGCCTGATGGCCGAAAACGCCACCTTTATTGCCAGCGGCATCATCGACAGCCGCAAGGACGAGGTGATCGCCGCTCTGGAAGCCGCTGGCCTGACCGTGCAGGAAGTGAAGGAGAAGCGCGGCTGGGAGTGCATTATTTGTAAAAAGTCGAATTAAACCCCACCGTCAATGCTCCGCATTGCCACCGCCCCTAGTAGGGGCGGCCTTGGCAAAACGGTTAAGCTTTACGAAATGCCAAGGGCCCCACTATTAGGGGCAACAACAACGACCGCCGCCAGTGGCGGATAAAGGGCGTTGCTGTTGGGGCC
>OGUM01000758.1_pt1 | contig 26497 bp, 23 predicted proteins | sample 1553631 | NCBI WGS metagenome assembly OGUM01 (sample SAMEA2580228, study PRJEB22360) | human gut metagenome | biome: human gut; feature: human-associated habitat; material: faeces | place: Denmark | collected 2008/2010 | reverse complement strand
TAGAACATTTCTTTTTAGAATTAGGTACTGGTTTTACTTTCGTAGGAAGCGAATATAAACTCTCATATGATAATAAAAATTATTACGTAGATTTATTACTGTTTAATACAGAACTTAACAGATACATAGTATGTGAACTTAAACTTAGTGAAATAAAGCCAAAAGATGTTACGTAAACAAAGGTGTATATGATGTTAACAGGTAAATTTTTAAAAAGAAGATTTCATAATAAAACAATAGGCATCATAATAACACGTAAAAATGGTAAGTTAGCATTAGAATACGTAAGTGATCCTAATATATTTGTTACAACGTATAGGCTATATAATAAGGTCTTAACTAACATATAAATTAAAATTTATATACAATTTCTTCTTTATTTGCTATAATCGAGTTAGGTGAAAAATATATGAAAAAGGTAATTTTTATATCAAGTATGGGTGGTCATTTAACAGAACTTATGCAACTTAAAAGCATCTTTAAAGATTATGACTACAAACTTGTAACAGAAAAACATAAATCTACAGTTGGGCTTAAAGCAAGATATAAAAGTAAAATAGATTATCTTCTAACCGGTAATAAAGATCATATATTAAGGTATATTTGGGTATTACCATATAACGTGATAAAAAGTCTTATTTTATTTTTAAAATTTAAACCAGATGTAATTGTTACAACAGGAGCTCACACGTGTGTTGCAATGTGTTACATTGCTAAAATATTTAAGAAAAAAGTTATTTACATTGAATCATTTGCAAACATTGAAACAAAAACGTTAACAGGAAAATTAATATATCCTATAGCGGACGTGTTTGTTGTTCAGTGGCATTCAATGCTTAAGTTATATCCAAAAGCTAAATATGAAGGGTGGATATTTTAATGATATTAGTATTATTAGGAACTCAAGATAAACCTTTTTTAAGATTGCTTAAAATGGTTTCAAAAGAAATAGATAAAGGTAACATAAAAGAAAAAGTAGTAGCGCAAACCGGATATACAGCATTTTCAGATAAAAATATGGAATCATTTGATTTTAAGAACAAAGAAGAAATAGAAAAACTAATTGATAAGGCTAGAATAATAATTACACATGCTGGTGTTGGAACAATAACGGAGTGCTTAGAAAAAGGAAAAAAGATAATCGTTGTACCAAGATTAAAAAAATACCTAGAGCACACAAATGATCATCAAATGCAAATAACAAAGGAATTTGAAATGAAAGGTTATGTTATTGCACTATATGATAAGTCGAGATTATCGGCTGCTTTAGAAAAAATAAAAACTTTTAAACCTAAAAGGTATGAATCAAACAGTGAAAACTTTAAGATGAAAATTAAAGATTACATAGATAATATCTAAAGAATATGATGAGTCATATTCTTTTACTTTACACTTAATTTATAATTTTTTGACGTTTTATAATTACTTTAGTATAATTAAGAAGGTGATATAAATGAAAAAAGTAACTATTTTAGCACTCCATTTAGGTTATGGAGGTATTGAAAACGCAGTTGCAACATTAGCAAATCTTTTATGTGAAAAATATGAAGTTGAAATATTATCGGTATATAGACTATATAACGAGCCAGTTTTTGATATTGATGAAAGAGTAAAAATAAGATATATTTCTAATATTAAACCAAATAAAAAAGAAATGAAATTTTACTTAGAAAAGAAAAATTTCAAAATGTTTTTTAAGGGAATTGGTAAATCATTAGAAACTGGATTTGTCAAATATATTAAAACTGCAAGTGCACTTAGAAAACTTGATTGTGATGTCATAATTTCTACACGTACAGTTCATAATATGTTAGTATCTAAGTTTGCTCCTAAAAAAATAAGAAAAATAGCTTGGGAACATAACCATCATAATAATAACAAGAAATACATAAACTCATTAGTTAAATCTTGTAAGGGAGTTAATAACTTAGTTTTGGTTTCAAATGAACTTACTAAATTTTATGGTAATTACTTAGGAAAAAAAGCGATTTATATTCCAAACTGTCTTGATAAGCTTCCTAATAAATTATCTAAATTAGATAGTGAAAACTTAATATCAGTAGGTAGGTTATCAAAGGAAAAAGGTTTTGATGATTTGCTTAAGTTATTTAAAACACTTAGTATAAAACATCCTAATTGGAAACTAAACATTGTTGGTGATGGAATGGAAAGAGGAAATCTTCTAGAACTTGCAGAAGAATTAAAACTAGGAGATAAAGTAATATTTCACGGATATCAAAATAAAGAATACATAAACGAATTACTTTTAAATAGTTCAATATACGTTATGACATCTCATACAGAAAGCTTTGGTCTTGTTTTAATAGAAGCTATGAGCTACGGAATTCCTTGTCTTTCATATACGTCAGCACAAGGAGCAAACGAAATAATAGAAAACGGAAAAAGCGGTTATTTAATTGAAAACAGAGATTCTAGCGAAATGGTAAGTAAAATAGACTTATTAATTACTGATGAAAAACTAAGAAAAAAAATAGGAAAAGAAGCAAGATGTCGTGCTAAAGATTTTAGTGGCGAAGTAGTTCTTGAAAAATGGAGCAAATTAATTAATAAAAGAAAGTAGAAAGTAGGCGGTAAATATGAAATTATCTGTTGTAGTACCTTGTTATAATGAAGCAGCAAACGTAAGTGAATTTGAAAGTGAGTTATCTAAAGCGCTTTTAAAAGAAAAAATAACTTATGAAATAATATTTGTAGATGATGGAAGTACGGATGACACGTATAGTAAATTATCCTTACTTAATAAAGCAAATAAAAACGTAAAAGTAATTAGATTTTCAAGAAATTTTGGTAAAGAATCCGCTATGCTTGCGGGACTTAAAAACGCAAGTGGAAGTTATGTTGCAATAATGGATGCTGATTTACAGCACACACCAGAAATGCTCGTTTTAATGTATAAAAAGCTAATTAATGATGATAGTTTTGATTGCTGCTGTGCATATAAATCAAACAGGGAAGATGAAGGCTCTTTAAAAAGAACTTTAACTTCATTATTTTATAAAATAAATAATAAAATATCAGACGTTAAATTACTACCTGGAGCAAGTGACTTTAGGGTGTTTAAAAAGTCAGTTTGTGATGCTATTACATCTCTTGATGAAAAAACAAGATTTCTAAAGGGAATGTTTTCATGGGTAGGATTTAATACGATATACGTTCCTTACATGCCAGAAAAGAGAATGTATGGAACTTCTAAATGGTCATTATTTAAACTCCTTAAATACTCACTTGGAGGTATAATATCGTTTTCAACTAAACCTATAAAATCAGTATTTATAATTGGTGTTGTTGCACTTATAGTTGGATTACTTAACTTTATTTTAATGGGTAATTTAGCTAATAGAACGATAATTTTGTTTATAAGTTTTATTATGCTACAACTTGGTATAATATCACTTTATGTATCTAGAATATACAGTAATATTTTAAATAGACCTTGCTATATAATAAAAGAAAAATTAGGATTTAACGATAAACGTTCAAAGTAAATTTCAAAAATAGTATTTGGTTGTTTTTCTAATTTATGATAAACTAATAATAGTGGTGATTTATTATGCAAAAAGAAATAATTGAAGTATTAAAAATAGTTATTATAGTAGCAGCCTTTACGGCTCTACTTTTTCCAATGATAAAATGGATTAGTTATCATGTTGGAGCACTTGATTATCCTAATGAAAGAAAGGTTCATAAAAAACCAATGCCAGTTATGGGTGGACTTATGATATACTTAGGCTTTTTGTTTGGATATATGCTTTTTGCACCTCAAAGTACTCAGATGTTAGCTATTTTAATAGCAAGCTTTATAGTGGTAATAACCGGAATATTAGATGTTATAAATCCTCTTCGTGCAAGAGAAAAATTAGTAGGTCAGGTAGTTGCAGCTTTAATAATAGTTTTTTATGGAAAGATACTTTTAAATGATATATCATTTTTTGGATATTATTTTGACTTTGGATGGCTAGCTTATCCAATTACATTAGTGTTTATTGTTGCTGTTATGAACTGCATTAACTTAATAGATGGTTTAGATGGACTAGCAGATGGTATATCAATGATATTCTTTATAACGATAGGTGTTTTAGCATTTATTATGCATAATTTAGGAAGTCTTGAAATTACTATCGCCTTTATTATGATAGGAGCTTGTCTTGGATTTTTAATATTTAACTTTAATCCTGCTAAAATATTTATGGGTGAGATAGGTTCTATGTTTCTAGGATTTATGATAGCAGTCGTTTGTCTTTTAGGATTTAAGGCAGTAACTCTTACATCACTTGTTGTTCCAATGCTTATTTTGGCAATTCCAATACTGGATACTTTATTTGCAATCCTAAGAAGAATTATTCATCATAAACCAATATATGAAGCAGATAAGCAGCATCTTCATCATCAACTATTAAATAAGAAATTCTCACAGAAAACGACTGTTTTAATAATATATGCAGTAAGTATTTTGTTTTCTTCAGCATCCATTTTTTATGTATTAAAAGATAGAAAAATAGGTGCAATAATATACGTTATTTTAGTATTACTTATAACATGGGTTGTTTTAACAACTAACATAGTTACTGATAATGCAAAGTTAAATTTAAAGAAAATACATTTTCCAGTAAAGAAAAAAGATAACGTAAAAAAGAAAAAGGTAAATAAGGCCAAGAAATAATTATTTTGGTCTTTTTATTTGACTTAAGCATTCTTTTGTGCTAATATACAAATCACCAATTATCAAAAGTTTATATGAAGGTGATAAAAGTGTATGAAAAAAGTTTAAAAATATTAGGATTAAGTGGTAATTTTGATCGAATGGATTTAGAAGTTGCATATAATAAGGCAAAGCAAAAATCAAAAAATAACTTATCAAATGAAAAAATTATAAAAGTAATAGAGGATGCTTATAATTATTTGTTAGAAGATATGCTAAATAAAGAAGAAGTTAAAATTAATATAGATAATCTTCCAAAACAAGAGTCAATAGATATAAGATTAATTACTTTAATTAAAGCTTTGGAATATACTTTAGATGATGAATCAAAAATAGATAAAGAACTTAGAAACTATGATGCTAATTTTGAGGATTTAGATAATGCTATTCGTTATTTTGAATTAGTTAATATGAGAGAAGCTTTAAAAAACTTAAAATCAAGAAAAAATAAGTAAAAGAATGAAATTTGTTCATTCTTTTGTTTTTTTATGTTATTATATACTTATATAATAGTTAGGAGGAATTTAAAATGGAAAGATTATCCAAACTAGAATTTTATAGTATAGATGGTAAAAAGATAACAAAAGAAGAAAATCCAAGTGAATTTGAAAAAGCATTAAAAAAAGTAATTAGAAAAGATATAAATAGATTATCTAATAAACTTTCTAATATAACAAAAGAAATTATTAAGGAAAGTGCTATAGCAGGTTATGTTATAGAAGATGGTTTAGATGATGATATAAAAAACATTGATTCATTAATCATTAAGGTAGAAAGCATAGTAAGCGATTTAATAGTAAAAAAAGGAAGTATAAAAATAGGCTTATTTACTTCTAATAAAAAGGGTAAGAAAGACGAAATAAAATTATTAGATGAAAAAATAAATTATATTTCCAGATGTCAAAATGACATTATTGCAATAAAAAATGAATATAATAAATTACTAAAAAATAAAGATTTAAAGGGTCTTAATTTAGAAGAAAAAGAAGTTAAAAATGAAGAAAAAGAAGAAGATCCATTAGAAAGAACAATAAACTTTTACATGGCAAAGCAAGGTTAATGCTTTGCTTTATATTTAAGAAAGCAGGATAATTATGAAAGTACTTTTATATACAGAAAATGAAAAAATGATTGGAAAATCTGGACTTGGTAAAGCAATAAAACATCAAATGAAGGCACTTTCTTATGCAGGGGTACCTTACACAACTAATCCTTCTGACGACTATGATATACTTCATATTAATACTTATTTTCCAAAGTCATATATGCTTGCTAAAAAAGCTAAAAAACATGGCAAAAAAATAGTTTATCATGCTCATTCAACCGAAGAAGATTATAAAAATGGCTTTATTTTAGCTAATAAGACGTCTAAATTATTTAAAAAATGGTTAATTAAATGTTATAGTTTAGGTGATGTTATAGTAACACCAACGCCTTATTCTAAAAGACTTTTAAAAGGTTATAAAGGACTTACTGATAAGAAAATAGTAGATGTATCAAATGGTATAGAATTAGATTTCTTTAAGGAAGATAAGCATCTTAAAAATGAGTTTAGAAAAAAGTATGGATATAAAGATACTGATAAAGTTATTTTTGGAATAGGTCTTTATATTGAAAGAAAAGGAATAGTAGACTTTGTTGAGCTTGCTAAAAGAATGAAAGAGTACAAATTCATTTGGTTTGGATATAGTCCTCTTGCGGCAGCAACTAAACCAGTTAAAAAAGCAGTTCATACGAAACTTGATAACTTAACGTTTGCAGGTTACGTAGAACCATCTATGATTAAATCAGCAATGAACGGAGCGGACTTATTTTTATTCCCAACTCTTGAAGAGACAGAAGGAATTCCTATAATAGAAGCTTGTGCATGTAAGTGTGATGCTATTATAAGAGATATTCCTATATTTGATGGTTGGCTTAAAGATGGTAAAAACGTATATAAAGCAAAAGACGTAGATGAATTTGAAAGAAAGATAAGACTTTTCTTTGATGGTAAACTTAAGAGTTTAGCATCAAACGCATATAAGATAGCAGAAGAAAGAGATTTAAAAAACATAGGAAATAAATTAAAAAACATATATGAAGAAGTAATGCACTCTAGCAAATAATAGAGTGTTTTTTTTGTATAAGGCTTTTCAATTTAAAAAATAAAGTTACCTTTTACAATTATTATTGCAATTACAATTACATCCATTAAATATAACACTTAGTATCCAAAATAATATAATAAATGGTAGGAATATAATAAACAGTATTATGAATAATGGTAAAAAAATTAAAAATAATAGAAATAAACACCACATATTTTTCACATCCTTTAATTATTAAGATGCAAATAAAATAATAATAGTAATAGCAACTATACCAATTATTTGATATTTATGTTATACTCTAAATAGTCGTTTGGAGGTAATAAAATGGATTATAAGATTCCTAATCACGTTGCAATTATAATGGATGGTAATGGAAGATGGGCACAAAAAAGAGGATTAAAACGTACTAAAGGACATCAAATGGGTGCTAAGGTCCTAAAAAAGATATCTGAGTATGTTTATGATAAGAAAATAAAAGTATTAAGTGTTTTTGCTTTTTCAACAGAAAACTGGAAAAGAGATAAAGAAGAAGTAGATTACTTAATGGATTTATTTATAAAAGTATTTAAAGATAACTTTAAATCTATAAAAGAAAAAGGTGTTAAAATAGTTTTTTCAGGTCTTAAAACAAAACTTAATGATAAGGTATTAAAAGAAATGGAGAAGATGACTGAAGAAACTAAGAATAATAAAAACGGAGTATTTAACATCTGCTTAAATTACGGTGGTCAAGATGAAATAGTAGAAGCTACTAAAAAAATATCAAGTGATGTAAAAGAAGGTAAAATAAAAATAGACGATATAAATAAAGATATGTATAGCAGTTATTTATTTAATGATTTACCACCAATAGATTTAATGATAAGAACTAGTGGGGAATATAGAATAAGTAATTTTATGTTATGGCAAATGGCGTATGCAGAGCTTTATTTTACAGACGTTTTATGGCCTGATTTTGATGAAAAAGAACTAGATAAAGCAATTGATTCATTTAATAAAAGAGACAGAAGATTTGGAGGAGTAAAGAAGTAGATATGCTTCTTTTTCTTTTGTATTAAAAAAGTAGAAACATATTTTGTTTCTACTTAATGTAACCATTGGTTTTAAATCTTTCTATTGTATCTTCCTTACTTGTTTCTCCAACTATTCTGTTTAAGGTTGTCTCTTCTTCTCCTTTTGTTATAAAAGCAATAGTAGGAGTACCAGATATACTTAAATATTCATTAAATTCATTATATTCTTTTTTACTTAATTTACTATTATCTAAGTGATATATAGTTATCTTATATTCTTTTAAAACACTTTTTAAAGTAGGTAAGTAAGATATGCAGTGTGAGCAGTTTTCATTACCAACATAAAGAGCAAAGGTCTCTTTATTAGCCATTTTCTCTTTAAAATCATCAAGGGATATTTCTTTTATATATTTATCACTTGATGTACATCCTGTTAATAATATTACTAACGTAAATATAAGTATTATACTTTTAAAAATTTTTTTCATAAAAATCACCTGTAATAATTTTATCACTTATTTTTTTATTTAACAATAAAAATGTTTTGTATTAGTCGTTTTATGTCTATATTTGTTTAATGAAAAATAGGTATTCTTGTAAACTATCCGTAAATAAGTGGTTTACTTTTTTCTTTTAAATAGTTATAATTAGATTAATAAGGAGAGTGGATATGAAAAATTTAATAGATTATTTTAAGGATAAAATATACTATATTATGGGTGGAACTATCATAGTAATTATTTTACTTGTATTAATTAGTTCTTGTTCTAGTTCTGGCGGAAGTTACGAGTCAATAGAACAAAAGATGGTTAGTGCTGCTAAAAATTATTATGCTTCTCATGAAAAGAGTTTGCCAAAAGAAGAAAACGGAACTGTTAAAGTTACAATAAATACTTTAATAGAAGCAGAATTATTAAAGGAAGTAAAAGATCCAAAGAATAAAGATCAAGATTGTTCTGGGTACGTAGAAGTAACTAAAGTAGGAAAAGAATATTCTTATACACCATTTTTAGTATGCAAAGGTAACTATGAGCCAAAATATTTAACGGACATAGTAAAACAATCTAAACAAGATGAATATGGAAACGGTGTTTATGAAATGGGTGGCGAATACGTTTACCGCGGTGATGATGTAAAAAACTATGTATCATTTAATAACCAATTATGGAGAATAGTTAAAGTTGATAGTGAAGGGGATATAAAGCTTGTGTTAGCTCAATATACAAAAGATTCTTATGTTTGGGATGATGCATATAATGAGGATAAAAAGAATTCTGTGGGAATAACTACGGATTATTTGCATACGTCTATTCGAAAGAAATTAAACGATTATTATAAAAATAATTTTGATAAAGATGCAAAAGCTAAAATAGTTTCAAAAGACTTATGTGTAGGAAAATACGACATAGATGATGAAACAACGGACATTTTTAGTGTAGAAAAAGAATGTTCTATAATAAAAGAAAACGAAAAAGTTGGATTATTAAATGCTTCTGATTATAAAAATGCATGTTTGAGCGAAAATTGTTCTGATGTTAAAAACCTTGGATGTGAGAATCGTAATTACTTGTCTAATTCTGATGAATTTAGTACTTGGTTATTAAATAGTTCATCAAAAAATACGTATGAAGTGCTTTATTTGAATGAGGATATTAATATTTCAATGGCTTCAAGATCGAAAAAAATAAATTATGTAATATATGTGTCCAATAAGACAATAATTTTGAGTGGAAATGGTTCTTATGATAAACCATATTTGGTAAAATAACAAAAGTAAAAAAGTAAAGTTGACAAATAATACAAAATAGTATAGAATTTATGTGTAATATAAGGAGGAAATATGAAAGAATTAGGATTGTTTTTTTTGACAGAAGGATGTGATGTTGGTGGTGCAGATATTAGCGATTTTATGTCTGTATTTAGGTTAGTTGTAACAGTTATTCAATATGCAGTTCCAGTTGCATTGATATTATGGGGTTCAATTGATCTATTTAAATCAATAACTACTGGTAAAGACGACGAAATAAAGAAAAAACAAACTTTGTTATTTAAAAAAGTTTTGTCTGCAGTAATAGTATTCTTATTACCATGGTTAATATTTACTATAATGGATCTTTTAGGTGTTGATTTTGGAACATGCTATAAAAATTCAAAGGCAGGTATTCCAAATATTGGTACTGAAACACAAGAATAAAAAAAGCATAATTTAACTAATTATACTTTTTTTTTGTTGAAAAAAATGATATTATTATACTATAAAGTTAGGTAGGTAGATAAAATGAAGAAGATAACTATATTTTTAATGTTAATTATATGTTTGGCTGTTCTGTTTCCTGTAAGGATTAGTGCAAAAAATAATTTCCGTGATAATAGTGTTTATATTTTAGCGGATAATAAAGCAACTACATCTTCGACTACTAGTGAGTATATAGCAAAAAGTGATGTAGAGAAAATAGTAGGAACAAACAGTGCTATATGTGAGGAAGGCAGTTCTCTTAAAGCTTTTTTTGATCAATATTGGAAGATTATTGTTATAGTTTCTCCAGCGTTAGTTATATTAATGACTTCTATTGATTTTTTCAAAGCAATAACATCATCTGATGCTGAACGAATAAAAAAATCTGCTAATGATGCTTTTAAAAGGGCATTAGCTTTTGTTTTGTTACTATTTTTACCGTTCATTATAAACACCGTATTTGGATGGTTTGGGTTAGATTTATGTTTGTAAGGGGGATATAATTATGATGATACTTAATTTGTGGGGTGAAATAAGGGAACTATGTTTGCGACTTGATATGGTTGCATTTTCATTTATTGATAACATATATTCTTTATTTAATGCTATAGCAAGTGAAAGTTTAATAACAAATACTGTTATTAAACAAGTTTTGAATAATGTTTATGTTTTAGTTGGAATATTTGCATTTTTTAGAATAGCTATGTTATTGATAAATTCAATAATTAATCCGGATGCTTTAAATAAACAAGGTGCTGGTTTAAGTAAAATATTTGTTAATACTGTAATAATGTTGGTTTTATTAGTATTTACACCAACATTATTTCAGATGTCTAGAGATTTTGCTTCCGCAGTTGTTAGTGGAAATTATGTGCAAAAATTATTTATTAACGTAAACGATAGTGAAAATACACTCGAACCTGGCAAAGAAATGCAAAGAATTGCTATAGGTGCAGTTATTACTAAAGAAGATGGAATCACATGTGGTGATGGAAGTGGTGATTGCGATAAAGCTGTACAATGCCTTAATAATATAAATGGAGTAGATCCTCAGGGCGACAAAGAATGTGTTACAAAAAAAGGTGTTGCTTGGGGAAAACTTGCTGATTATAATGGTGTTAGAGAAAAGGTGGACGGCGATAAAGTTTATGTCTATAATTATAAATTATTGGTTTTAACTGTGGTAGGTTGGTTAATAACTTATGTGTTGTTATCATTTACTTTTGATGTAGCTAAACGTATGATAGAGTTAGCAGTACTAGAAATAGTGTCGCCTTTATTTATTGCAACAATAGTTGACCCTAAATCAATGCAATCAGGACCATTTAAAAAATGGCTTAAAACGCTTGGCAATAGTTATGCAAGTTTATTTTTAAGAATAGCGGCTATTTCTATTATGTTATTATGTGTTAGACTATTATCTTATTGGAAACCTTCGGCAGATGTGGGATTTTTCGGAAAATTGATAATTTTAATAGCTTTCTTAATTTTTGTAAAGCAGTTACCAAAATGGTTTAGCAATATGCTTGGTATGGATGGTGATGGTACCGGCTTAGGAAGTTTGGGAATAGGCAAAAAAATTGGAGGTGCTGCATTAATAGGAGGCGCTGCAACCACACTTGGCCATGGGCTTTCAGGTGGTGCTGCAGCAGCCGCAGGTAATGCTTTTGCTGCTGCAAGAGATAATAGAATAAATAGAAAGAAGAATAAAAATAATGCTGATTATCTAGATAAGGAGAATGGAGTAGGATCTAAGACAGGTCGAAAAAATATACGTGATAGAGCTGTTCAAGAAGCTGCTGCTGAAGGTAAAGGAAGATTTTCTCAGTGGAAAGCTGGTCGCAAAGCTGTTAATGCTGAAAAAGCAAGGCAGAATGCTAATTATGGTCAAAGACTTGCCGGTGCTATGGCGATTGGAGCTATAGAAGGTGGTAAGGTAGGAGCAAAAGCTGAAAATCTTAAAGGAGCTTTTTCTGCTGGCAAAGGTGTTATTGGTACTAAAGATGGTAAATCTTTAGGTTTACAAGGTAAGAGTATAGGAGCAACCATAGCTGGGGGCCTTTCTGACGTATATAATACAAAAACAGATAAGGTTTTTGGTGATAGTACAGTAAGACGTGAGCAAAGAGAAGCAAGAGAATTGGAACAAAAAACATTAGATTTTGTTAATCCACAATATAGAAATTCCATGATAGATAACTCAAACAATGGCGGATATGATTTGACGGGTGCATTAAAACAAGGAAAATATAATAGTTTAGCACCAGAACTTGATAAATATGGAATTACTGGTATTGATGATGTTAGAGATACATTAGCTACGTTGGCTATGAAACCTAATTGCAAAATCACTGGATTTAATGCAACGGAACATGAATTATCTTTATCAGATGGTTCAACTATGAAAATTAGTGGTAATGCCGGAAAAGTATTAAATGATGGAGGACAAGCTAACATTGAACAAATGTATTTGAATAGAGGTAATCAAGTATTATCAGAAAGAGAACAATATAATAATGCTATTAGTAGCATACAAAGTTCTATTAATGAAGCTGTATCTGCCAATGCTTCTCTAAGAGCTTTCAGCGTAAATATGCCTGATGGTGGAAAGATAGATTTGTCATTTAGAAGTATTAATGAATTAAGTTCAAAAATAGCTCAATCAAAGTCGGTTGTTGATGCAGGTGCACCAAATTCACAGGATTATCAAAGATCAGACGGAACTGTAGACAAAGAAGCTTTTTCAAGAGCTCAATTGAATTTCCAAAACAATTATGCTATATATGATTCGCTTACTAGTAATCAGTCTGTTATACAAGATAATCTTAGAATAGCGGATGCTAATGATACAGCTATTGGAGATAATCAAAAGAAGATAAATGAACTTAAAAAAGCTATTAAAGATAATAAGATGGATGAAGTTGTTGAGGCATTAGCTTCTGCTGTTAAAGTTAATAATGTAAATAATATTGAAGGAATAAAAGAAGGTGTAAGTAGAGAAACTTCTAAAAGAGCTGAAAGAATTAAAGATTCGAAAGAATCCGGTAAAAAAAGTGAATAGAAAGGGGAACTTGTTTTATGAATGGAAATCAGTATTTAATTGCAGCGAATTCAAAGAGAGGACAACTCATATTTAATATATTTAGACCAATAGATTTATATATTGCTTTAGGTGGTGGAGCAGCGACAGTAATTTTATTCCTTGTCATTAGTCCGAGTAGTTTACTGACTGCTGCTTTGACTTTAATGCCTCTTGCGGTCTGTGCATTTTTGGTTGTTCCAATACCAAACTATCACAATGTTATGTGTGTGCTGGGAAATGTATATAAATTTTATTTTGTTGAAAGACAGCAGTTCAAATGGAAAGGATGGTGTGCTAAAAATGAGTTCAAAGACTAGTGCTACTACTGAAAGCTTTATGCCTGTTAAGGCAATTGTTAATAATATGATAGAACTTGATAATGGCATGAAAGTTGCTGGTGTTAAGATATATCCTAAAAATATATTTATTCTTGAAGAAAATGATCAATTTAATGTTATTGATAGTCTAAAAGATTTATACAATACAATTGATTTTGAGTTTTGGACGGTAATGACTGATAGACCTGTTGATATATCCGTTTATATAGCTCAACTTCAAATGATGTATAATCAGGCCCAAAACCCGATAATAAGAAAGTTAATTAATCAGGATTTGAATAAAGCTAAAGATTTTAGTGATAATGTTTCAGATGTTGAATTCTATATCTTGTTTAAGGAAAAAGAGGTAGAAATAGTACAAAAGAAGATTAGATTAATAATAAATGGTTTGGCAAATGCGGGACTAGCCTCTAGTCAAGCTAATAATGATGATTTAAGAAGCATTTTAGATAACTTCTTAAATGGTGGTCAAAAAACTGAATTTGGGACGGTGTTGGTATAATGAGTAATATTAATATAAAAAAGGAATTAGCACCTAAGGGGTTAGATTTTAAACCTTCAGAATTTGTTATCAGTGATAAATGGTGTACAATACTTACTATTGTTTCATTTCCTAAGTGGATAACTCCAGGTTTCTTATCAGGATTATCAAATGATTCAGGAGTAAAAATTGTTATAAAACAAATACCATTACCTTTTTCTGTCATGGCAAAAATGCTTAATAAACAATTAGCTGAAATTAAGTCTAATTATGAAAAAGAAAATGATAAAACATTACAAGAACAATTGAGACAAGATTATGATTCATTAAATGATTTTATACAAATGATTACTAGTAGTCAATCAAGAATTTTTGATTTTCAAATGCACGTTGTAATAACTGCTGATTCTAAAGAAGAACTTGACAACAGAAAGTTGCAAGTAAAGAATTATTTGGAGTCAATGGAATTAAGAGCAATACCACTTAGATTTGAACAAAAGAAAGTTTTAAAGTCGATAATTCCAATTTTTCCAAAGCAAGATATTGAAGAACAAATTGGAACACCAATTACATCTCCAACAATAGCTGCAATGTATCCATTTGTATTTGATAGCTTAAAAGATCCAGGAATGTCTTGTTTACTTGGAACTGATTTTTCAGGCGGAGTTGTTTTATTTAATCAATTCTTATATCAAATAAGAAAAGAGCACAATAGAAACAATGCCAATATGATAATTCTAGGTACATCTGGATCAGGTAAATCAACAGCTGCAAAACTATTACTTAGAACTCATGTTAGAAATGGTTATAAATTAGTTGTAATTGATCCAGAAGGTGAACTAGAAGAAATGACGTCTAGAATGCAAGGCGATTTTATTGATTTAGGTAAGGGTGGACAATTTGGTATGATTAATCCACTTGAGGTCATTTTAGAGGCTGATGATGAAGAAATAAGAGATGGTTTAGGTTATACGGTTCTTACTAAGACACTACAATTTTTAAAAGCTTTTATGAAGTATTATGATCCAACTATAACTGAAGATGTTCTTACTATGTTTAGTGAAATTGCTCAATTGACATATCAACGTTTTGGTATTTCTTTTGAAACGGATTTTTCTCGTATGTCATCTGAACAATACCCAACATTCTCAGATTTATATGAAACATTAGTAAGAAGATTAGAAGCTTATGGAGATCAAATTACTCATGAAAGAGACATATTAGAAAAACTAGAGCTTAAAATAAGACCATTGGTAAAAGAACTTAAATTTTATTTTGATGGAAAAACTACAATTCATCCAAATTCAAAATTTATAGTATTTAACATAAGAGATTTGATGAATGCTGATGAAAATATTAGAAATGCATTATTCTTTAATATTCTTAAATACGCATGGAGTCATTGTTTAGATAGTACTATAAATACCGTATTAATGGTTGATGAAGCACATATTTTATTATCTGGTAATAATACAATAGGAGCTGATTTCTTGGCACAAATTCAAAGACGTGCAAGAAAATATAATAGTGGTACATTATTTATAACACAACAACCTAGTGATTTTGCTGCGCCAGAGGTAATAACCCAAGGTAAAGCAATATTTGATAATGCTTCTTATTATCTTGTTATGGGACTAAAAAAGCAAGCAGTAGAAGATTTAGGTTTGCTTATTGATTTAAATGAACAAGAAAAAGAAAGCATAAAGAAATATAATCAAGGTGAAGCTTTATTTGTATGTGGAAGCAGAAGAATGAGAATAGATGTTACTGTATCTGAAGCAGAGTTAGATTCATTTGGCTCTGGTGGAGGGTTATAAGAGATGCTTATGCATCTTTTTTTTTGATGTTTATTATGATATAATTTATTTGTGTATTATAGGTGGTGCTTATATGGATTCTAGTAAAAATAACAAAAATATAAAAATTAAAAAAGTTGATGATGTAGAAGATTTAAAAATAGATGATTTTGAACTTAAAGACGTTAGTTTTGATATGGATGTTAAAACTGATTCAGAACCATCAGTTCAAGTTACAAATTCAGAAAATAAATTGAATGATATGCAAGATGTTTCTGACTCTAAAATTTCTGATAATGGTATGTTAACTGATTCTTCATCTGATGGTAATTTAAGTTCTTCTGATATGGTAAATTCAACAGATGATTTTCAAAATGATGATATTTTGGATTCTAATATGAGTGATACATCGCAGCAAGATTTTGACAATGATGGTATCGATGAGTTAGAACAAAATTTAACGAATATTGATGACAGAAGTTTAAAAGAAAAAGCACAGGATTTAAAAGAAGACATTAATCAAGCTAAAGAAAATTTAGAAAACGCTAAGAATAAAATAGAAAAATTACCAGAGGATATAAAAAATAAAAAGGAAGATATTCAAAGGAAAGCAAATAAAGCAAAAGAAAATATTCAGAATCTGCCAGAAAATGCCAGAAAAAAAGCTGATGATGTTAAAAATCGTGCAAGGCAAGCCAAAGAAAACATTCAAAACTTTCCAAAAAATAAAGATGAATTAGCCTCGGCATTTAAAGATAGACTAAAAAAATCTGCTGGAAAAGCAAAAGAAAAAGCAAGAGATACCGCTAATAGGGTTATAGAAAACGGCAAAGAAAATTTAAAAGACAGAATAGAAAATAGTAAACCAGTTAAAACTGCAAAAAAGGCTAAAAAAGCTTATAACAATACTAAAAAAGCTATTAAGACAACAAAAAAAGCAGCAAAAGCAACCGCAAAAGTAGCAAAGCAAGCAACAAAGGTAGCAGCAAAAACAATTCAGGGATTAATAGATTTAATTGTGGCTACATTTCCAATAAGCCTTATAGTTATTTTAGTAGTGGCTTTAGTTGCTATAGTTATAGTAGTAGCTGTTGCAGTAGCACCTGGAAAAGATGATATAAAAGATTCTTATGAATCTGAAAATTATTCTGAAAAAGATATTAAAACACTTGGTAAATTAAGAAATTTATACCAAAAATATCCAAATTCTGATGCAGCACTTGCGATGGTTACGGTGGTTTATCCTTATTATGAAACATTGCAAGATGGGAGTGTAACATACTATATAAATACAAATAATAAAAATTGGGATCCTTCCAAGACTTATAAAGATTATCAGGATATTTCTGATTATGAGGATAAAGATGAATCAGAAGACGAGGAGGATTGCAAAGACGACGAATGTGATACAGCAGTTGGTGATGATGTGTACTTGGAGTTATTCAGAAAATGGTCTTATAGGCGAAAATTTAAAAAATTATTAAAAAAATCTAATTCAATGTCAGAAGATGAATTTACCGAATATTTAAAAAATGATTATTTTAAATCTGAATCTGGATACAAAGCCCTATTTAATTTTGTAGATGAAGATAAACAAAATGCATTTGCCGATGCAATAATCGAAGATTTAAAAGAAAAGAAAAATTATTTTAAGAACTATATATACGATGTTGTTGTTTGTTCAAATTCGTCTACGACTTTAGGATATTCTTATGCCGGTGATATAATACAGGGAGAAGCAGTTGTTGTATTAAAAGATTCAGCGTCAGGAAATTTTTCAACAATTAAATCGGCAAGTTCATTATATGGAACTGAAGATTTAACATTAGATTTAAAACGTTATGTAATGGGAGTAGCGTATGCAGAAGTTGGAGATGGAGTTAAACGAGAGGCTGAGGCGAAAGCTGTTATGATAACAGCAAAAAGTTTCGTATTAGGCCGTACTGGACCTGGTTCTAGTGATGTTGGTAAGGGATTTAAGCCAGATTATTCCGATGGTAAAACAATATTTTACATGAGAGCTAGTACAGCTGACCAAGATTTCTGCGACGTTTACGAAGGCTGTAAAAGTGGAAGTCGATATGCTAAAGAACTTCAAAAGAATTCTTATAACAGTGAAACATTAAGAAATACAAAATCAGGATTAGATGCTGAGTCTTTAGCTAATTTAGAAAAGTGGTATGATGAAACTGCTGGTGAATTTATATATGATAGTAAAAACAAGGCATTTGCAGGTAATCAGTATGATGATTACAATTCATATTGTAAGGTTGGATCATGCTTATCTCAAACTAAAGCAGCTAGTTTAGATAAACAAGGCAAGGATTATACGGATATTTTATATGGTTCTCAAGGTGCATTTTCTGATTCGAAGTTTGAAAAATTTGATATGGAAACTAAAACACTTAGCAAAGAAAGTTCTAGTTGTGAAGCTTTAACTACAAATGGGCAATGTGGTATATCAGACGATAAATTTATATATTATTCACAATACGATGAAAAATGGAAAAATGATACTTTTTGTGGAAGAACGGTTGAGGCATGTGGTCAAGGTGGATCGGCTACAATCGGAGAGGCAGCTTGTGGAGTAACATCAATGTCTATGGTAATCGCTAATTTAACTGATGAAACTTCTATATTGCCAACAGATACAATGAATGAAGCTAAATCTGGAGGCTATTGTGGTTGCAAAGTAAGTGGAACTGATTCAGGATATTTTAAAGCAGCAGCTGACAAGCACGGCTTAACTTATAAATCGATGTCTGTTGATAAAAAAGGAATACAAGAAGCATTAGAAATACTAAAAAGTGGTGGATTAATAATAGCAAACGTTGGTAGTGCAAGTCCATTCACACGAGGAGGACATTACATAGTTATTCGTAAAGTAGATGGAGAAGGTAATGTTTATGTTGGAGACCCATCACATCCAAATTTCTTTAAAAATCCGTATGATATTAATGATTTTGTTAATAAAGGTTGGATAACACATGGATGGTGGGGCTTTACAAGTGGCAAATCGGTAGAAATTGTTAAAAATTATTGTCAACCAGAAACAAAAAATACAGGAGAAAAAGGTGATGCAACAGGAATGTTTATACGCCCAATAAAAGGTAATAATGCTTGCAATTCCTATCCTACGTATTCATCTGGTAGTTGGCATGGAGGTGGAGATATTCCTACTCCAACTGGTACATCTGTTTTAGCAGCAGATGGTGGTACTGTTGAATCGGTTAAATACTTAAGTTATAGTTACGGACATCATGTTGTAATTAATCATGGCAATGGTTATAAATCATGGTATGCACATATGTCTACAATATCAGTAAAAAAAGGTGATAAGGTTTCACAGGGACAGGAAATAGGAAAATCAGGTAGCACTGGAAATTCAAGTGGTCCACATTTACATTTTGAAGTTAGAAAATCACCTTATAGTCATACTCAAAACACTATAAACGTTTGTAATTATATAGGTAAAAATAAAAAATATGCAAATTAAGAAGGAAAATAAAATGAAAAAAATATTTTTAGTACTTTTAACATTATTGTTAACAGGTTGCAGTGCTAATGTTGATGTTAATATTCATAAAGATTATTCAGTAACTGAAAAAATTTCAATATTTGAAAATAAAGAAAATATAGATGTAGAAAATTCCTCGTATGAACAATATGTTAGTGATTTTAAAGAGTTTGTAATTCAAAATTATAATCTATCCGGATACAAATATAATAGTACTTTTACTGATAATACTATTAGTGGTACAGCCATAAAGAAGTATGATGATATTTGTGACTATTTTAAAAATTCACCATCAATTACAAACTTCTTTAGTAATGTTAGCTGTGTTCATAAATCTGGGTATTACAATATAATAGCTAGTAGTAACTATTTTAAATGTGATAATAACTGTATTGAGAATCCTGATATTGATAATATTTCCTTAAATTTAACATTATCTCAAAAAGTAATTGAAAGTAATGCAGATGAAAAAAATGGTAATAAATATACTTGGAGATTTTCTAATGATTCTGACAATAAATTTAATTTAAAAATAAGAGAAAATATTATTAATAAAGCAGTTAATAATACATCAGATACAACTATTAAGATGTTATTAGTTATATTATTAATTATTATAGTTATTTCCATATTTTCTTATGTTTTTTATAAAAAATATAAAAAGAATAGAATCGAATATTAAAAAGGAGATATTATGAAAAAAATAAAAATCATTGTATTTATATGCTTTATGATTTTGCTAACTGGTTGTAGTGTCGAATCAAATGTTGTTATGAATGAATATGGAAAAGTAAAAGAAAATGTGATTATATCAGAAGAGTTATCAAATCTAAGCACAAATGAAAAAAGAGCTGAAACAATTCTAAAATCAACTTTGAATAAATATAAAGTAGCTTTAGATTCTAGAGAGTATAGTTATGATACCAAAATAGAAAATGATAAAGGAGTTGTAAAGTTTACAAATAATTATAACAATATAATGGATTATTTTGAAGGAACGGTTTTTTCACAATATGTATATAGGCAAATGAAATGGACAGAAACTGATGAATATTATGAGATAAGTAACGTTTCTGAACATATAACATATTGTGAAGATTGTAGTGATTGGCCAGCGTTACCAGACATAAAGGTAAATATAACTCTACCTGTTTCTGCTGCAGAACAGGATGCTGATGAAGTAAATGGAACTACTTATACGTGGATCTTTAATAAAGATACTCCGGCATCAAAGACATTTTATCTTAAGATAAACAAAAATAATTTAAAAGAAAGAAAAAATGTAGTTAAAAAAAAGAAAAGGCAAAAAAAAGCACTTTCTTTGATATCCAAGATTTTAATTGTTTTGATGTTTCTAGGAATTTTAATGCTAATTATAAAGTATTTGATAAAAAAGTATAAAGAAAATAAAATAGAATATTAGCAAAAATTATATCAAATACGTTAAATATTTGGTATAATATTTTTATATAGATAATTATTCTAGTTTTATTTAAGGGGAGGCTTTAATATGAAGCTAAAATTTAGAGCAGAACACAAAGACTTTGTAGCTTATGCATGGGCTTGTTTATTATTACTTGTAGTTGTAGCTTTATGTGTTGTTAATATCTATCATGTTACAGAATCAAGTTTAGAATTAGAAGGTAATCACATAGGATTTACTTTTAATTTTATACCAGCGTTTTTCCCACCTAGATTGGGATATACAATTCTTTTTTGGATAATTGCAGTTGTTGCTTTAACAGCAAGCGTATCAAGTAAGTTTTTTTCAATGGAAAAAGGCTTTGGAATAGTACAAGGTAAAAAAGAAGATGGCTTTGGTAGATTTGCTAAGGAAGATGAATATAAAAATTTCAAAGATGTAGAGCCTGTTGAACTTACGGCAAAGGAAAGTACGGCAGCAGGTTTTCCACTTGTTTACGATAAAAAGAAAAATTTAGTATACGTAGATAATGGAGAAGCACACTCGCTTGTTATTGGTGCTACTGGTTCTGGTAAAACTCAAATGATAATTAATCCATTAGTTAATATTTTATCTAAAAAGGGTGAATCAATGGTTATTACCGATCCTAAGGGTGAAATATTTGAAAAGAATGGTGAAATGTTAAAGGATTTAGGATATGACGTTATAGTAGTTAACTTCCGTGATCCTCAAAATGGTAGTTGTTGGAATCCTTATACATTACCATATAAGTATTATAAAGAAGGTAATCAAGATAAAGCAAATGAACTTTTAAATGATATGGCTATTAACATAGCAACTGATGAGAAAGCTGATGATCCTTTCTGGACTAATTCAGCAGCCGACTATTTAACGGGTTTATCTCTTGGAATGTTTGAAGATGCACCAGAAGATGAAATAAGTATTTCAACGGTAAACTTAATGATAACGGTTGGTGAGGAAAAAGTTGGAGCATCAACTTACATTAAGGAATATTTTAAATTTAAAGATCCAGCAAGTCCTGCGGCAATTAACGCATTAGGAACGGTAAATGCACCACAAGATACTAAAAACTCAGTACTTTCGGTATTAAAACAAAAAATAAAAGTGTTTGCTGTTACTCAAAATTTAGCAGAAATGTTATCACGTAGTGATTTTGATATGGAAACAATAGGTGAGAGAAAAACAGCAGTATTTATGATTATACAGGATGAAAAAACAACGTATCACGCACTTGCAACAATCTTTGTAAAACAATGTTATGAATCATTAATTGCAGTTGCACAAAGACATGGTGGTAAGCTTCCTGTTAGAACAAACTTCTTGCTTGATGAGTTTGCTAACATGCCTAAGTTTAAAGATATTACAACAATGATTACGGCAGCTCGTTCAAGACAAATAAGAATGACAATGATCATCCAAAACTTTGCACAGTTAAAACAAGTTTATGGTAATGAAGATGCTGAAACAATTCGTGGTAACTGTGGTAATATTTTATATTTGTTAACCGGTGAATTATCAGCGTTAGAGGAGATAAGTAAACTATGTGGTGATAAAATAGTAAAAGTAGGTAAGGATAAAAAAGAGGAAACAAGACCACTTATTACTGTTACTGAACTTCAAAGATTTAAGCAAGATGAAGTACTTATTTTAAAACATCGTCTTCCGCCACTTAGAACAAAGTTCTTACCATTTTGGAATACTGATTTCGGATATGGTAAAAATAATGCTGAAGTTCCACCTGCTAAGGTGACTTCTCATGAACAAAGAAAAATAAAATTATTTGATATAAGAGAATTTGTTAAGAAGAAAAAAGAAGAAAAGAGAAATGAATTATTTGGTGGTAGTGGGGCAGCAAATCCATTTGGTGGAGGTATGACGCCTAACCCGTTTGGAGGAAATGCAAATCCGTTTGGGCAATCACCATTTACATCTCCATCAAATCCAAATCCTTTATCAGCCTTTGGTGCTACTACTAGCATGCCATCAGCACCTTCACCACTTAATTCAGCCTCATCATCTAATAATAGTAGTGATGACTTAGATATTGATGCTATGATGAAAAAGATTGATGCTAGAATAGCAGAGTTAGAAGAAGAAGAAAAAAGAGAAAAAGAGGCTGAAGATAACGAACTTAAAGCATCAGAACAAAAGATGGTGGAAGAAAAAACTACTGATGTTAAAGACAGCAATGATAAACCAAGTTTAAATAATTCAACTATTGATAGTAATAAACTTGAATTTCCTTCATTTGATAGCAAGGATATATCAAACTTTGGAAATACAAATAGTGAAGCAAAACATGATATGTTTGATGATATGATTGAAGATTTATCTTTTGATGAACCTATTGATAAAAACGATGCTATCAAAGATGAAAATATCTTGAAGGATGATAAATCAGAAATTAAGGCTGAAGAGCCCATAAACAAGCAAGCTGATGATAAAAATGGCGAATCTAATGTTTATAGAAATACTAAAGAAATAGATAAAATTATGAATACAAAAGATTCTTCAAAAGATGATGATGATTTCTTTGATGAATTCTTTGAATAAAAGCACATTAACGTTGTGCTTTTTTTCATATATTATAATGGTGATGTTATGCAAATTAGAATTAACGAAATAAAGAATAAAAAAAATATAATAGATATAAGAACAAGATTTGAATTTAATGAATTTAATATTGGAGGAAGAAATATTACAAGAATTAATTTACTTAGAAATCCAGAATGTTATTTAGATAAAAATAATACATATTATATAGTTTGCAATAAAGGAACGGAAAGTTTATCTTGCACTAAAATACTTAATGCTCTTGGATATAATTGTTATAGTGTAGCAGGAGGAATTAATGATTTGAAGAAACTTTAAGGTTTCTTTTTTTATTGCAAAATCAATTCAATATCTTACTTTATGGTTCACAGATAACGATACATATTATTAACGGCAATATGAAGCATTATCTATTGTGTAATATTGCATCAGAAATCTTATTGTTCTATGATTTCTTCAAGCATTACCATACAAAAAGCTCCTCAAATTTTTCTGCATGGTGTTGACTTAACACCTTTCACACAAAGTCCCTTTAAATTATAATAGCATATTTTTTATATTATTTATACAAAAAAAAGAAACTTTGTAGATTATGACGATTTTTTTCTACAAATTAACCAAATGTAAATAATAATATAGCAACAATTTAATAACATTTTGTTCGTAAAATAAAAAAGCGGCATATCAGCCGCTTTTTTCATATATTCAATTACTTCAATTCAACCCTGCGAATTTTTCCGCTTATTGTCTTTGGCAGGTCGTCCCTGAACTCAACTATTCTTGGATACTTATATGGTGCAGTATGCTTCTTTACATACTGCTGGATTTCCTTTTTAAGCTCATCTGTTCCGACAGTTCCCTTTGTAAGTACAACTGTTGCCTTTACAACCTGACCTCTGATTTCATCAGGTGCAGCAGTAACCGCACATTCAAGAACATAAGGAAGCTCCATTATAACGCTTTCTATTTCAAACGGCCCGATACGGTAGCCTGATGACTTAATAAGGTCATCAACACGTCCTACATACCAGAAGTAGCCGTCCTCATCACGCCAAGCAGTATCGCCTGTATGATAAATACCGTCATGCCATGCAGCCTTGGTCTTTTCATCGTCTTTATAGTAACCCATGAACAGTCCGCATGGAATACCCTTTTTGGTACGAACAACAATTTCTCCCGTTTCACCGTCCTTGCAGGAGTTGCCCTCTGAATCAACAAGGTCAATGTCAAAAAGTATGCTTGGCTTACCCATTGAACCCGGCTTTGCTGACATTCCTACAAAGTTGCCGATTGCAAGTGTGGTTTCGGTCTGACCAAATCCCTCCATGAGCTTAATGCCTGTAGCCTTTAGGAATTGATTATAAACCTCAGGGTTAAGTGCTTCACCTGCAACAGTTGCATATTTAAGTGAACTGAGGTCATATTTTGATAAATCCTCTTTTATGAAGAAACGATACATTGTCGGCGGAGCACAGAATGTTGTGATATTATACTGCTTGAACATAGGAAGTATTTTATGAGCATCAAATCTGTCAAAATCATATACAAATACAGCGGTTTCACTCATCCACTGACCGTAAAGCTTGCCCCAGAGAGCCTTGCCCCAGCCTGTATCGGAAATTGTGAAATGAATACCGTTCGGGTCAACATTATGCCAGTAACGAGCTGTAAGGAAATGTCCGAGAGGATATTTGTGGTTGTGTGCCGCAATTTTCGGATAGCCTGTTGTTCCTGATGTAAAGAACATCAGCATTCTGTCTGAACCAAACGCACCTTCCTCAGCAGACGGACGTGGAAATTCATCGCTGAACTTTTCAAATTCTTCATTAAAGCAGTACCAGCCGTCACGCTTGCCGTTTACTATGATTTTGGTAATCGGATAATCACAAGTATTTGCCGCAAGGTCTACCTGATGAGCTACGTCACCGTCAGCAGTACAAACAATTGCAGAAACCTCAGCAGCGTCAAATCTGTATTTAAAGTCATGCTCAACAAGCTGATTTGTTGCAGGAATAACAACTGCACCAAGCTTATGAAGTGCAAGAATTGAGAACCAGAACTGATAGTGACGCTTGAGAACGAGCATTACTCTGTCACCTTTTTTAATGCCTAATGAACGGAAATAATTTGCCGTCATATTGGAATATTTTTTGATTTCCGCAAAATTAAATCTTCTCTCCTCCATGTCATTTGAAACATAGATAAGAGCTGTTTTTTCAGGACACTTTTCTGCAAGTCCGTCAACAATATCAAATGCAAAGTTAAAGTTTTCTTCATTAAAGAACTGAATTGAGTCCAAAGCACCGTCCTTATTTTTTGTAACCTTAACAAACTTATCTGAAATAGGGTCGGAAATATTGGCAAGCTCGAAATTAGTTTGTCCCGGAAGTGAAATATATTCAGAGTGGTGATGCTGCTGTACATTTTCACCTATTACAATAGCATAGATAACACAATCCCTGCCGTCACCTGCCCAGACATCGTGAGGAGTTGTACTGTCGTAGTAAATAACATCGCCCTCATGGAGAACTTCAACATTGTCACCGATTTTTGCATAAAGTGTACCGCTTACAACAATATCAAATTCCTGTCCTTTATGTCTGCTTGGCTTTGGCTCTCTTGTTTCAACGTCAACATAAGGAATTGTTACAAGGAACGGTTCTGCCATTTTCTTCTTGAACATAGGAGCAAGACGGCTGTAAACAAGTCCTTTTTTTCGTGCAATTGGAGTTCCCTCGCCCTTTCTTGTAACCGTATATGATTCAAGGCTCGGACTTTGTCCCTCCATAAGATCTGTCATTTCAACATTGCAGAGATTAGCCACCTTATATATAAATGTAAAGCTGAAATCTCTTTCACCGCTTTCGTATGAGAGATATTCTTCAACTGAAACGTCAATTTTTTCTGCCATTTCTTCAGGAGTAAAACCTACTGATTCACGAACGGCTCTAATTCGTTCAGCGACCTCTCTTATTTTATTTTCAGGGTCTGCATTCATTTTGCTCATAGCAAGCTACTCCTTTCTTAAAATTTCATAAACTATGATGTAATAAAATAGACCAAAAATTTTGGTGCTGCCTGAAGGCAGACTTTTCGCCGCAGCAGCACTTATATATTATTATATCATTCGGCTTATCTTTTGTCAATAAAAAGGTTTTTGTATTTTCACGCGTGAAAATTGTGCGGTGTTGCCTTGACTTTTAAGAGTTTATATGGTAAAATTA
>OGUM01000747.1_pt1 | contig 26781 bp, 20 predicted proteins | sample 1553631 | NCBI WGS metagenome assembly OGUM01 (sample SAMEA2580228, study PRJEB22360) | human gut metagenome | biome: human gut; feature: human-associated habitat; material: faeces | place: Denmark | collected 2008/2010 | reverse complement strand
TACATTTGAGCAATGCTCTAAATTACAAAATATCAAATTGCCGGAATCACTAAAAAGAATATCTAATAATACTTTTATAAATTGTTCTCTCTTGGAAGAGATCACAATTCCCGATGCAGTTACCGTGATTGATGATAAAGCTTTCAGTCAATGTTCATCATTGAAAAAAGTAATTCTCGGAACACAACTCGAAAGAATCGGTACAAACGCATTCAATCAATGTTCTGCATTGGAAACGATCTTATGTCCGGATGAGACTCCGGCTACCTTGGGGAAAGGTGCTTTTCCCGTAGCAGACGGCTGGACAGTCACCAATGCCAGCTATAAAATATATGTTCCTGATGAACAACTCGAAACATACAGACAAGCTTGGCCGGATTATTGGGCTGCCCCCAGTAATTTCCAAATAACGAAAGTCATATATGGGATAAGCTCGATGCCTACGCAATAGGTATAATGACATTTAATAAATATCCCTCGAATCGTTTGATCCGAGGGATATTTATTAGGACAGGTCTTCGGTAGATCTGCAATTTTTGTAAAACATTTCGCTTATTCCCGTTTCAGGGCAGATGATCGCTGTGAGCAATGAACTTTCCCGAATCACCCGAACAGACTGCGGCAGATGTCCGCTATTCTGGAAACGAATGCCACTTCGATATGAGTCGCTTTGCGGGTAAATCCTTTTTTATTTCCCAAAGGCACAAAGATTCGTTTAAAACCTAGTTTTTCGGCTTCCGATATCCGCTGTTCGATACGACTGACAGCCCGAATCTCACCTGACAGCCCGACCTCTCCGGCAAAAACCGTATCTGCCGGAAGAGCTGCATCGATATTCGACGACAAAACAGCCATGACTACGGCTAAATCCAGTGCCGGATCACTCACCCGGATACCACCGGCAATATTCAAGAAAACATCTTTAGCAGCCAATTTAAAACCGACCCGTTTTTCGAGCACTGCCAATAGCATATTCAACCGACGCGAATCAAAGCCCGTAGCAGAGCGCTGAGGAACTCCGTAAGCGGCTGTCGACACCAAAGACTGTACTTCCAATAAAATCGGTCTCACGCCCTCCACAGTAGCAGAAACCGCTATTCCACTCAATTCCTGATCATGATTGGACAAAAGTAGTTCGGAAGGATTGGTGACCTGCCTCAATCCTGATTGCAACATTTCATAAATCCCGATTTCGGAAGTCGAACCGAACCGATTCTTCATCGAACGTAAAATACGGTACATATATTGCTGATCACCTTCAAATTGCAGGACAGTATCCACCATGTGTTCCAGTATCTTGGGACCGGCCAATTGGCCGTCTTTCGTAATATGACCGATCAATATAGTAGAAATCGTATTTTCTTTGCTAAAACGAAGTAAGGTATTAGTACATTCACGAATCTGAGACAGACTACCGGGAATAGAGTCTACAGCTTCGGTAGCTAAAGTCTGTATCGAATCGATAATCAATAAATCGGGCAGAATAGCACGTGCATGCTGCAAGACCATTTCCAAAGAATTTCCGGAAAGGAACAAACATTCGTCATTTTCGGTTCCTAAACGCTGAGCTCTCATCTTTATTTGCGAAATACTTTCTTCACCGGATACATACAACACTTTTCCACAACGGTTATGAAGAGCGAACTGCAATACTAAAGTCGATTTACCGATACCCGGTTCACCACCTAACAGAATCATCGATCCCGGAACCATACCTCCTCCCAATACCCGGTTCAGCTCGTTATCTCCGGTATCCATCCGAACATCTGCATTCACTTTAATCTCAGACAAACGCAACGCTTTGGAGGAAGGATTACCTATTACTGCATTCCCCCGGCTTTTCGAAGTTACCTCGACTTCTTCCACAAAACTATTCCATTCGCCGCAAACATTACAACGCCCGGTCCACTTAGTCTCTTTCGCCCCGCAATTCTGGCACACATATATTGTTTTCGACTTTACCATATCAACTTATAATCCGATTAATAAAATTCTTCCTCATCTTCCCGGATACCGTTATTCATTTCTTTCACTTCTGCCTCGGAAATCGTCTCATCACAATCCAGACGCTTATTGATTCCGGCAGGACGGTCGAAAGGACGGTCGGACATTTTCAATCGGGGATCGGCATAAGCTTTCAGCAAAAATTTAGCCCAAATAGGTAAGGCCATACTAGCTCCCTGTCCATTAGCCAGATTTTGGAAATGGATGGAACGATCTTCTGCTCCAACCCAAACGCCACCGACCAAGTCGGGAGTAACACCCATAAACCAACCATCGGCATGCTTTTGGGTGGTACCGGTCTTTCCCCCCATCGGATTCATCAGTTTATATTTATAACGCAAACGGACACCTGTCCCGCCAGTCACTACGCCTTCCAGCAAATTACACATCAGATAAGCCGTATTCTCAGTGATGACTTCCCGGGATTCGGGACGGAATTCCTGAAGTACATTCCCATATTTATCTTCAATCCGATAGACAGGCAGCGGAGAATTGTATACACCCTTATTCGCAAAAATCGAGTAAGCTGCCACCATTTCTTTTACCGTAATTTCAGCAGTACCTAAAAATACAGAAGGTACCGGATCGATAAAACTGGTAATCCCCATCTTATGGGCCATTTGAGCAACAGCTTCGGGAGTAAATTGTTTCAATACCCAAGCCGAAATATTATTCTCCGAATTGGCCAATCCCCAACGTAAAGTAACCATTTCTCCCTGACGTTTCGTACCTCCCCGTGCCGACCAGGGTTCACCTGTCGGAAGGATAAAGGTTTGGGGAATATTCGGCACTTTATCACAAGGCCCGAGACCTTCCTGCATAGCCAGGGTATATAAGATCGGTTTGATGGTAGAACCGACCTGTCGCTTTCCGGCACTCACCATATCGTACATAAAATAACGGTAATCCGGTCCGCCGACATAAGCTTTGATATAACCTGTCTGAGGCTGCATAACCATAAATCCCGAGCGGAAAAATGATTTATAATGTTTGATAGAATCCAAAGGTGTCATCACTGTATCCCGGATACCGCTCCAGGTAAATACCTGCATTTCCAAAGGTTGATCGAACGTCTTCCGGATTTCGTCGAAACTCATCCCTTGCTTACTCAGTACCCGATAACGCTCGGACTGACGGATAGAACGGTCCAGCACCTCTTCAATCTCGGCAGGTGTCATGTCGTTAGAAAAAGGAGGACGGAGTTTTTTCACTTTTTCTTTATCGAATAAAGGCTGCAAATCCTGAGAAAGATGCTCGCGTACAGCTTCTTCAGCATATTTCTGCATTCTGGAATCCAAGGTCGTATAGATTTTCAATCCATCGGAATACAAATCATAATGCGAACCGTCTACTTTTACATTCTTTTTACACCACCCATACAAAGGATTGGTTTCCCAGACAATCGAATCCAGCCTGAACTGTGATAAATCTCTGTAACGTTTTCTATCGGGCTTATTCGCAGTCATAAACAAACGAAGATATTCCCGGAAATAAGTTGCTAATCCTTCTTTATGATCGACCCGTTTAAAATTCAATCCCAAGGGTAACTTCTTTAAAGAATCACACTCTTCGCGGGTGATTTTATCGTATTTATACATTTGAGATAAAACGACATTCCGGCGGTTTAAAGTGAGCTCAGGACGACGGACCGGATTATAGTAAGAAGAATTCTTAGCCATCCCGATCAACATAGCCGCCTGTTCGACTTTCAACGAATCCAAGGGAACCTGGAAATAAATATCTGCAGCCGAGCTGATTCCTACAGCCAGATTCAGAAAATCATATTTGTTGAGATACATGGTCAGAATTTCTTCTTTCGTATAGCTTTTTTCCAAACGTACTGCAATCACCCATTCCCGGAATTTACGAATCGCCAATTCAAACACATTCAAATCGGATTCACGGGGAAAAAGCATTTTCGCCAATTGCTGACTGATGGTACTTCCACCTCCAGCCGAAGTATTAGCCGTAATCCCTTAGCTACCCGGAACAATCCCCTCACATCGACTCCGCTATGATCGTAAAAACGGACATCTTCGGTAGCGATCAACGCATCGATCACAGATTGTGGAATTTCCCGGTATTCGATATATTTCCGGTTTTCCTTCTCAAAATAACGGTTCATGATAGGCCCGTCGGCAAAATAAACTTCGGAAGCAAACCGATTATTGGGATTCTCCAATTCTTCGAATGTAGGCATAAATCCTAATTTCCCGGCCGATATCAACCAAAAGAAAACAAAAACTCCGATAATGCCTACCAGCACTACCGACCAAAAGATCACAAAGAATTTCCAATATTTTTTAAACATACTCTTCCATCAAAATTTATCGGCACCGCTTTTATTGTTTAGAAGCTCTCGGTTTGTTTAGAAAACATTGTTCTTCTCGAAAAAGCCAGAAACTCTGTTAGGAGAAACCTACAGCTTTTGTATTCAATTTGACAATGAATACTCTTAACAGAAAATCCCAGGGATTTTCTCCCAACAGAATCGAAGGTTCTCTCTACAATTCCAAAGGAATTCTCAACAATAAAAACGGTATCGTTTTTATTATGTGCCAAAGATAATGAAAATCAGATAAAAAAAAACGGTCAGCGTCCTGTTTGATCACCGATCGTTTTCGGGCTTACCGTCAAATTAATGTCGTCGGTTTGACTAATCGGAGGCAGGAAACCCAACCTGTTTTTATCAAAATCCATAGCACAGAAAACAGAATAAAAAATAGAATATTCACAAAATAAAGAACTCGGCAATGATTTATTACTGTATTTGCTTTTAAATCATTACTCGTTGAAAAAACAAGAAACCATCAAATTATTATTCAATAAATTACCGGATAACTTATCTTATACTCAGAAAAAATATAAAATTCAGAATCTCCTAACCAAGCTGAGAAAACAAGGTAAAATTCTAAAATAAGAATCAGAGAACTTTATCTTAGCGGTGGTTAGTCCGATTTAAATGCTGAATATATCTGCATTATTGAAAATAAAAGGGGCTGTCCAAAAAGTCGGATAGCCCCTTTTGCTATTGTTTATTTCGGTAAAAAGTATTATCTTACCGTTGCAAAAAAACAAACATTATAGCAATGGCTAAGATAGTATTTAAAGAGTTAACTTCCAACCAAAATGTACTTTTTCCGGTTAGTTTATCGGAAAAGATAGCTTCGAACCATCCCGTTCGTGTAGTAAACAGTGTTGTAGATGCCTTAGATATTAGCAGTCTGCTGCGGGCATATAAAGGAGGAGGAACCAGCAGCTACCATCCCCGTATGATGCTCAAAGTCCTGTTTTATGCATACCTGAACAATATCTATTCCTGTCGCAAAATAGAAAAGGCCTTACAGGAGAATATTCACTTCATGTGGTTGTCAGGTAATAGTACTCCCGATTTCCGCACTATCAATGATTTCCGTGGCAAACGCTTAAAAGAAAATATAAAATCGTTGTTTTCAGCCATTGTTCTGCTGCTACAGGAATCCGGCTATGTCAGTTTGGATGTACAGTATATCGATGGCACCAAAGTGGAATCGGCATCCAACCGCTACACTTTTGTCTGGCGTGGCAGTGTGGAAAAGAACAAGGCAAAACTGGAGTCGAAAATACAGTCAATCCTTAGTGAGGTAGACAAACATATCGAACAGGATAAACAGGAAAGGACACCGGATACTTTACCGGATATGGACTCCTGTGGTTTGCGGGAAAAAGTGAGCGCTCTAAACAAACGGCTCTCGGGGATGAACAAAGCCGAGCAGAAACAAATCAAAAAGCTACAGGAAGAATATCTGCCCCGCCTTGCCAAATACGAATCACAATTAGATAAATTAGAGGATCGTAATTCTTTCAGTAAGACAGATGAGGATGCAACCTTCATGCGCATGAAAGAGGATCATATGAAAAACGGGCAATTGAAACCCGCCTATAATATACAGCTTGCTACAGAGAATCAGTTTATTACAAATCTGGGCATTTACAGGCGCGCCGGAGACACAGGAACTCTAATTCCTTTTTTGAAAGATTTTCGGGAGACTTATCATAGGCAATCCTTTATAGTAGTAGCTGATGCCGGTTATGGAAGTGAACAAAACTACGAGTTTATGGAGAATGCGGGTATAGAGGCTTTTGTCAAGTACAATTATTTCCACAAAGAGCAGAAGCGTGCCTGGAAGAAGGATGCTTTTGCCATACAGAACCTTTACTACAATCGGGAACAGGATTACTACGTATGCCCGATGGGACAACATATGGAATATACAGGTCAAAGGAAAAGTAAGTCCGATTTGGGATATGTATCCGTACTGAAACGTTATCAGGCACAGAACTGTGAGGGTTGCCCGCTGAGATCTCAATGTCATAAATCAAAGACCAACCGGATCATAGAAGTCAACTATAAACTTAACAGGTATAAACAAAAAGCGCGCGAAAAACTCATGAGCGAAGAAGGTATTTATCATCGGGGCAGACGATGTATAGAACCGGAAGCTGTCTTCGCACAGATAAAGCATAACTCGGCATGGAACCGATTTAGATTAAGAGGGCTGGAGAAGGTAAAAACAGAGTTTACCCTGGTTGCTATTGCACATAATCTAAGGAAACTGGCTAAAAAAAACAGCTTTCTTTTATTTCTTACTTATTTCTGGAGGATTACTTTTCCAAAAGAGATAATAGAGAAGACCAAAGATGTTTTAAAAATAAAAATGGATAATAAACGGGCAGCATAACAAAAAAAGAAGGCATCCTTTTCAGACACCTTCTTTATTTGTTATGTGCTGTATCCCGGATTCTTTAAGCAGACCGTATCAGTTGTCCGGATTGAAATTCTTGTCGTAATCCAAAAGGAACTTTGCCAGTACAGGGTTGTTGTGGTCCACTTTCAACTTGCCGGTGTCCAGACGGCGAATTGCCTTTCTGTCTTCTTCCGTTAACTCGAAATCGAGATACAAGATAAAAGAAACGGTTCTGTCCCGATGATAGGAACGGAGCCGTTTCTTTTATCGACTGGCTTACTATGTTATTGTTCGTCTTTCACGCCGCGTACATACCCGCCGTCGGCATCTGAACTGGTCGCACCGATGGAGTGGTCTTGGGCATTGAAACGGAAACCGCCGTTCTTGCCTGAAATGGAGCCGTCTCCGTCATAAGTTCCGCGGCTGAAGCTGGTATAGGTCATGTACATGGCTTTGCTCTCATGTCTGTAAAGAAGCCATCGACCCTCATACGTTTGCCATGCGTCATCGGGTAAGCGGGTACCCATGATAAGCAGCTCGCGCAAGTTGGGCACGCGATAGCCGCTCGGTGTAATAGAAGCGGTCTGATACCATCTCCAATCCTGAACGCCTTCCCAACTCCAACGATTTAGTGCATCCACATCTATGCTCGGTGTAGGATAGTCTGCGTCATTTGCCGCTACCCGGAACTTGGCATACGGTCGGTTATAAGGCGACAGGTCATTATGCGTGGGCAACGAACTAGTTTCATAGCTTAGGCGGCGTGCCTTCTCGCTAAGGTTGGAGACATCAATCAGGTAGGTACCGTCGGGTTCGGCCTGTGTCACTTTGGGAATGAGTGGTGTGGGTTCAACATTCGGATCGTCAAGACCGATACCGAGGTTGCGTATGCAACGGTAGGCATATTGTCCGCCCACGGTGTTGTGCGAGCCGTCGTAGTTACCCAATGCGGCACATTCTTCTGCCCACAACACCCACGAATGGTCGCCGTCAGCGGAACTACTGGTATAGTGCCAATAGGTCTGGTAATCCCTGTCCGCGGGATTTTGGGGATAGAGGCGCGAAGCGTCGTCCAGCGCATATTCGCCGATATAGAGATCCACGAGCTGGTCGATGGCGGCCAGATACCAGCGTATTTCGTTAGGCTGCACGATGTTGTCGCCGTTCAGGTCGCGGTTACGCAACAGCACAGCGTGCAGGGCGTCTTGGTGGTCATCGGTCAGACCGTAGTGCTCGGAGGGGTTGAGCACCTCCGTCCAATGCAGGGATCTGTTGGATACATAGTTTTCGCCCAGAATACAACGTATGGTATTGAGCCGGCCGTTGCTGGAGGAAGTACTGTTTCTCACGTCACCTTCCTTCCAACGCGTGCCCTCCATGCGGCTTTCAAGCCCCCATGCGGTGGACAATTCATTCTCGCTCTTTTTCACGTTGTACACCGTGCGTATGGACTTCTGCTTGAAAGTCTGTATGGCTTCCACCACGCTCGACGCGCCATCGGGACTGTAATGCGAGTTGTCTCCGTTGATAAAATAGAGCAGGCGGTCTTCGGCCTCCACGTATCGGCGCCACTGCGACAAAAGCGGGGTATTGTCCTCGTCTGTATTGGGGTCATCCGGCTCGCGCACGTACACGTACTCGTCGATGAAAGCGGTAACGGTAACCGTACCGGTGGTCTTTCCTTCCTCGTACTCCTGCTTCAGGCGTTGCAGCAACTGGTGTACGTCGAGTAGGCGGGCGTCAGAATGGCCCGCATGTCCGTCATACCCCGAAGGTTGGTTCTTTCCGCCCTTGTAGTTCTGGTCACCGGGGTATTTCACGAACAGCTCGTCGTCTTGGCCATAGTCCTCGTTGATGGCGAACTTGATCCACTTGTAGTCATGGATACCTGTACTTTCCGGACTGTCCGTTTCGCCGAAACCGCCCGCATAGATGGCCTTATCGAAAGCTGTCTGCACGCCCCATGTCATGGTTGGAACCATGCTTCGGTTTATCGTAATGAGCTCGCGGTCGTAGTGTGCATCCAGCTCGTACAGCCCATCTTGACTGAATATCACGTTGCCTTCGTAGCCGGGCCTCTGTTCGTTCTCCTCCCCATCGGACTCCACTTCAAGCCGTATATCGTTGATACCACGCAGGGTGACGGTGTAGATGTAGCGGGTATTGCGGCGGGTGTCGTAGTCGTTGGGGTTGCCGTCGGCGTAGCCCAGATGTACGGTGAAGGTCACGTCGGCATTGACGGTATTGCCTTTGTCATCCTTATAGGACAGTGTGCCGGACATTTCCACGTAGGTGGCGTTGGCGGGGGCGTAGGCAAAGTCGCCGTTCTCGAACTGCTGACCGGGTTTGTCCGTATAGTCGCCCGTGTTTTTGTGTTCGCGTTCCTCGCGTAGGGCGTACTGTTCCGCAGCGCTAAGCCCTTCGCCGGAGATGGCCTGTTTGGGAGTCTTGCGGTTTTCCGGCATGTAGAACACGAAGCCACCGGAAGTGTAGAGGTAATTGTCATCCCGCTCGGTAGTCTCGAAAGGCATCTCCTCGGTTGTGAAGTAGGTGCAACCGTCACCATCGGCATCGCCTGTCCCGTGGGGCAGCAGCAACGACTGGGCCGGCACGTTCACCACCCGCCAGCCGCGCGGACGGAAGTCAAGTGCCGTCCAGTTCTTATCGGAGGGTTTCTCGGTTTTCACCACGAACTCCACCCTCGCGTCCGTCCGCTCGGGCCGCAGCGTACACTCCAGCGAGGCGGGACCGCTTTCCGTACCGGGAATGTTGACAAGGTTGCTCGTGGAATTTTTATCATCGTAAGCATAGCCTGTCATCATGAACTGCGTGGAGCGTTCCACGGTATGCTCGTCCATCTTCATTACGAAGGCTTCGAGGTCTGACCGCGATGTTATAGACTCCATGTCCGATTTTTTGACATCATAGCCGGAACTTACGGATTCAGTAGATAGATTGGCGATGCAGACTATCTGTACCTTGTTCAGAGAGGTGGTCTCTATCATGACGGAACCTTTGCTGTAGTCTCCGTTATAGCTGATGTCGTCAGTAAAGAAATTGCGGTAATGCACCTCCCCGGCGGGGTTGAAGATGAACACGTAGAGGTTGTTCACACGGTTCTCGTAGGTAGCGTCCTGCGCGGCACGGGTCTCCACGCAGCTCTTCTCGGACCGGAAGTCCAGCATTACACGTGCGGGAAGCCCCTCTGCCACGCGGGCACGCTCCTCGAACAACGGGTCCTCGGTACACGAGTACAGTCCTACCGCCAGCAGCATGGCCGCCAGCAAGGTCAATATGTTTTTATGTCTTGTTCTCATAACTCAAATGACATGCAGTTTCGTTTAATTGAACGGGGGAACGGTTATCTCTTCCGTATCCCAGTCCTTTACTTCAAATTTTAGCGTGAGGTTGGCCTCCGAACTGAGTGTGGCGTGTATGTTCACTTGCTTGTTACGGGCGATAGAGTTCAGAGCGCCGCCGTATTCGTTGATGAAAGGTATGGCGTCATAGGGAGCTGTACTTGTGGTGAAACCGATGGTATATGGCGAGTTCTTGCTTGCATCCGTCCATGCGTATGAGGGATAGATGTAAAGGGCCAGCGTCTTGCTGCCGTAACCTCCGATTTCGACAGAGAGGCTCTCGTAGTTTTGAACATCATACTCCGTGTCGTCGGGAACGTCAAGGGTCTGCTCGCGGAACAGGTAGAGCCGGTCGCCGAAGAACTCGCCGAAAGTCATGGAAGTGATGGTAATCGGGTGGCTCAGCGTGTTGTTCATAATGACGTTGAGCTTGGCCACGGAGCGCTCCAGTTCCACTTCGATGGTCTGCGGCGTGCCGTCGGATGGAATTATCTGCACATCGCGATGCCAGCTCATGGGTAGGCCGTGTTGTGCGATTTCCTGCTCCGTAAAGCGTTTTGGGAAGTGCGTGCGGTGTTCATCCATCACCAAAGCTTTTTTGGTGTTGCCGACCTGCACGAGGTTGTCCTCGAAGTCTGCCATGTCGGAATAGTCCTTGCCGAGGGCGGCCTCGTTGGCCACGGCATAGATGTCCACAGTACCTACCGGCACACCCTCGATGGTGACACTGCCGCCGGAGAGGTCGGCTTCCTTGAACTGTTTGTTGATGACAGGTTTGTCCTGCGAGAATACCAATATGCGCAAGGTGTTTATCTTCTCTTCAGCGGCCTTGTACTCCTCGTCCGTGGTGTGCGTGGAACGTATATCGGCCATTGGTACGTGCAGGGTAACGGAGGCTGTGCGTCCGTCGGGTATCCATTCGTCCACTCGGTCCGTGCAGCCGGCCAACAGGCTGGCAGCCCATGCGAGGGCGGCTGGCAGAAGCAGGGAGAAAGGATGCGGTAAATATCGTTTTATATATGCTTTCATACACCGTATGTATTGTTGTCTATAAATTTCTCATTTTATTGCCATGACACGGAGGTGTCCTGTTCATCCCAGTCGAGAACCTTCACGTTGATTGCGAGCGAAGCGGCCGAAACGGTCAGGGTGTAGGCATATTGGCTGCCTGCATCCCATTGTTTCGCATTCCCGCCAGAGAGGTTGACCGTGGAATTCCGGTCGGCGGTCTCGCCCTCGAAACGGTAGCTCACGGCGATTTCGGTACCAGTCAGGTCGGTGTGCGGGAGTAACAGCACGTCGCCCAGCATGTTGCGGGTCTCGCCGGCTGTGATGGAAATATCCTTTGCGGCCAACAGGGCATCGCTGTCGTTTGTCTTGGCGGTGTTGCTCCACGAGCTTCCACCGGAGGCATTCCAAGTAAGGTCGCCTTTGTAAGTCACGCCGTTCACTTTGAAGGAAGTAACCGTTACACCGCGCCCCACGGCCCTGATATTGAAGGCCAGCCTTGTGAGCCGATGGGAGAATTTGAAGCTGACAGATTCGGGGGCTTTGTCTGCCTCGATTACTATATTTGTTCGTTCCGCCGTCATCAGGTCGTGCCCTTTCGTGGCGACGAAGTTCTTGACGGTAAAGGTGCCGTCCGTGCAGGCGACGGACACGGCATCGCCCAGCGTTCCGGTGGACGGATAGAGGGCGTAGAAGTCGTAGGTGTTGCCCGACTGCCAGTACAGCAGGCCGCCTCCGTAGGTCCAGCCTGTACCGGAACCGTAGGTCACGGTCGTGTTGTCGAATATCTGCACGTCGTTGTCCGTGCCGCTGGTGTGGCGGTAGCTGCCCCACACGCTGAACGACTGGCCGTCGGTGTTCAGGTCGTCCGCACTCCCGATGGCGGAGCGTGTCAGCGTGGGTAGCGAAAAACGTATCGCCCCGCTGTCTCCGGCTGTCTCCATGTCCTGCACCACGCTTTCCGTGCAGGAAGCCGCTGACAACAGCACCGTCGCCAGCAGGGGCAGGATTCCGAGGGTGTTCTTTCTTCTGTTCATATATCTCATCATATAAAGGTTATTCCGTTCTTGCAGGAAAGCTGCATGTGTGCGGTCTGTCCTGTATCATTGTGGCCGGGAAGGGAACATTCAACCCCGCCCGGCCTGTATTCTTCGGTCCGATTGGCCTAACCGGCCGAGCTGCGTATCTCGTTTCGCTGAGTTAAGTTTCTCGTCATGGTGAGTTGCTCAACTCACGGAAGTGGGTCGCGCAACTCACGGAAACGGATTGGCTGGTACGGTAAGCGTTTAGTTCTTTTTATCAGTCAAATTAAGGTCATCACCCGGCGTAGTATCTTTCCACTTATCTACGGTTACATCAAACTTGATAGGCTTGGCGTTCGGGTCGGTGTTGATGTCTTCCATCTTCAGCTCTGCCGTGTAGTTGTAGTAGTACCCGGCTGTCCATGTGTTCTTCTGCAAGCTGGTTTCGCTGTTGCTCGGATTGTAGCTCAATGTGGCACTGAAATCCTGCTGTCCTATCGTTTCTTGGGCAGCGTTCTTTACCACTGCGGTGAATTGGACGCTCAACGTGCCGCAGGTCTGCGGAATAACGAACAGCGGTGCGCATGTCTGGCTGAAGTATCCCTGTTCGTTGGCAGCGTCGGCAGTCACGTCGGTGATGTTGTCGAAAGTGTATGTGCCCGTAGTGTTTGAGAGCTGGTCAGTACTCCACGTGATTGTGCCTTCGTTGGCCTTGTGGTACGTTCCCGTGGACTTGGTCGTTGCGCTCTCTATCCGTAGGTTGTTCACAGCCACGGTGTAGGTGTTGGCCATCTTGGTCTTGAACGTGAAGGTCAGCTTGGACAGCATGTGCCGGAACGTCATGCTTACTTTCGGGGCTTCGCCCGACGCTGTGCCGTCCCATGTGTAGTTGGACTCGTTGCCCATTGCGGCTACGAGGTCGTTCTTCCCGTCCGTGCTGTACGCCGTGAAAGTCAGCAGGCCGGAGGTCGATCCTCCGCTCTGCGAGCCCGCATCGTAGCTGACAATCGACTTGTTAAGCTGGCTTTCCCCGTTGGCATAGCCCGCAAAGCGGAATTCCTTGTTTTTTTCCCAGTAGTAGGTGTTTATGGGTAGCCATTCGTTGTCGCCTGCTTTGCTCACCTGCACGTTGGTAAAGGCGTCTGCCCAGTTCTGGTCGCCTGTGCCTTTGTTCTGTGCGAATACCCAGAACTTCTGGAAATTTTGTGATGTGACATCACCGGAACGGGTGGTCTTGTCCACAAAAGTTGTAAACTCGATGGGCTGGTTGGCGTATTCGGCCACGTCCATCACTTCCTGATTGCTACAGCCGGAGAACACCGCTGCGGCGACTCCCAGCAAAAATAAACTCTTTTTCATGATGCAAAAGCTTAAATTAAAAATACATTATTGTTTGGTTAATCATTTAGTTATCAATACATCTGTTTTATACAGGTCACCCTTCTTACAATGGCAGGGGGATGTCGATGTAATCGCCCCATCCCTCCACGTCGATGTCGAAACCGCTGTCGGAGCCTGCCGCACCTTCCTCGTCGGTGATGACAAGGCCGTCGGAGACGATAATCACGCCGCCACGGGGCTGGGCCTTCACTTGGTCCGTCACATCGAACTCGAAGGTCTTCATCGCGCCGTTGTGCAGACGCACTTCGAGATTGAGGTGGTAGGAGCGTTCCGTGGTGCGGGTGCCGTCGCCGTAGTGGTCGCCGGGGTAGTCGGGAATGCCGAAGGATTTCACTGTGGCCTCCGGACCGTAGTCACGCAGGGTACAGTCGAACATCACGGTAGCCGCTTCCGGTCCGGTGTGTCCGTCGTTCAGATAGACGCTCTCGGCCATGCCTGCCAATGCTCCGCGTGCGAGGGCCACGTACTGAAACCCCTGTTGGAACTCGTAGCGCACGAGGTAGGTATAGGTGAGCGGCTGCAAACGCACGGGCAGACCGACAGTCTCCTGCGTGGGCAGGGCCTCGTAGCTGCCTATGTATGCGCCGTAAAGCATGTCGGGCTGGTTCACGGTACGTTCCCCCGCGTGCAGGGCTTCGAAAGCCCCCCGCGTCAGGCTACGGGTGGTGGCACTTGCGGAAGCCAGTGCGGCGATGTCGTTGAAGACGATGTATTCCGTGTCATTGTTGTAGAACAACAGGTCGTGCGTACCTTCGTTCATATAAAGACGGCCTCCTTCGGGCGACAGGTTGCCCTCGTTCTCGGCGGTGCCGCCGGTATAGATGCGTGCACGGATGCCGGTGGGCACGTCGGGGCGAAGGTCGTCATAGCGTTGGGGCCATGCAGGGTTCCACACGGACTGCCAGTCGGTCTGGTAGCTGCGTTCCCATTCCTGCTCCCACGTGGCGGTGAGGTTTACCTGAACGGAGAAAGCATGGTCGGGGTGGTCGTAACAGAGATCCTTTCGGCAACCGCCCAACAACAGAAGCGTGGCGGCGTATAATGCCATATATAGCGGTGTGCGTCTCATCGTGCGCCTCCTTTCTTCTTATCCGTGTCCCACAAACGCCAAACGAGCGTCAGTTTCAACTTCAGCGGCCCGAAGTAGTCCAGCTTGCTGGTCTGCCGATAGACGTAATGTGTGCCGCCCAGATAAGGTATCGGGTCGTACACCTCATACTTGCTGTGCATGTACCCCACGCCGATACCGGCTTCTAAGGAGAGCCGCCGTCCGATGGGGAACATGTAGCCGTAGCTGACTCCGACCATTTCGGCTTCGCCCTGATAGCCCTCCTTGCCGTTTTCGAGGTCGTACCACGTGAAGCCTCCGAACACGCCGAGGTAGTGGCCGTGCCACGGGCTGCCTTGCTTTTGCCCGAACCACCAGCGTCCCTCCGGGCTGATTGTTGCCACTTGATAATACTTGTGCTTGCCGTCGTTCTTCCACCATGCCATCTCGCCTTCAAGGTTCACCGTCCAGCGGTCGGCGATGCGGTACTCTACTTCGAGCGAGGGCATCAGTATCGCGTCGTAGAGCAGGTTGGTCTTGACGGCCAGCCGCTGCACCATCGCTCTCTGAGGTTGCACGGTCGCTTCCTGCCGCACCGTTGCTGGTTCGGAGGTCGTTTCCGCCACGCTATCGGGTTGCAGGACCGGTTCCGGTTCTTTCACTTCCGACTCTTTTTGGGGAATGACTTTTACAGGCGGTTCGGGTTTCCGGTAGCAGACCACCGAAAGGCTGGAGCGTAAATCTGGGAAGAAGTTCTCCAGCATGTAGGTGTACGGCATACCGCCGCGCAGGTCCATGAGCTGCTTTTTTCGTCCGTCCACTACGCGACCCGCCTTGTCGAACACCCATACCGGTGTATGGTCGAGGATGTGCAATACCTCTTTTTTATAGAGCATATCCGATGCGGCGACCATCCGGCGCAACATATCCCATGCGATGCCCTCGCCATGTATACAGACCAAGTTGTCGGGAATTTCGGCGTGGCGCACGAGATAGGTTTTCAGGGAATCGGCCCTGCGATCTGACAACACCTCGTTGAGATGGTTCACACCTTCGGGCGATGACCACGAACGTACCACAACGCTTTCAAGTCGGTTCGCCCCGTATTCTTCGCGTAGAATGCGGATAAAACGCTCCAATTCCGCGCGATTATCCCTGAAGAGCACGTCCACTTCTCTGTGGTCCTGCCGGTAATAGATACGGACCGAGTCCAACTCTTGTGCATGAACATACCCGCCGCAGAACAAGAGAAATAATAACAGTATTCGTTTCATTGTCATAGTCTATGCCTATTTATATATCAGCTATTTATTCAATTCTCTCGTGCCATGCCTTTTCATTTAAAGGCAAAAAAACACCAAACCAACAAATAATCAGCCTGATAACTGTCTGTTATGCCGATTTATTTGTTGGTTAAATCGTTCATTAAAAAAGCTATCGAAAAAAGGTCGTATTATTCGGACACTCCGGGAAAATTCGCCCTACTCAAAGAGCTGAAACGCAATTTTTTGCAGATTTTTGTTGTGGATAGCTCATGTTTTTGTAATTTTGTGGCTGAAAACGAACGATTTAACCAACGTAAAATCATACCGTCCGTTTTTGTGACATTCCTTTTCGTCTTATCTCTTTTTCTTTCATGGCTTTATCTATTTCTTTATAGCGGCTGCGGAATTTCAGAAATGTATCTCGCGAGATGTTGAAACGCCTACATATATCGGCAATCGTGCAGTCCCGTTTCAACATGCCGACGACGACTTTCCGGTTTTCGATCAGCACATTCATTTTCGTGTAGCTGCCTTTTTTTCGTCCGAGGACGACACCCTCGGCTTTCCGCAGGGCGAGCGCCTCTTTGGTGCGCATCGAAATTAGATTGCGTTCAATCTCCGCTACCAAGCCGAAAGCGAAGCAGAGCACCTTGCTGTTGATGGAGTTGTCAAACGAATACCCCTCCTTGGTCGTGTAAAGGTTGATTCCTTTCTCCAGACATTTGCCCATGATGGCCATGAGGTCCGTTAGCGTGCGGCTTAGACGCGATATTTCTGTGACAATCAGCGTGTCGCCATGCTTCATGCGCCGTATCAGCCCTCCTAATTTGCGGTCGCACTCCTTCTTCTTGCCGCTGGCGACCTCCGTTACCCATTGGCTGACGGAAAGATTTCTACTGTCGGCGAAACGCCGGATCTCGTCTTGCTGGTTAGCCGGATTCTGTTTGCCCGTACTGACCCTTAAATAACCTATTATCATAGTCCTTAATTATTTTACGGGAGCGACATTGCTCCCGTCCGGTATAAATAAGGCATGATGGTTCGATATGAAAGGATTTTGTATATAATTGTAGGCGTAACATCTTATTTTACAATTATTTTATATCTTTCCGCTATACCCTTTTCCCTTTTCTTCCCGTTAACATTCTCTCGCCGGTTGGATTTTTCCATGCAAAGGTACAGCAGGTAAATCCGACAATTGCCATGAAAGCAAAGAAAAATGATGTCGAGATCAGAAACATCATCAACGCTCATAAAAAAGATGCCGTGGATTTGCCCGGCACCCTTCCCAAATCAGAGATGTCCTTTCAGTCCCCCGCCATGTCGTACCTGTCGGGTTGGGTATTCCGTGAAATCCCCGGTCGTTTGCTTGCCTTTCCGTCCTTTCCCTACTGTCTGACTTGCATGTAAAATCTCTCCCGGCAAGGAAAGCCGAAAAGCTTCCGAAGAGAGGGAAAAGAAAAACGATGTTTAATTTAACTTTTATGTATTATGCGTACAAATGTTAGTCAAATTACGGACAGGAAAATTTGGGACGGATAGGAAGTGTCTCCGAATGCTATGCTTTAAGCAGAATTTGGACAAACTGTTTGGTTGAAAAGGAATTGCAGCTGTTGGTAGAACCTTATCGACAAGTTCAAAATAGCGGATAGAAGGATATATTAATTTTTAATCTTATCAAAATATGAGTATAATATGTACACGATGTGGCGGCACGCAGGTAGTATGCGAAGCCACGATAAACCCCAACACTAAAGTGATAACGGAAATTTCCGACGATTCTTTGCAATTCGGCCGGTGCGAAACTTGTAAGGTACGAAGCGTCCTGACGGATGTAGAGAAGACAAAGGCCGCCATCAAGAGCGGATTTGCCGGATTTGTCGAGGCAAACGGCAGGAATCCCCATTATGCAAGCTGTCGGATAGTATGGAAGTACACCAACGATTCCGAAGACGTAAAAATCCGGCTGCTGGAAAGCGGTGAAAGTATTGGAAACGACATGTTCTTCTCCTGCAACAGCCTCCATGCCCTCGAATCTCTGGCGAAGTTCGGAAAAGAACCGTTCATCGTAACGGAATGTTACGGGTTCAAGACCTTTACAGAAGAGGAAATCTCCGATGAAAAAGCGTATGAATACGAGTTCGGAGACGAGAAAATCGTTGTTACAGGTAAAGAAGTACGTGCATTTTACTCGGAAGTATATAGGCTGACGGCACAGGACATCGAACAGTTTGCAGCCTATAATACGGCAAAACGCAAGTATTATCGGAAAAATGATTGTCAGCTTACCCCGGAGTTTGTCCGACGGCTGCTTGATGAAGAACATTTGATGAAAGCAGGTGAATCCGACAGTTTCACGATTCAGTTGTTCTTCCTGTGGTATGTGCGGATTCGGAGAGAACCTGAAAATCTTGCACCGTTCAAATACGCTTTGGAAGCCTGTTGCTTGGATAATGTACAGACTTTCAGTCGCCGATACATCACGCTCGAAAAAGCATTGCTTCATTGCCTGAACGGTTTCAATGAGAATGCGGTCATTCCGAACCGTTACCAATCCCTGCAAAACTATTTTTGCAGACATACACATGGCAAACGCTAATCCCCGGCAGAGGATTGTCTTGCAGTACAAGTCTCCGATCCTGTAAAACAGGTTTCGGAGACTTTATTCTGCACGGTCATTTCTCCGGTTGTCTTTCTATGTCGGCAGCTTCCTTGTTTAAGCCGGTACTCTATTCCTTTTATATTCAGCCGAATTATTTTTTATTCTATGATTTTTATTATAATTGTGTATACTTTAATGTTGCTATTCATTCAATTTTACCCACTTTCGCTGGTTAGTACCAGACTCCATGACAAGACATTTTCCGTTTTCTATCATGTAAATGTGGATATATTGGCAAGGGACAACCTCTTTTCCCTGCCGGTTGACAACACCGTTCCGGTACGTGTATTTGGCGACAGCTTTGACCGCTTCGGCATACTGGCCGCCACCCAAGTTGAAGCTTTCAATGCGGACATATCTGTCACAAGGAATAACCAACTTGGCTTCTTCTACGGTAGCACGTCCGGCAAAACCATCCTTTCCGCTTCCTTTGATATAAAGTTTCAGCCAATCGTCATATACATACATTTCATCATAGATTGGTTCGAGCACAATATTTCCGTCCGGGTCTATCATGCCATATTTCCCATCAAGGGAAACTTTGAGCAGGTTGTCCCTATATTGCTCTATTTTGTTATAAACTTGGGATGTGACTTGCTTGCCTGTCCGGTTATCCACCAGATAACAAAGACCGTCTTTATAAAGCGCATACCTGTTTCCCGGCAGCGTTCTCGAATAGTCGTATATGGGCGGAATGACCTCTTTTCCGTTCGAGTCAATGTAGCCAACCTTGTCGTTGAGAATGACATGGGCAAGGTTTCCGTCTGTAAACGCACCTATTTTCTCGTATTTGCATGGTGTCAGTACATTGCCTTCAAAGTCCATCAGACCGTATCTGGAATTATACGAGATGCGGTAATAGGGAGTGTCGTCTTTTGTGCGCAGCACTATCAGGGGCTTGCCTTCTTTATCCTCTATGGTATAGTAACCGTATTGGCAGGGCAGAATCATTTGTTTCTGCGCATTGAGGAAACCCTCCCTGCCGGCTTGGTTAACAACGAATAGCCCGCTTTTCAGTTGTTCTATTTTATCGTATTCAAACGGCACGAGCACTTTACCCTCCGTATCGATGATGCCTGTCTTTCCGTTCTTTACCGCATAGGCTTCGTGTGAGGCAAACGGCGTGATACGTTCATAAATACAGGGAATGATTTCCCTGTTTTCCTTGTCGATGAAACCATACAGTTCCTCTTTTGCCACCAATGCCCTGCCTTGGAGGAAGTAAGCAGCCTGAGTATATTGTAGCGGGATGACGATTTCTCCTTTACGGTCTATGTACCCAAAGTACCTGCCCACTTGCACTACTGCCAAATCTTCGGAAAATTCTTCGGCATAATCGTATTTGCCTTCTATCCATTCCTTGCCTTTTTCATCGACATAGCCGAATTTCCCGTTTTCGCAACGGTGCGGTATAAGGGTAGATGGTGGTTGACTGTTACATGACACTATGAGCATAAGCGGAACAGCCAAGAATAAATGTTTGAGCATACTTCTGATCGTTTTCATAATGGACGATGTTTAATTTATTCTGATATATTGAGAATCCTCCTTTCGCCACGTCTTGCCTGAACCTGTTACATCTTTGTAGATTCCAAAGCCATGTTCGTAGGCTTCATACGTACCGTCATAATCTTCAATTATGATATTTCCGCGACTTCCATTGCTCCCTCCACTGCCGGAGAATGCTGCCAGCCCCAGCCACAGTAAAGCTCCAAGTATCAAGGTGCTCAACATTCCAAGAAAAGAAATTCCCAAACCAAAAGCAAACACCGTGAACGAAAGGCTCATCCAAATACCACAATCTCTTAACAAATAGAGCAATACTGCCATATAGGCAACGAAAGCAAGTACGAAATGCCAAGTCTCGTTAAAGAACGGAGTTTCTGGAGAATCAGGGGTGATACTGTCGTATCTATTGTAATTAAAAATACCTAAGAACAGGATTACTCCTACAATGATAAAGATACCAAACAGAAGTTTTCTCCAAAAGCCATCGAAAAGACTGCCCGTAAACTCCCGGTAAATAGTGTACTGGAAGAACAGGATGCCAATAGCTACAAAAAAATTGATAATAGTAAATATCCATCCTACATCCGAAGGGTCGCAGAACCAGACGAGTGCGCTGTCACTCCCAGCTCCGAACATGAACAGTTCAGCCCCGCCCCATAAAAGGCAACCTGCGTGGAACAACGATCTGGTATCTGTACGTAGTCCGATGAAGGCAATGACGGCAAACAGCAATATGGCAAAAGGGGTATAATGCCGGAGTTCGGAAAGACCGACTGTGGAGTAAGATGTTCCAGCCGGAGCAGCCAGAGTGGAGAAAGGCTCAAGGTATTGTTCATGCACATAGCCCGTGCGACCGTCATTCAAAGACACTTGTGCCCAATCATCTTCGCACGCCGTCACCTGCACGAGATCTCCATTGGACAACGATCCGATTTTAGCCCCACCCGGTGCATTGCGCACATTGAGCGTGGAGTTAACGTTTACCCGATATAGACCGGGAGCAATGGCGGCAAAAGCGGTCATCGCAAAAAGGACTACCGCCAGTATTAATAAAAATCTTCTCATGGCAAAACGAACGGTTTATCAAATGACGACTGGCGCAATCTCCATAAGACTGCCGCACATAATGCAATCCAACACAGGTCGATGGCAATATACCCGCATGGCAGCGGAAACATGTTCAGCAGGATAGATACCACCATAACTGTCGCACCCGCAATGCCTAATACTTTGTCTTTCTTAAACAGTAAGGCAAAGACAATGGCAAATGCCAAGAAAGCTGCCCAAAGCGCCCAATTACCGTAATAATTCAAATCGTTCATCCAATTCCAATTATTCCCTACACGGGACGAAAGCAGAAGCCACATAAAAGGATAATCAGACTTGCCTTCCGTTTCCCAATAATTCTCCAAAGAACGGTACATTTCATCTCCGTCAAAACTGGATACCATATACAAGTCGTAAACGGTATTCACCAAAATCGGAACGAGACTGACACACCACAGCACAAAAGCCGTTTCGCCCAGCCACTTGTTTACGTGTACTTTCACTTTGGCGAAGAAAAGCGTCGTGAAGAAATAAAAGCAAACTGTGTAAGGAAAGTTAAGCCACACATAAAGAGGATATAGGGTAGTCGTGCTGTTTCCTCCGAACTCACTATACCAACCAACCTTTACCATTTCATCCTTACCGAAACCGGACAGGAACATCAGATTGACTAACAGCACATACGCCGTAGCCAGCAGCATTGCGGTTACAATTGTTTTCGTTTTCATATCCATAAGTTTTAGCTGTTTATTCGTGTGCATGGAGAGTGATGCCCTGACAGTTCACCCGTTGTTTTACGAATTGGTGGTTGCCGTCCTCAAAAAATGCTTCAAACGGGTCTGAAGAAAGATTGTACCGCCTGATATAAACATCCATGTACAGGTCTCCTATACGAAGTTCTCCCGCCCGTAGGGGATAGAGTAATAACTTCCGGAACACCGCCACCTGATAATTCTTTCCATTCCGATGCTCTATTTGCCATGCGCTGCCCCGCAAATCTATCGGTTCTATTTTGAAATCGTCCGAAGAGATGAGTTGTTCCATATTGGCGAGGCTATCTGCAAGGGATGTGGTATATAACTTGCATTCCAACACGACGGGTTCATTTATACGAGGAGAGCGTTCTGATACGTTCATTGTCATAAAGACATCCGGTTTTGGTTGTGGGTCGGAAGAAGGAGGTAATTTCCCGTCAGGTACGACATTCACTGCGAGTTGCTGCGAATGTAGCTGATGCCCGTTCACCACAATACTTGCAGAGGGAATGGAACACCTGCCCACCTGTAATGCCTGCAACACATAAGTATAAGACTCTTGATATTTCCGGTTTATTTCTCCATCTACTTTTTCCACATTGGTGGCACTGCTTTTGGTGGGGCCAAGTAACACCTTAAAGCCTTTCAATTCGGGCACAGCAAGATTCTGTATTTCAACAGTAGCAGGTTTCTCCGGGAAAGATACAATAAATGTCAGCCGGAACTGTTTATTAATTTCGATATTCTCCGGAGCAGAAACTGTAAACGTAGGATCATTATTTGCGTATGCTTTTGCCGCTGTTCCGATAGCGCATAAGCAACATACCCATGCAATAAGTCGTTGGGAAAGAAATGTCTTTTTTGCGTGAACCGATAATTTATCCATCATCCTAAGTTCTTTTATGTCTTCCCAGTCCTTAGAAGGCTGTTATTAAATAATAAAAGCGTGAACTGCAAATGCCACGTCTTAAATCGAAGGTCGTAGGAAACCTGTAGTACAGATATGGATATAGCAGCCCACGCTATAGCGTGAGAACCACTATGCCTTCCTTGTACTACATCTGAAAATTTCCTACGTTTTCGATTTACAAGATAAGCATAACGCTTCTTTCTTTTCTAAATATGTCTTGGATAGAGTTGTCTCAATCCGATTGCAAATATACGAAAAAACTATCAATAAACTCTTTTCCTGATTAGAAAAGAAATTGCTATTCAGTAAATTATATAACTTGAACCTTATGACCGCATTTGGCGACTGCATAATATGCACATAAAAAACGGCCTCGAATGATTATTCCGAGACCGTTTCTGTCAAATTCAAGTTATATCAGTCCTTTATATGGCAAGCGCGTTTTCAAAGGTGCGTCTTGTGGAATGTCATAAATATTGCTTTTCTATCTCTTCTGTCTTGTATAGAGGAAGAAAGCCGTTTTTGTCGTAATACTTAAGCACCCTTTCCTCGTTGTACGCATCCACTACGATAAAGCGGCATCCCGTTTTATTGTCCTCGTGACGGAACCAGTCTTTTATAAAGGTCATCAGTTGCTGTCCTACATGGCTCGGTGTGCCCTGATATTCCCGGTTTACCCCCAGTCTTCCTATCAGTACAGCCGGGTAGCTACGCCCACGTTTTGGGTTTACGATATTACGTTACAAACGATTTTTGTCATTGGAAGAGATTAATTTGGTCTTGATGCTGTCATTAGCCAAGGTAAACAACGCTACAATACGGTGCGGAAATTCAGTCGTCACCCAACAATAAGTTTTCCCTAAAAGTTCATCCGCATATAAATCGGCATCATGAAGGAAAAAATCATCAAGATCATCCTCGCCGCAAGTGAAAGGGAGACACTTTTCCCGCACTTCCCTATATAGGCAGGCATGACGCAATCATCGTATAAAGAAATCCCGTCCATTGTTAGTTGAATCGGAATGAACGGGATTTCTCCAATACCTTTTGTAGCCGTTTCTTGGCCGCCACGGACAACTGTGGAGTTACCTTTACGGCATTCTTTTCTGCATTACGCACGAAATCTTCTGCCGTAGCACCTTCCAAAACCGGAATATTCTTAATCGTTATAACCATAATCATTAATTTTATGCAAATACTACTTTATTACCATACAACAAAATGGTACGCAGAATTTAACAATAACAGGGTTATATCAATTCACAAACAATTTGCCACTTTTTTATGTGGTTATTCTAACCATATTACATTCCTCTTACTATCCTGTCGTCGCTCCCTCGCCGGTTAGATTTTCCCATGCAAAGGTACAGCGGTCGTCCGGCGTCAAGCACCACTGTGCTAACGGCTCTTGAATTTGCCCGGCAGCCTTCCGCAAATCAAAGATGGCCTTTCAGTTCCCCGACATGCCGTGCCTGTCGGGTTGGGTATTCCGTGAAATTCCCGGCCGTTTGCTTGCCTTTCCGTCCTTTCCCCGCTGTCTGGCTTGCATGTAAAATCTCTCCCGGCAAGGAAAGCCGAAAGGCTTCCGAAGGGAGGGAAAAGAAAAGCAAGTTCAACAAATTAAAATTCAAGGTTATGCACAGCAAGATTTTTCAAATTACTCGAACACGAGTGGACAAGGACGACTACATGAACGAGGACACCCTCATGCAAGGCGATGACAGCTTTTTCGATTATTGTGCCGAGATTGACGACGAAGAACGCCAGTACCATATCGACAACTTGGTAAACAACATTCTGCCCAAAGGCATGTTCGAACTTGTTTCCGACGATACCATACGCTACAATGGCGGTGCGGCACAATGGAGAGAAGAGTTTGTCGCAGACATTCGAAGCAGGGCGGAAGCCATTACCCCCGAAAGCGTACAGGAATGGATTGGCCCGGTCTATCAGCTTGAAAAATTTCTGAAAAACCCGCTCGATACCGCCTACTGGTTCTACATGGACGAAGAGGGATTGCAATCCCACGCCGAGCAATCCTACGAGTTCCTGCGGCAGGTATGCGAATTTGAACCCGGCACGCTACTCTATATCGGCGGTGTTATCGACTATCATTTTTAACCTCAAAATGCAAAACGATGAAAGGTACGGAACATTTCAAACAGACTATCAAGGAATACTTGGACGGCAGGGCGCAGACAGACGAACTTTTTGCTGTCTCCTATGCCAAAGAAAACAAGAACTTGGACGATTGTATCACGTTTATTCTCAATCAAGTAAAGGCAAGCGGCTGTTGCGGAATGACTGACGACGAGGTGTGGTCGCTCGCCATTCATTACTATGATGAAGACAACATCGACGTAGGAAACCCCATTAGCTGCGGTGTCGTGGTCAACCACAAAGTAGAACTGACCGAAGAAGAAAAGGCACAGGCACGAAAGGAGGCGCTGAAAGCCTATCAGGAGGAAGAAATGCGCAAGATACAGCAACGCCACAGCAAGCCGAAGCCGACTGCCAAAGCCGCACAGAGCAACCAAACAGAACTTTCACTTTTCGATTTCTGACCATGAAAGCACGAACGAAATTCCAACATAAGGTAGTAGCCGCCAACAGGCGGTTACTGCCTATCACGGAGAAGCAAACAGAATGGGCGTTCCGTCATACCGTCGGACATTACGCTTTTCGCACGCCCAGCGGACAAACGACCTGCCTCGATTGCGGGTATCGGTGGAACGAGACGAAAACTAAACATTGCCATTGTCCGAACTGCCATGCCAAACTGACGCTCAAAGACACGCTTTGCCGCAAGACGGACGAGAAAAGTTATTTTTCCGTCATCACCACACAGGACGGATTTCAGGTACAGCGGATTTTCAGAATGACCGTTTATTATCACAAGAGCCGGAAAGCTCGGACGGACGTGTGCGAAGTGGCGAGGTATTGGTTGGACGAGAACGGTAAAACTGCTCTGACGGCCTTACAACGGGCAATGGGACGTTACTTGGATTGTTTTCTGTACGGGTCGGGATTGGAACTGCGGAACGACAACTATGTTTATAAATATATTGCGGATTGTTACGTTTATCCGAGATATACATCTATTCCGAAATTACGACGCAATGGTTTGAAAGGTTCGTTCGCCGACATCGCCCCGCAAAAGCTGATGAAAGCTCTGCTGTCTGACAGCCGTGTGGAAACGATACTCAAAAGCGGACGCAAACGCGACCTCAAGTATTTTATAGACCACCCGCAGGATTTGGATTTCTGTTGGCCGTCCTACAAAATCGTGTTACGCCAGAAGTATCGGATAAAAGACATGGGAATATGGACAGATTATCTCCGTATGCTCGACAGGTGCGGCAAAGACTTGCACAACGCCCACTATGTTTGCCCTGCCGATTTGAAAGCCGAACACGACAAGTACCAGAACAAGGTGCGTATTCTCCAAGAGCAGAAAAAACGCATGGAGCAGATGAAACGGGCAAGGGAAAACGAGGCACGTTTCAGGGAGTTGAAAGGCAAGTTCTTCGGTCTGGAGTTCACGGACGGGACGATAGTCGTCCGTGTGCTGGACAGCGTGGAAGCCTACTACGACGAGGGCAATGCGTTGCATCACTGCGTAGGACAGTGCGAGTATTACCTCAAGCCGAATACGCTGGTATTCTCCGCACGGATAGAAAACAAGAGGGTCGAGACCGTAGAGTTGAGCCTCGAAACATTCAAGGTGCTGCAGTCGAGAGGGCTGTGTAACAAAAATACGAAATACCATAAACGGATTATGAACCTTGTGCATAAGAACATCGCACTTGTCCGAAAACGTATGACCGCCTGATACCGGCTGCTGTCGGTCAACCACCTGCCAATCGGGACAGGTGGTTGTTTATATTCCGGCCGTTGCCGCATACTTTTGTAGGCAGCTATCTTCACTTGAATAGCCCAATCAGCCATTTATATGCCATGAGCAGGCAGGACGTTTATAGTTTGCTTCTCCCTTTTATACCGTCGGATTATCATTTCCTCGAAGCCCGTCACCGCCACAGGCTGTTTTTACCGTGCAAAGGTAC
>OGUM01000722.1_pt1 | contig 27153 bp, 24 predicted proteins | sample 1553631 | NCBI WGS metagenome assembly OGUM01 (sample SAMEA2580228, study PRJEB22360) | human gut metagenome | biome: human gut; feature: human-associated habitat; material: faeces | place: Denmark | collected 2008/2010 | reverse complement strand
CGACCCTAACCTTGGCAAGGTTATGCTCTACCAACTGAGCTACTTCCGCATTGTTGCATTGTTTTCGTTTGCGAGTGCAAAGGTAGATGAAATTTTTGTTTCTGCAAATATTTGGAATAAAAAATGCAGGGTAACGCATTTTTTTAGTTTCTCACAACCCATTCCTGTCTGTCGGACGATACTGGAGTCATGTAATATTTTCTTAATGGAAATTGCGATACGCCCTTTGTCGGTGCTCCGGTCCCATAGCCGATATCATATTCAGTTCCGCATTCCGGGCAAATCGCTTTTCCTGCATTGTCGGCTTCTATGATGATATTCTTTTTGGCTTCGTGGGGACAGCACAGATCAAATGCATAGTAGGCCGCATTTCCGTAATTGTCGATTCCGCATACAACCAAAACACCGGAAAAGCCCGTCTTTTCTCCGGCAGTACGGGCTTTAGTGATGGATTTGTGATTGTATATGCCTACTAGATCTTTGTCGCCGAAGCGCAGGTCTAGTTCCAAATATACCGGTGCATAGGGTATATCCGATTCTTCGATTTTGGAACACGAACAAACTAATGATATAAGTAAGCAAAATAAAAACCGTTTCATCGTTTATTAGGATAACAGCTGTTGCTCAGCTTCGTTTACTCTATTAAACGCGAAACCGTCCATGATATTTTGCATCAAGGCGGAAATCTGGTCATTGCATAAATTTCCGATACTTCCTTCGTGCGTATGGTGAACTTTCTTGACAGGGACGAATTTACCAGCTTCGATGTTCAATCCTACCTGCTTGTAAGCGTCACGGAAAGGCATACCTTCCAAAACGAGGCGGTTTACCTCTTCCACACTAAAGAGGAGTGCATATTTGTCATCGTCTAAGATCTGCTCGTTCACCTTTACTTCCCGCATCATGTGCGTAACCATGCGGAGGCAATCCTTCAACTCGTCGAAAGAGGGGAGGAATACTTCCTTTATGATCTGCAGGTCGCGGAAATAGCCTGATGGAAGGTTGTTGCTGATCAGTGTGATCTGCTGGGGCAATCCTTGCAGCTTGTTGCATTTGGCACGCGTCAGCTCGAACACGTCCGGATTCTTTTTATGCGGCATGATACTGGATCCTGTTGTGAACTGGTCCGGCAACTTGATGAAACCGAAGTTCTGGCTGTTGAACATACAAGCATCGAAAGCTAGTTTGGAAAGGGTTGCCGCAATGCCGGCCATGGCAAAAGCTACGGTACGTTCCATTTTGCCACGTCCCATCTGGGCGTAAACGACATTATAATCGAGCGAGTCGAAGCCGAGCAGATCTGTTGTCATCTGGCGTCTCAGCGGGAAAGAAGAGCCATATCCGGCCGCAGAGCCCAACGGGTTGCGGTTGCAAACTTTATAAGCAGCCTGCATCATCTGCAAATCATCGGTCAGGCTTTCGGCATAGGCGCCGAACCAAAGTCCGAATGATGACGGCATGGCAATCTGTAAATGTGTATATCCGGGAAGCAGCACGTCCTTATAACGGTTACTCTGCGAGATCAACACCTCGAACAGGTCGGATACCAACTCTACGATTTCCTGAATCTGTGCGCGGGTGAACAGCTTCAGATCCAGCAGCACTTGGTCGTTACGTGAACGTCCGCTGTGTATCTTTTTCCCTGTGTCACCCAGGCTGCGTGTCAGCATCAGTTCCACCTGCGAGTGGACGTCTTCCACGCCCTCTTCAATTACAAACCGGCCACAGTCGGCAACGGCATAGATCTTTTTCAGTTCGGCAAGCAAGATCGTCAGTTCCTCTTTGGTAAGCAGCCCGATGCTTTCCAGCATGGTGATGTGAGCCATCGAGCCGAGCACGTCGTACTTGGCGAGATAGAGATCCATCTCACGGTCTTTGCCTACCGTAAAGGTATCCACTTCCTGGTCTACCTGAACATTCTTTTCCCAAAGTTTCTGAGCCATCAAAAAAACATTTAATAAGGCAGGGATGCCAACATGGTCGATATTTTATCGATCGCATCCTGCAATGGTTTTGATACCATTGGTTTGATAAACGGATTCAGTTCGGCGCGGACGGTTATTTTCATCCGTGTGTCGTTCTCTTCTACCTGTTTTAGCTGAATCCAAAGGAACAGGGGAACAGGCGAGTTCGTGGTCGTGAATTTGATCGTCTTGTTCGGTTCACGTTCCACGATCTGGAAGGTTATCTTGCCTACCGGTGCGACGGAAAAACTGCAAGAGTCTTTATCGAACTCGAAATCTTGAATCTTATCTTGAGGTATGCGGTCCTGCACCTTTCCTAAGTTGGATAGGTCGGACAGCATATTAAAAATACGATCCTCGTTAAAGGGGATCGTTTTCACTTCGCTAACAAATTCAGTCATTTTCACTTACTTTGTTTCGGGATTCCAGTTTGCCGGATCTTTGCGCCATTCCTGAAGGACTGCGATTTCGGATTCGTCAATGTAATCTGTACGCAATGCTTCTTCCAGCACGGCATCATAGTTACTTAGAGTCGTCAATGTAACTTTTGCCTCTTTGAAAGCCTCTACTGCAACAGGGAAACCATACGTGAAAATGGCAACCATACCGGCAACGTCACAACCGAAATTACGGACAGCCTGTACGGCTTTCAAACTACTACCACCTGTAGAAACCAAATCTTCTACAATCACTACTTTTGAACCCGGTTTCAGTTCGCCTTCAATCAGGTTTTCCAATCCATGATCTTTAGGAGTTGAACGGATGTACACGAACGGCAGACCCAGTAGGTCGGCAACTAATGCACCCTGGGCGATTGCTCCGGTTGCAACACCAGCAATAGCATCGGCATTTTCATACTTTTCGCTGATTGTGCGAGCCAGCTCCAGTTTAATGAAACTTCTGATTTCCGGATAGGAAAGTGTCTTTCTGTTGTCGTTGTAGATTGGTGATTTCCAACCGGATGCCCATGTGAAAGGATTGGCCGGCTGCAATTTGACCGCCTTAATCTTTAATAATCTCTCTGCTACTAATCTTTCCAGTGTTTTCATACAACCTAATAAAAATGTTTATATCAGTCTGCAAAGGTAGACAAAGGGAATGAGATAACCTTGTAGTTCTTCAAAAAAATAAGCTATACATATTGTATAGCAGGTTTAAGGAGAGTTTATGCCACAGCTATGCCTAAAATACTGATCCGGATGCCGGATATGGCTTTCATGGCTTCTGCACAGGCGTTCATGGTGGAACCGGTCGTAATAACATCGTCCACCAGTAGAATGTGTTTGTTTTTCAACGTGTCGGTGTTCTCTACACGGAAGATGTCCTCTACATTTTCCGATCGTTCGAATATCTGCTTGCGGGTTTGGCTTTCGGTCTTTTTTATGCGGGACAAGGATGAGATGTCGACCGCGATTCCAGTGGCGGAACGGATGCCGTATGCGATCCATTCCGACTGGTTATAACCTCTTTGCCTCATTCTTTTCGGGTGGAGCGGGACCGGCAAAAGGAGATCGACGGTGTCGAACAGCCCTGTCTCCCGGTAGGTGGTAGCAGCCATGTGTCCCAGTTCGTATCCGAGTTTTTTGTTTCCATGATATTTTAAGGAATGGATCAGCTTTTGCCCGCTTCCCCCTTTCGTGAAGTGGAGCAGAGCGGTGGCGGCGACGAAAGATGTTTTTCCCTGTAAAAGCAGACAGACCGGATTCGTCTCCATATCCGTAAAATGCGTGTAGGGCAAATGATTCGAACAATGCAGGCAAATATGCTCTTCCCCTTCCATCAAAGACCTCTGGCAAAGCAGGCAGAGGCGAGGATAGAAAAGGTTGAGGAGGTCATTCAAAATCATCCTCGTAGTCATTCCCGTTGAACAGTTGTTTCAGGCAGCGGCTTGTTTCCCTTGTTTCGAAACCGCGTCCGGCGGCGAAGCGGAGCAGTTTGGCGTAAACCTCCCGATCGTCCTTACCACGGGTTACTTTCTTTTTGCTTTTCAGGAGAGAAAGGAGGATGGAGCGATATTCTTGTTCGTCGATACCTTCCAGTGCTTCCGAGCGGATACTGGATGGAATGCATTTCCGCTGCATCTCGTAGTTGATCTTGACACGTCCCCATTTGTTGAAGCGTAATTTGTCGTTTACGAAATAGCGTGCAAAACGGCTTTCGTCGATGAAACGTTCTTGTAGCAGGCGGGAGACGATCCGGTCGCTTTCTTCCCCGGCCAATCCCGCCGCTTTGATTTTCTTTTCGACATCCTGGATGCAGCGTTCGCTGGCAGAACAGTAGGCGGCTGCCCGGTGAAGCATTTCAGATTCACTGATTTGTTTCATTTGCGTGCTTTTATGATCCGGTCCCTGCCGGACAGGTCTTGGATCAATTCGATATTCTTGTAGCCTTCTTCCTCCAGCATCTCAACAACCATATTGCCGCATGCCGCATTGATTTCGAAGTAGAGATGGCCGTTTCTTCTCAGTTTTTTCTTTCCGAAATGGGCAATATGCCAATAATAGAGCAGCGGGTCGTTGTCAGGGACGAAAAGAGCCAGGTGTGGTTCGTAGTCCAGCACGTTCCGCTCCATGTCTTTTTTTTCTTCCTCCTTGATGTAGGGCGGATTGCTGACGATGACGTCCAGAATGAACGGAATGTCCATTTCCGCTTTCTCCGGGTCTAGGATATCTGTCTGGATGAAAGTGACCGTTGTGTTGTTGCGTTTGGCATTCCGGCGGGCGGTCGCGAGCGCTTCCGCCGAAATGTCCGTCGCAATCACGCTTGCTTTTTTCAGATGCTTCCGGAGTGTGACGGCTATGCAGCCGCTTCCCGTTCCGATATCCAATATCTTGATCTTTTGGTCTGCATTGTCGAGGATGACCTGCTCGACCAGCTCTTCTGTTTCCGGACGCGGTATCAGGACGGACGGGTCTACTTCGAACTGAAGGCTGTAGAAATCGGCCGTTCCTAATATGTATTGGATAGGCTCCATCTGCTTCAAACGTTCGACTATGTCATGAATTCGGCTTTTTTCGCTTTCTGGCAGTTCTTTGTCTTTACAAAATAAAAAATGATGCGGCTGAATATTACAAACCCGCTCCATAATTAAACGAACTAGGCTGCTGACCTCGGAGGATGGGTATAGATCCCTCAATGATTCCTTAATGTATGCGATGGTTTCAGTCATATTTTGTTTTTGGGCAAAAGTAAGCATAAGATAAATTGCAACCAAACAAAGAAAGAATTTTCCGATATCGAAACAAAGGTTTCCAAACAGTGAAACAAAAATTTTTCTACGGTGAAAATATATTTTCCCGCTGGTTTTTCATAATCTTTGTACCTTTGTCCCGAGAACATCGCAAGGTATGTTTTGGGTTGCCCGAAACGATTCGAGTAACTCTAAACGCCTTGTCCTTGCAGGGAGCAGGATTATCCTCCAAAGTCGGATAATTCCAAAATCAACGATACCTTGTGGTGAATATAGGGTTACACATAATAAACTCTCTCTCTTCTCTTATACTGTTTATTCAAATGCGCAAGGAAAAACTGATAAAAATTGCTACCTTTGCACTCATTATCGGACTGCTAATGACCTGAGAAAGCAATTAAAACAACATATGAAACTCCTTCGTTGTCTTATAGGCTTTGGTCAGCCTCGCAGGGATAGCGAAGGAGTTTTCGCTTTAATATAAACCATGGCTGTACAAAGTGAAGCCGCACTTGAAAATGCTCTGATTCATGCTCTTGAACAAATGAGCTATGAATACGTGAAGATTGAAGAAGAAAGCAATCTTCGCGATAATTTCAAATGCCAGCTCGAAAAACATAATCGCAAACAACTTGCGGAAATAGGGCGTGAACATTTCACCGAATCGGAGTTTGAAAAGATTTTGCTTCATTTGGAGGGCGGCTCACGCTTTGAAAAATCCAAGAAACTGCGCGACCTCTATCCACTCGAAACCGAAAATGGGGAACGTGTGTGGGTGGAATTTCTCAATAAGAAACAATGGTGTCAGAATGAGTTTCAGGTATCAAACCAAATCACCATTGAGGGCAGGAAGAAATGCCGCTATGATGTGACGATATTGGTAAATGGTTTGCCGTTGGTGCAAATCGAATTAAAAAAGCGAGGGGTGGAACTGCGCCAAGCCTACGACCAAGTGCAACGCTACCATAAGACATCGTTTCATGGCTTGTTCGACTATATACAGGTTTTTGTTATTTCCAACGGTGTAAACACCCGCTATTTCGCCAACAACCCTAATCAAGGCTACAAGTTTACTTTCAATTGGACGGATAAGGATAACAACCCCTTCAACGACCTCAGTCTGTTTGCAGCAATGTTCTTCGATAAATGTACCCTTGGTAAGATGATTAGCAAATACATCGTGCTTCATGAGGGTGACAAATGTCTGATGGTGTTGCGCCCCTATCAGTTCTATGCCGTGGAGGAGATTTTGGATAAGGTGCAGAACTCTACCGACAATGGCTTCATTTGGCACACTACGGGAGCTGGCAAGACTCTTACTTCTTTTAAGGCGGCACAACTCGTTTCGGAGTTGGATGGCGTGGATAAGGTGATGTTTGTGGTGGACCGTCACGACCTTGACACGCAGACGCAATCGGAATATGAAGCGTTCGAACCCGGTGCAGTGGATAGCACGGACAACACCGATGAACTGACGAAGAAACTTTCAAGCGATTCGAAAATCATTATCACTACCATTCAGAAACTCAATGCAGCCGTTACGAAGCAATGGTACAGCAAGCGTTTGGATGAAGTGAGGAAGTCGCGCATCATCATGATTTTCGATGAGTGTCATCGTAGCCATTTCGGTGAGAGCCACAAAAATATTGTCAACTTCTTTACCAATACGCAAATATTCGGCTTCACGGGGACACCTATATTCAAGGAGAACTCTAAGAACGATCGTACTACCGAAGAAATCTTCGACAAGTGTCTGCACAAGTATCTGATTAAAGATGCCATTGCTGATGAGAATGTACTTGGCTTTTTGGTGGAATACTACCACGGCAACGAGGAGGTATCACCGGGACAGGAAAGCCGTATGCACGAGATTGCCAAATTCATTCTCAACAATTTCAGCAAATCCACCTTTGACAGTGAGTTTGACGCGCTATTTGCCGTGCAGAATGTGCCGATGCTCATTCGTTACTATAAGATTTTCAAGGAACTGAATCCTAAAATCTCAATCGGTGCAATCTTCACCTATTCATCTAACCCTAACGAGGACGATGAACTGACGGGCATGAACAGCGGTTTTGTCAGCGAATCCGTGCCGGAGGCTGACGATATGCAGGAAATCATCAACGACTACAACCAAATGTTCGGTACGAATTTCTCCATCGAGAATTTCCGTGCTTACTACGATGATGTCAATCTGCGGTTGAAAAAGAAGAAAACCGACATGAAACCGCTCGACCTTTGTTTGGTCGTGGGTATGTTCCTCACGGGCTTCGATTCCAAGAAGCTGAACACGTTGTATGTGGATAAGAATTTGGAATACCACGGATTGTTGCAAGCGTTCTCACGTACCAACCGTGTATTCAACGAGCGCAAACGTTTTGGTAAGATTGTCTGTTTCCGCGACCTCAAGAGCAATGTGGACGAATCCATAAAACTGTTCAGCAACGGGGGTACGGGCACTATCATCCGCGAGGCTTTCGAGGTGGTGAAAAAGGAATATGCCGACATCGCCAAAGATTTCCTTGCCAAATATCCCGACACTGCGGCTGTCGATGCGTTGAAGACCGAACCCGAAAAGCGCGACTTCATTCTCGCTTTCCGTGAGTTGATAAAGAAACATGCGGAGATACAAATCTACGAGGACTATTCGGAGGATGACCCCGAATTGGGCATATCCGAACAACAGTACAACGACTTCCGAAGTAAGTACCTCGACATTCACGACACGTTCCTTGACAGCACTACCGTAGGCGGTACTTCCATTGAGGATAATTCCACCGAAGACGAAATAGGACTTGAAGACATCGACTTCTGTCTTGAACTGTTGCACAGCGACATTATCAATGTGGCTTATATCCTCGAGCTGATTGCAGAACTCAATCCGTTCAGTGAAAACTATGAGGAACAACGCCGCCATATCATCGACACAATGATTAAAGATGCCGAGCTGCGCAGCAAGTCGCAACTGATTGACGGCTTTATCCGCCAGAATGTAGATGAAGACAAGGAGGGCTTCGTGGAGCGCAAGAAGAAAGCGGATGGTTCTGTTGACCTCGAAGAACGGCTCAACCAATATATCCGTCAGGAAAAAGGCAAAGCCATTGACCGCCTTGCGGAAGATGAGCAGTTGCCTACCGAACTGCTGAACCGTTTCCTCTCGGAGTATGACTTCTCACAAAAAGTGCAACCCGAAATCATTCAAACAGCAGTCAAGGAGAAGCACCTCGGCTTGCTAAAGACGCGCAGAACCGTGAACCGTATTCTCGACCGTCTGCGCAATATTATCAGAACATTTTCTTGGGACTAAAAGATGGCGTATGAAAACAAATGACCCCGGCTATGTTTATATACTGACTAATCCCAGTTTTCGAGAGGATTGGGTGAAAATAGGTAAAAGTACTCGCCCCGTTGACATTCGTTCAAAGGAGTTGGACAATACCGCTGTGCCGTTGCCTTTTGAAATCTTTGCCACGATGAAGACTTCTAAATTCAATGAGGTTGAAAGACTTGTGCATAAGACAATAGACCGATTGACAGACTTGCGTATTCGGCAAAATAGGGAATTCTTTAATGTTGACCCCAAAGTGGCTCTTGATATTTTCAGAGACATCGCTTTGACAATTGACGATGCGGTCATAACTGAATATGAGGACAATAAACCTATTATAGCGCACCCCGAAAAGAAAGAAAAGAAATCAGAATTTTCTCGACCGAAAAAACGGGAGCGATTCAAATTCAGCATGGTACATATCAAGATAGGTGAATATATTACTTTTATCCCTACCAATCTGAAAGTGAAAGTTGCAAGTGATGATTCCATCGAATATGACGGACGAATTTACAAATTGTCTCCTTTTGTCGGTACGTTTCTTCCGGAAGAAAAGAGAACACCTTCAAATGCCTATCAGGGGAGCAAGTATTTCTCGTACAACGGAAAAATATTAGATGACTTAAGGACAGCCTTTGAAAAAGAAGCTGATAATGAAATAAACATTGTAGAAAACAAAACTGTTTAAGAACATGAGTGAAGAACTCCAACAAAAACTCCGCGCCCAGCTTTGGGAGGTTGCCAACAACCTGCGCGGCAATATGTCAGCCAACGAATTTATGTACTTCTCGTTGGGCTTTATCTTTTATAAGTACCTTTCTGAAAAAATAGAGAACTATGCCGACCGTGCGCTTGAAGATGACGAAATCACTTTCAAACAGTTGTGGCAGTCAGGCGAAGAAGATGCCCTTGAACTTCAAGAGGAAGTCAAGAAGCAGTGTTTGGAAAATATCGGTTATTTTGTAGAGCCGCAATATCTCTTCACCTCTATCATTGACGCAATTAAGCGCAAGGAGAATATTATTCCCTCTCTCGAACGTTCGCTGAAGCGCATTGAGGACAGCACGCTCGGACAAGAGAGTGAGGACGATTTTGGAGGTTTGTTTTCAGACATAGACCTTGCTTCGCCCAAGCTCGGCAAAACTACCGATGACAAGAATACGCTCATATCCAATGTACTGATTGCTTTGAACGGCATTGACTTCGGAGCGGACGAAGCTACGCAGATAGATATTCTCGGCGATGCTTATGAATATATGATTTCTCAGTTTGCCGCTGGAGCGGGCAAGAAAGCCGGAGAATTTTATACACCGCAAGAAGTGAGCCAGATTCTTGCCGAGATAGTGACTATCGGACATACTCGCTTACGCAATGTATATGACCCTACTTGCGGTTCGGGTTCACTGCTTATTCGTGCAGCTCATACGGGACGGGCATACGAGATATTCGGGCAGGAGAAAAACCCCACTACTTACAACTTGTGCCGTATGAATATGTTGCTGCATGGTATCAAGTTCAGTAATTTCCAAATAGAGAATGGCGACACCTTAGAGGCGGACGCTTTCGGTGACACCCAGTTCGATGCCGTGGTTGCCAATCCTCCTTTCTCCGCAGAGTGGAGTGCCGCCGACAAGTTCAACAATGATGACCGTTTCAGCCGTGTCGGTCGCCTTGCTCCGCGCAAGACAGCTGACTATGCCTTTATACTGCACATGCTCTATCATCTTGTGGATGGTGGTACAATGGCTTGCGTTGTACCGCATGGTGTATTGTTCCGTGGTAATGCCGAGGGCGTTATCCGCCGTTTCCTTATCGAGAAGAAGAACTGCATTGACGCAATTATCGGCTTGCCGGCCAATATCTTCTACGGCACTTCCATTCCTACTTGTATTCTCGTGATGAAGAAATGCCGCAAGGAGGACGATAATATTTTGTTTATTGACGCAAGCAAGGAGTTTGAAAAGGTCAAGACCCAAAACAAACTACGCAAGGAGCATATCGACAAGATTGTAGATACTTACCGTAATCGCACCGAGATAGAAAAGTACAGCCACCTCGCCACCTTGCAGGAAGTAGCCGATAACGACTACAATTTGAACATTCCCCGTTATGTGGATACCTTTGAAGAGGAAGAGCCTATCGATATTAAGGCTGTCATGGCTGAAATCAAGGAATTGGAAGCCAAACGTGCTGACCTTGACAAAGAGATTGAAGGCTACCTCCGTGAACTGGGAATTGTAGAATAAAACGAAGAGGGTAAGATTATGGCTAAAAAGTTCGAGATAAGAAACAGCACAGCGGAGTTCTTGATATTTACTGTCGCAGACAAAGAGCAAGGGGTTGAAGTGTTGTATAAAGATGAAAGCATTTGGGCGACACAAAAAGCTATTGCCACTCTTTTTGATGTGGATAGAACGGTTGTTACCAAGCACTTGAAGAATATTTTCGACACTTGTGAATTGGATAAGGAAGTGGTATGTGCAAAAATTGCACATACCACCGAGCATGGGGCTATAGACGGAAAAACGCAGACTAAAGAAGTACAATACTATAATCTTGATGCTATCATCTCTGTGGGCTACCGTGTCAATTCCATTCGTGCCACCCAATTCCGCCAATGGTGTACCTATGTGTTGCGCCAATTTGCCATCCGTGGTTATGTCATAGACAAGAAACGCATGGAAAACGGTTCTTTTATCGGTGAGGATTATTTTGAACACTTGTTGGCTGAAGTCCGTGAGATACGATTGAGTGAACGCCGTTTCTACCAAAAACTCACCGATATTTACGCCACTGCCATTGACTACAATCGCGATGCGCCCACTACACGGCTGTTCTTCAAAAAGGTTCAGAACAAAATGCACTATGCCGTACATGGGCATACGGCTGCCGAACTTATCGTGCAACGTGCAAACTCCGAGAAAGAACACATGGGGCTTACCTCTTGGGAAAATGCTCCTGACGGAAAGATAGTGAAGCCTGATGTGGTTATAGCAAAAAACTATCTGAAAGAAAACGAGTTGGAAAATATGGCGCAATTAGTCAATGCTGTTCTTGATTTAGCAGAACGAATGGCGAAACGTCACATTCCGATGACTATGGAAGATTGGGCAAAACGTATTGACATCATCCTCGAAGCCGGAGGTGATGCGATATTAGCCGATGCAGGAAAGATTACGGCAGAGTTCGCCAAGGAATTTGCCGAATCGGAATTCGAGAAATACCGTATCGTTCAAGACCGTTTGTTTAGCTCCGATTTCGACCGTTTCAATAATGGCGACAACTTGTTGCCTTTTGATATTAACCCCGATAAAGAGTAAGGATAAGACTTAAACGCATATTGAAACTGCTACATATCGTAGCAGTTTTTCTTGCAGCATAACGAAATTTGATTAGAGATTAAAAATAACTATGGCAAATAATAACGACAATAAAGTCCTTAATGTTCCACCTTTGAGATTTCCGGAGTTTACGAAGGAGTGGGAAGAACATGCACTTGCTGAATATTTAGATTTCAAAAATGGTCTTAATCCAGATGTGAAACGCATTGGACGTGGACTCCCTTTTATTTCCGTTATGGATATTCTTGCCGATGGAACTATTAACTATGATAGTATTCGAGGAAAGGTAGAAGCGACTGAAAGAGAAATTGAAAATTTTAGCGTAGAAAAAGGAGACATCCTATTTCAACGTAGTTCGGAAACATTAGAAGATGTTGGTCGTGCTAACGTTTATATGGATAATCGTACAGCTGTGTATGGAGGTTTTGTCATTCGTGGTCGTAAAATTGGTGACTACAATCCGTTATTCTTTAAGTATTTACTATCTACCCCATTAGCACGAAAGCGAACTTGTAGAATGGGGGCTGGTGCACAACATTTCAATATCGGTCAAGACGGATTATCTAAAATCTCTTTGTGTTTTCCTTTGATGGAGGAACAGAATAAGATTGCTAGGTTGTTATCATTGATAGATGAACGCATTGCCACCCAAAACAAAATCATTGAAAAGTTGCAGTCCTTAATCAAGGGACTAAGAGTTTGTTGTATGCAAAGAAATGGTAGCAATAATGTATATTTAAGTGAAATTGCACAAATATATCAGCCACAAACAATATCTTCAGCAGAATTAACAGAAGATGGTTTTCTTGTATATGGGGCAAATGGTATTATTGGTAAATATAAGGATTACAACCATAAAACAGAACAAATCTGTATAACTTGTCGTGGAAATACTTGTGGCATGGTGAATTATACCAAGCCAATGTCTTGGATAACTGGAAATGCAATGGTGATAAATACAGATAAGTATCAAGATAAGGTGTACAAGAAATATTTATATCATTATCTCTCTGCATATAACTTCAATAGTATAATTTCTGGATCTGGCCAGCCGCAAATAGTACGAACCCCATTGGAAAAGTTAAAAATAACATTGCCCACTATTTCTGAACAAAAGCAGAAAGCAATGATTCTTGATAAAGTTCAAGACAAGATAGAGATTAATCATAATATCTTAAATCTTTATATACTTCAAAAGCAGTATCTGCTTCGTCAGATGTTTATATAAACATCTGACGAAGCAAGTATTGTTTCTGCAAACTAAGGTCGGTTAAAATACTCTGTTCTGCCGATAGTTTGTTATCTATTGCTGACAGTAATCTTGCATATTTGAGTTGTTCTGTATATGATGGGCAAAATATTTTGGCTTTACCATAATCCTTGAAATATATGTGAGGTATAGCCATGCCTGTTTTATAAGGTTCAAAGTTGAACACTTTTAGCATATAGTAAAGGTATTGAAGTGAATAACCTTCTTTTGCTTGTAAGGTGTTCAATGTCCCTGTTGCAGAGCATTTTCCAGTAACATAAGAAACGGTCCCAACACCTGAACCATCTTTAATAATATAGACGGCTTCCTTCTCTGTGTTATAATTATCGAGATAGCCAACGATGCCATTTGCACCATACACAGGGTATGTACCGTTTTTACAAACATCGCTCTCTTGTAACGTTGAAGAACTACATTCCAAGCATTCCGATAAGCGAATATTAGGTTTATTGTTGCGAGCTACATTCTGTGCAATTCCCTTGATTAAGGACTGCAACTTTTCAATGATTTTGTTTTGAGTAGCGATGCGCTCGTCAATGGCACGCAATAACTTAGCGATTTTTATTTGCTCGTCTTTTGAGGGTATTGTAATCTTGATAGATTTAATCTGCTCAAAATTTAGCCCTTGTCTATTTCCTCCTGCTTGAAAACTATCTATTTGTCTCTGACCATAATTAGACAATAAAAAACTACAGATAAATGAAGGAACAAGATTTTCTTTAGTACGAATAATACAAACATGTTGATTTACATTGCCACCAACTATTTGTTTGTCTACTAATGCGCTACGCCCAATAGATGCTCCTGTAATATTAAGCAATACGTCATTGAATTGTAGTTCTGTGTTCTTTTGGCGTAGATGCGTTTCTTCATCAATGAAAGCAATATCATCCAGCAGAAGATTTCCTAAACCAACGTTTTGGCTACGTACAAAAGGATGTCCTTCTGTCTTATATACAGCTTCCCCACCTCTTGGCGTAACACCACTACCCACTTTTGTAATTAGTTCGCCTATAGTACACATTTTCCACTCTCCACTGAACTCCGGGAAACGCAAAGGTGGAACTTAAAGTACTCATTTGGCTATGAGTATATAATTAGAGAGCGTTGTTGCTCCGAATTATATACCATATCATTATGAATCTGAAAACAATTAAAGAGATTGCGGTCGCATGGCTCGAATACAAGCGACCATTTGTGAAAGATTCCACCTTTGCCGCTTATGCACTCACCGTGCAGAACCATATTGTTCCGGCATTTGGAGAATCGTGTGAATTACCCGAAACTGATGTGCAGCAGTTCGTGTTGCAGAAGTTGGCAAACGGTATCAGTGTCAAGACCATAAAGGATATTCTCATAGTCCTTAAAATGGTGATGAAGTACGGGGTGAAGCAGTCGTGGCTTCTCCATGCCGAATGGGATATAAAGTACCCCACATCATCGGCTACGAAACCGTTGGAAGTGCTGTCTATTACCGATCACAAGAAAATCTTGGCGCATATCCGTGCCAACTTCAACTTCCAAAGTTTAGGCATCTACCTTTGCTTAACTACGGGCTTGCGCATCGGTGAAATCTGCGCTTTGCGGTGGAGCGACATTTGCCTTGAGAAAGGTTCTTTGACCGTTCAACGCACCATTGAGCGAATCTATGTTATTACTCCCGATGAGAAGCACACCGAAATAGTTATCAACACACCGAAGACGGCAAACTCGTGCCGTGAAATTCCCCTTAGTCGAGAAGCCTTGTCACTGATAAAGCCGTTGCTGAAAGTCGTAAATCCTGCTTTCTATGTGGTAACAAACGATACGAAGCCCACCGAACCGCGCACATATCGTTCGTTCTACAAGCGTTTCATGGCTTCACTCAATATGCCCGACTTGAAATTTCACGGACTGCGCCACTCTTTCGCCACCCGTTGCATAGAATCGGGCTGTGATTACAAGACCGTCAGCGTATTACTCGGTCATGCCAACATATCCACAACGCTTGACCTATATGTTCACCCTAATATGGAGCAAAAGAAACGATGCATCGAGCGAATGGTAAAATCAGTGAAATGAGAGAACGGCTTAATTCTCATATCAATCACGGAAAGTAAAAATAAGAAATCCGCCATCAGTCGTTATTCGTAAAGATAAATTCTGATGACGGCTTTCTTTTCTTGATTCAAACATCCGTTTCACGGCACGGTTCACACTTTTTCAATATTTCCCAACCGCTTTTCCTTGGTGATTTTCGCATAAATTTGAGTCGTGGAAATGTTCTTATGACCAAGGATAGAGCTAACGGTTTCAATCGGTACTTCGTTGGATTGCAATATAGTAGTCGCTGGTCTTTTGTCGGTTGATTTTTATCCATTGGTGGTCATCGAAGTAAGTCACGATATTTTCCTCTTTCAGATTGCGCATATCTGAAAAGCTCAATCCCGTGAAGATGCAGAACAGGAACATATCCCAGTAGAGTTCCTGCTTGGCGTTCTTCAGCTTTCCGTCCATCAGCATTTTTTCGTATGACTTTTTGGACTTCATCCCGGCTTCCACCATCTCAGCCACTTATTGCTTAATATTGTGCCATAAAGAGCCTGATTTCCGTTGGTCACGAATAGGTAACGCGATTCAGGTTTCAATTGGCGTTTTCATGGTTTTTCGTGGCGTTTACACGCCAATCAAAAATCCTTTAATTGTCTGTATCTCAAATCATCTTCCTCGTTCTTCTGTATTCCAAGAAAAAGTAGTACTTTTGTTGAATAAAGAACAAAAGAAGATGGTTGTCGAAGAGAAATATATGGCCCGCTGCATCGAGCTTGCACGGGGCGGAGAAGGCAATACGGCTCCGAATCCGATGGTCGGTGCGGTGATTGTGCATAAAGGGAAGATCATAGGGGAAGGGTTTCATCGCAAATGTGGCGAAGCGCATGCCGAAGTGAATGCGGTGGCTTCCGTCTGGGATGAAGCGCTTTTGCGGGATTCTACTATCTATGTAAGTCTCGAACCCTGTTCCCACTACGGAAAGACACCTCCTTGTGCGGAGTTGATTATAAGGAAAGGTATCCCGCGCGTCGTGGTCGGCACTTTGGACCCGTTTCCAGAAGTGTCGGGACGAGGAGTACGCATGTTGCGCGAGGCGGGTATCGAAGTCGTGACGGGTGTGCTGGAAGAAGAGGCCCGTGCCTTGAATCCTGCTTTTATGACTTTCCAGATACGGAAACGTCCTTATGTCTATCTGAAATGGGCCCAGAGCGCAGATGGGTTTATGGATATCCGGAGGGAAGATGCTTCTGTGCCTTCGGTGCTTTTGTCTTCTGCCGAGACTCTCCGAAGGGTTCATCGGCTTCGTTCCGAAGTGGCGGCTATTATGGTCGGGACACGTACGGCGTTGTTAGACAATCCGTCGCTGACTGTGCGGCATTGGGCTGGCCGTTCTCCGGTCCGGGTGGTGCTCGACCGGACGTTGAAGTTGCCGGTCGGTTCGCATCTGCTGGATGGCGCGGTGCCTACGCTCGTATTTACAGCTGTCGAAGTCGAAAGCCGACCGAATGTCGAGTATGTGCAGATTGATTTCGGGCAGGAGGTCCTGTCGCAAGTCTTGCAATATTTGTATGGGCAGAATTTGAATTCGTTGATGGTCGAAGGAGGTGCGGAACTGCTGGAAAGCTTCCTTGATGCCGGCCTGTGGGACGAGGCCTGGGTTGAGACGGCTCCGGTCGTTTTGGGTGCGGGTGTGAAAGCACCTGCTGTTCCTGGCGTGTTGACCGGTACGGAACAGAGGCACGGACATCTTTTGGAAACCTGGAAACAAAAGGCTTAAAATGAACTTATAATTCGTAACGACACTAAAATATTATAAATATTCTCCTATATGGGGTATAAAGCAAAAAATGTTTCTACTTTTGTGCCTTTATATGCAACAAACTTATTTTTTGATGAAAAATAGAATAGTACTGTTTATAGCCGGATGTTGTGCTCTGTTATTGTCGTCTTGTTTGGGTTCGGATGATACGCAATATGAGTGGAGTAAAGATTGTCAGATTCTATCTTTTTCTTTGTCGAATGATTCTATCCCAGGTTTGAAAGATGTCGTTTTCACGATTGATCAGGTGGATGGGAAAATATTTAATATTGATTCAATGCCTTATGGAACAAAGCTGGATGAAAAAGTGATTTGTACGGTTAAGCTGGCTTCTACGGTGTATACTTGTCAGGTCATGCAGGAAGCTATCAGTGATACGTTAAGCTATTGGAACCTGGAAGACTCGTTGGATTTCTCCAAACCAGTTAAGTTCGTGAACACATTGTGGGACGGCAAAACCACAAAAACATACATTGCGCAAGTCAATATTCACCAGGTTGTTCCCGACTCGATGGTCTGGGGTGTTTACAAGGAAGGTATTACGGACGGTGCTGTCAAGGAAGAAAAGGTAGTTGTTTTCGGTGAAGGAAGTGGCGAGTCTTATTATATGTATACGCAGCCTGTAAACGTAAACGAAGGCTACCGGTTGTACCGTTCGGCCGTTACGGATGGAAAGAACTGGACGGAACTGTCTGTATCGGGGCTTCCTGCCGGAGAAGTCCGTTTGTCACAGATTACTGCTTATGAAGATGCGTTTTATGCTGTTACGACGAAAGGTTTCCTTTATAGTTCAGCCGATGGCCAGACTTGGTCGCTAGTCGAAAATGCACCGGTGATAAAAGCTATTTTGGGTGCTATTGATGTGGACGATGATTTTACGGCAGCCGGAAAGCAGCCGTCAGCCCTTAGTGCGGTTATCGACAAGAATGGCACGTTGGTTTACGGGTATATGAATGAAGCGAAGGAATGGAACGAAGGAACTCTTCTGAACGAAGGCTTCCCTTTGACCGGTTTCGGTAATCTTTCTTATAATTCGATGTTCCGTGCCCGCCTGTTAGTGGTTGCCGGAAGAGATAAGGACAATAAACTGACGAATACGGCTTGGGCGACGGATGATGGCAAAGTCTGGGCGAAGTTGACGGATGACGAAACGGCGCCTTTTGATAAACAGGAGGGGGTCGCTGTAGCGGAATATGACGATAAGATATTTATGTTGAGTGGTATCAATGAAGCAGGTAAGGCCTCTTCTGACATTTACCTGTCACGTGACGGCGGCGTAAACTGGAGTCTGTCGGATACATTGGTTGTAATGCCGCAGGAATTCAAGGCAAGAGGGTTCTCTTCTATCTACGTGGATAAGGATAATTATATGTATCTTTTCGGTGGAAAAGAAACCAATAGTTCGAATGTATTAAATCAAATCTGGCGCGGCCGTATTAACCGTCTGGGTTTTTAAGTATAAAGAAAGTTCGTGGAGGACCGTATAATTTTATGAGTGATTCGGCGTTAGAAAAGAAGGTATAGATTATAACAGAAAACGATTATGACTTCAACTTTCTTTCAGCGCATACTCTTATTAGTCCTTTTGGCCGGTTGCATGACCGGTCTTCACGCACAAGAATATAAATATGAGATCGGAGGAATGGCAGGCGGAGCCTTTTATATGGGCGATGTCAACAAGAACGCTTTTTTCAAAGGGTTGAATCCCGCGTTCGGAGCCGTTTTTCGCTATAATCCCAATTTCAGGTGGGCTTTAAAGACCAATCTGATGTGGGGGCAGGTTTCAGGTACGACGGAAGGGCAGCAGAATGTTTTTCCGGACCATGCACAAGGTTCTTTCAGTCGGAGCCTGATCGAACTGGGCGGGCAGATGGAGTTCAACTTCTTTCCGTACAGTGATAAATTTGCGTATTCAAACGCAAGACGTTTCACTCCCTATATTTTTATGGGATTGGGGGTGACGGTAGCGCCGGGTAGCGGGAAGACTTTTGCCGGTCCGAACATTCCGCTCGGTGTAGGTTTGAAATACAAGGTTAAGAACAGGATCAACCTGGGATGCGAGTTCTCGTTCCGTAAGCTATTTGGCGACGGTCTAGACGTGACGGACGACAGCAATGCGTTTCTGGATGATCCCTACCATATGAAAGGTAGTTTTTTGAAGAATAAAGATTGGTATTCTTTTTTGTTGTTTACGGTTACTTGGGATTTCGGTCCGCGGTGCAGGACTTGCAACAATGCGAAGAATATAGATAACATACAGTAGTTATAGATGAAAACACTATGTCGCTGATTGAACAAATAGATAAAAATCGATTGCCGCAGCATGTGGCGATTATTATGGACGGTAACGGACGTTGGGCCAAAGCGAAGGGAAAAGACCGGAGCTATGGACACCAGGAGGGCGTTGTCTCTGTCCGTAAAGTCGTGGAAGCCGCTACAACCGTGGGTTTGAAATATCTGACGATGTACACGTTTTCGACAGAAAACTGGAATCGTCCGGAGGCGGAGGTACAGGCGTTGATGAGCTTGCTGGTCGCAGCCATCCATCGCGAGACTCCCGATCTGATGAAAAATAACGTCCGTCTGATGGCGATCGGCAATCTGGATCGCTTGCCGGCAGATGCATATGCCACTTTGCAGGATTGTATTGCACAGACTTCAGCCAATACGGGTGTTACGCTCATATTGGCTTTAAGTTATTCGGCCCGTTGGGAAATAACCGAAGCCGTGAAACGTCTGGCCAGGGAGGCGGTGGAGAAAAAAATAAACCCTGACGATATAACCGAGGCTGTCGTCTCGGATTATTTGACGACCAAAGGTATTCCCGATCCGGATTTATTGATCCGTACCGGAGGAGAACAACGCGTCAGCAACTTCCTGCTTTGGCAGTTGTCATATGCCGAATTCTTCTTTACCGATGTGTATTGGCCGGATTTTAGAGAAGAAGAGTTGTATGGAGCTATATTGTATTACCAGCAGCGTGAACGGCGCTTCGGTAAGACAAGCGAGCAATTAATCTTATAAACAATAGCTGTTATATGTACAAAAGAATAGTGCTGTTTTTCATGTTTCTGGGATTTGCTTTCGGGGCTTTTGCTCAGGAAACTGACACTACCAAGGTTGAAGAGCCGGCAGAAGTGCCGGTCATTTCCTATTCGTCACCTCCCAAAAAGTATAAAATTGCGGATATCAAGGTGACGGGGATTAAGAATTATGATGATTTCGTGTTAATAGGCTTTTCCGGTTTGTCGGTAGGGGATGAGGTTACTATACCTGAGCCGGGCGGGGCGATTACAGATGCTGTAAAGCGTTTCTGGAAACATGGACTATTCTCGGATGTAAAGATTCTGGCAACTAAAATAGAGGGAGATCAGGTTTGGTTGGAAATCCAATTGAAACAGCGTCCGCGTATTTCGGAAGTCAACTATCATGGTATCAAGAAGGGGGAACGTGAAGATCTGGAAGCCCGTCTGGGGTTGCGTAAAGGATACCAGGTGACTCCTAACCTGATCGATCGTGCGACCACGCTGATCAAGAAGTTCTTCGATGGCAAAGGCTTTAAGAATGTGGATGTCGAAATCCTTCAGAAAGACGATATCGCACATGAAGGTGAAGTGATCGTAGATATCAACATCAACAAGAACGAAAAGACCAAAATCCACAAGATCCATTTCGAAGGAAACAGTGCGTTGACTGATCGCGACTTGAAAAAGGCGATGAAAAAGACGAACGAGAAGTTCAGCCTGTTTAACGACTGGAAGAGCAGTATCTTGGAAGCATTCAGCACGAAGAAATTTACGACTGAAGAATACGAAAACGATAAGAAACACATTATCGAGAAATATAATGAAAAGGGATATCGCGATGCTGTTCTTGTGGAAGACAGTGTTGTGAACTATAACGATAAACGTGTGGATATCTTCCTGAAAGTGGAAGAAGGTGACAAATATTACCTGAAGGATATCAACTTTGTCGGTAATACGAAATATCCGACGGAACAGTTGTTATATATTTTAGGAATGAAACCTGGCGATGTTTACAACCAGAAGAAACTGAATGAACGATTGACGACCGACGAGGATGCCGTTTCCAACTTGTATTATAACAACGGTTACATTTTCTTTGGTGCCGATCCTGTTGAAGTGGATGTCGAAAACGACTCCATCTCTTTGGAAGTACGTATTCAGGAAGGTCCTCAGGCGACTATCAACCGAGTGATTATTAACGGTAACGACCGTCTGTATGAAGATATCGTGCGCCGTGAACTCCGTACGAAGCCGGGTATGTTGTTCAGTCGTGACGACTTGATGCGTTCAACCCGTGAAATCGCACAGATGGGACATTTCGATCCGGAAAACTTGGTTCCGCAACCAATACCCGATCCAGATAACGGAACGGTGGATATCCAATACAACCTTGTGTCCAAGGCAAATGACCAGATCGAGTTCTCTGCCGGTTGGGGACAAACTGGTGTGATCGGTAAGTTGAGTTTGAAGTTTACGAACTTCTCCATGAAGAACCTGCTGAATCCGAGTACATATAAAGGCATTATTCCGCAGGGTGAAGGACAGACGCTGACGTTGAGCGGCCAGACAAATGGACGTTACTATCAGGCATACAGCATATCGTTTATGGATCCGTGGTTCGGAGGCAAACGACCGAATACATTGTCCGTGAGCGCCTACTTCTCCAAACAGACGGATATCAGTAGTAATTATTTGAGCAATAACAGTTATGGTTATAACCCGTATTACGGTTATGGCGGCTATCCATACTATGGCGGCTACGGTGGCTATGGTTATGGCTACGGTTACGGTTATGGCAATTATGGTAACTATGAGCTGGCCTATGACCCGGATAAGTCGATCATGATGTTCGGACTTTCTGCCGGTTATGGTAAGCGCCTGAACTGGCCGGATGATTACTTCCAGTTTATGGCGACTCTGAACTATCAGTTGTATATGATGAAAGACTGGGATTACTTCCTGGTAAATAACGGTAACTGTCATAACATCAACTTGGAATTGAACTTGCAGCGTAACTCTATCGACAATCCGCTGTACACACGTAAAGGCTCTCAGTTCATGTTCTCGGTTGCCGCCACTCCTCCTTGGTCTTTATGGGACGGCAAGGACTATAAGAATATGAGCGATCAAGATGAAGCCAAGTTCCGTATGATCGAATATCATAAATGGAAATTCAAAGCGAAGATATTCTCTCCGCTGGCTCCTCTGACAGTAAAACGTACGCCGGTATTGATGACGCGTGTCGAATACGGATTTCTGGGTTCTTACAACAAGTATAAGAAATCGCCGTTCGAAACCTTCTATATGGGGGGTGACGGTATGAGTGGATACTCAAGTACCTATGCAACCGAAACGATCGGTTTGAGAGGTTACGAGAACGGTAGTATTGCCGGTAACGGTGGTTACAATTCCTATGGTTACGCTTACTCCCGTCTGTCGATGGAGTTGCGCTATCCGTTCCTGTTGGAACCGTCTTCGACGATCTACGGTCTGGTATTCGTGGAAGCGGGTAATGCTTGGAGAGATTTGAAAGATTTCAATCCGTTCCAATTGAAGCGTTCTGCCGGTGTCGGTGTCCGTATCTTCCTCCCGATGATCGGTTTGATGGGTATCGACTGGGCTTACGGTTTCGACCGTCCTGATGGATACGATCAGAGAGGTGGAAGCAACTTCCACTTCATTATCGGTCAGGAATTTTAGAAAATTGAATATTGAATGTTCAATATGAGATAGAAAAGACAACCGGATTTGTTTCCGGTTGTCTTTTTTGCGTTTGGGCATTCTTTGAACCGTACTTGGCAAGTCTGTTAAATTGTTAATTGTATCTTATTAATTTTCAATTTTCAACTTTCAAATTTCAATTCTCTTATCTTTGCAGTCAGAAGGTGTAACTATAAATGACATGTGTATGAAAAAGATTATTGCCTTAAGCTGTCTGTTGTTCCTCTGCTCGTTTGCAGGGCACGCACAAAAGTTTGCATTAATAGATATGGAATATATATTGAAAAATATTCCGGCTTATGAAATGACGAATGAGCAGTTGAGTCAGGTTTCCAAAAAATGGCAGAACGAAGTGGATGCTATCCAGCAGGAAGCGCAGAACATGTACAAGACTTACCAGAGCGATCTTGTATTTCTGTCTGCCGAGATGAAGTCGAAACGTGAAGAAGCGATCGTTCAGAAAGAACAGGAGGCACAGGATTTGAAACGTAAATATTTTGGTCCTGAAGGCGAACTGTTTAAAAAACGTGAAAGCCTGATGAAGCCGATACAGGATGAGATCTACAATGCCGTGAAGGAAATCTCCGAAGACAAAGGTTATCAGATGGTCATGGACCGGGCGTCGTCAATGAATATCATTTTTGCTTCTCCGAAGATCGATATAAGCAATGAAGTCCTGATAAAGTTAGGATATTCAAAATAAATGCTTACATTTGTGCGCTTTAATGAAGCAAATTAAGAATATGATTAATAACAAGTAATATTTTATAGGAAAATGAAGAAACTGATTATTTTTTTGTTGATGATGCTCCCGTTGGGCGTTTTTGCTCAAGAATCTAAGATTGCGATTGTAAATACGCAGGAAGTGATCCAGGCTATGCCGGAATTTGCAACGATGCAGAAACAAATGGCTGATATGGAAGCCAAATATAAAAACGAAATGCAGGTGATGCAGGATGAATACAATAAGAAGTATTCCGATTTTGTTGCACAGCAGGATTCATTGACAGAAAATATCAAAATGAGAAGAATGCAGGAATTGCAGGATATGGAACAGCGTACACAGAACTTCATCCAGATTTCTCAGCAGGATTTCCAGAAGAAGCAGGGTGAGTTGTTTACTCCGATCCAGGACAAACTGAAAAATGCAATCAAGGCAGTCGGTGACGAAAAAGGATATACTTATATTCTGGATCCTCAGATTGTTCTTTATCAGGGTAATACTGCTGTTGACGCAACTCAGTTCGTAAAAGCCAAGTTAGGTATTAACTAATATAATTAGCAAACATAAAATAGCGAAGACTGAAGTCCTCGCTATTATCTTTTAAGGCACGGATTTCACGTATTTACACGGATAAATTTATTTTCTTTCCGCGTTTTCAGTGAAATCCGTGCTTGAATTATATATAAATAAACAACTTCTCTCATGTTTTCATCAGTACCAGGTCCGATTGGTATCTTCGACTCCGGTTACGGGGGGCTTACCATTTTTGATAAGATCAGAGCAGCAATGCCGGGGTATGATTATATTTATTTGGGCGATAATGCCCGTTCTCCCTATGGTACGCGTTCGTTCGAAGTCGTGTATCGTTTTACAAAGCAGGCTGTGGAGACGCTTTTCAATGAGGGATGCCAGCTTGTAATCTTGGCTTGCAATACGGCATCGGCAAAGGCATTGCGTACGATCCAACAGCGGGACTTGCCACAGTGGGACCCGGCTCGTCGGGTGTTGGGCGTAATCCGTCCGACGGTGGAGCTGATGGATAAGATCAGTAAGAGCAAGCATGTCGGTATTTTAGGGACGACCGGCACCATTACTTCCGACTCCTATTCGCTGGAAATAAAAAAGATGTTTCCTCATATGACGGTGACGGGTGAAGCCTGCCCGATGTGGGTTCCGCTGGTTGAGAATAATGAGTTCGATTCACCGGGAGCGGATTATTTCGTGCGGAAGCATTTGGAACATATTTTGGCTGCCGATCCGGAGATCGATACGCTCGTCTTGGGCTGCACGCATTATCCGTTGCTGATCGAAAAGATCAAGGCATTCCTGCCTGAGGGAATTACTTTATTCTCGCAGGGAGAATACGTAGCCGCGAGCCTGACCGACTATCTACGCCGTCATCCCGAAATGGATATCCGTTTGACAAAGCAGGGAAACTGTCGTTTCCTGACCACCGAGTCCGCTGCCAAATTCTCCGATGCCGCCTCTGTTTTTTTGAATCATCCGGTAGAGGTGGAACAGATTCGATTGGTTGAATGAATAATCTGCCAATCGATGCTTGCACTTGTGTGTGGAAGCACGACTGGACTATCTGGTGATAGACTGTCCTTTTCTCTTAAACGATATTTTTTCCGAACGGCGAAAGAGCCAGTGCGGCCATCTTGAAATGCTGTCTGCCGAAAGGAATGCCGATAATCGTGATGCACAGCAGTAACCCGAAAAACAGGTGTGTCAGGCAGATCCAGAAGCCACCGATGAAGATCCAGATCACGTTCATGACCAGGCACAGGCAACCACCTGAATTACCGTTGTCCGTCACCCGGCTGCCGAAGGGCCAAAGGGCCAGCATTCCTAATTTCAATGTCTGCAACCCGAAAGGGATACCGATTATCGTAATCATCAGCAGCAAGCTGGATATCAGATATTCCACAGCGGTAAGCAACCCGCCGCAGATAAGCCAAATGATATTACCCAAAAATTTCATAGCATCAATATTATAAATTATTTTTTACTCTCATGCTGTCCAATTCTGCCAACACCGTCTGCTTCACGATGGCAAAGCTGTCGCGCAGTTCCGGTTTGACCGGCAGCGAAGGCGGAGCTTCCATCTGTAACGGGTTGATCGGCTGTCCGTTCTTATATACCCGGAAATCGAGGTGAGGCCCTGTCGAAAGCCCTGTCGAGCCAACGTAGCCGATAACCTGTCCCTGCTCGACATGGCTGCCGACTTGTATGTCTTTGGCATATTTGCTCAGGTGCATATAGGAAGTCGTATATACGGAGTTATGTTTTACTTTCAGCGTATGGCCTCCTCCGCCCATATAGCCTTTGGCGATGACGGTCCCCGCTCCGATACTCTTGACTTCCGTTCCGACGGGAGCCGCATAGTCTACTCCATGATGTGCCCGATAGCGTTTCAGGATCGGATGGAAGCGGGCGTTCGTGAAACGCGATGTGATGCGGAAGAAGTCCAACGGAGCCTTCAGGAAAGCCTTCCTGAGGCTGTTCCCTTCAAGATCGAAATATTCGAAAACGCTATCCTGGGTGAATGGTATGGCTGTAAAATCTTTTCCTTGATGCGTGAAGACGGCTCCCTCGATGGAGGTGATATTCAGGGCTGTCGTGTCGTCTATATAGGCAACGTCGTACAACACCCGGAATGAGTCTCCTTCTTTTACATCGAAAAAGTCGATCTGCCAGGCATATACATCCGAAATCTTGATCGCCAGTAACGGGTCCGCTCCACTTGCCTTGATTACGTTCCAAAGGGAAGAATTGATTGTCCCTTCTGTGTAATGGCGTTTGATGGTAATAGGCTTGTTGAATTCGTATGCCAGGATCGAATCGCCTGTCAGGTCGATGACGGCATAATCGACAAGTGATTTGGCAAAGGCGATATAACGTATATCGGCAACGCTGTCCTGAGTTGTAAATGTATAATAGTTCATACCCGCACGGAGTTTGGTCGGGTTCAGAACATGTATGGAGGCTTTCGTAATGCTGTCTGCTTTCAAGGCGGAGAAACCGAGGGCTGAAAAGATTGCGGCGGGATTATCGCCGTTTCTCATCTTGTACTCCGTCACGTCCAACGAGTCGATGCAGATGCCATATTGATATACGTGTTGCAGGCTGTCCAGCCATTCGCTGTCGACTCCTTCTTCTTCGGGTTGTTGTTTCGTATGTGTGCAGGAAAAGCAGGTAAGCAGTCCTGCGAGTAACAAATATAGGACGATGCTCTTATTCATTCTCCGGCTTCTTTTTTCATCTCTGTTAGTTCTTCTACCTGTTTTTGTGACAATTGAAGTGCCTTTTCCAGGTCTTCCACTTTAAATCCTTTTCTATTCATAAGGCAAACGAGGTTGCGTCCGTGATGTATGCTGCTGTCGTTCAATAAATCTTTTGTGTCCATATCATACTATTTTATACGTTGCAACAAATATACAAAATTAATCTGTAAGCCTTATTAATTGACCAACTCCTTTGTCGGTGGTCCGGATATTGGCGAAGCATAAATGTTGATACCGGTAAATCATCATTCGGATTATTATTCTACAAACTTATTATTGATTGTGAAAACAACTGTCATACTATCATACTTTGCTTTTGGCAGTATGAATATCAATACTTATGTGGAATGATAGTAGGCATGATGGATGTTTTTTCAACTATCATACCATCATGAAAACAATAACTTTTTCACATGTAACATATAGCATATTTTCAGCAATATAGTTACATT
>OGUM01000687.1_pt1 | contig 28091 bp, 28 predicted proteins | sample 1553631 | NCBI WGS metagenome assembly OGUM01 (sample SAMEA2580228, study PRJEB22360) | human gut metagenome | biome: human gut; feature: human-associated habitat; material: faeces | place: Denmark | collected 2008/2010 | reverse complement strand
ATTGGGAAGAATGCGTTATGACGGATGACTTTTTACAGAACAGACTGGAATCCGGTTCCGTAAAATGTCGTTTCTCAACTGACTCAGAGGAGGTGCAGTAATATGATCGTAAAACATCCAAGAGAATATGTTGTTGATAAACTTCAATATGCATTAAATCCAAAAACGATTGCCGTAGTCGGAGCCAGCCGTTATTCTACAAAAGTCGGCTATAAAGTTGTTGATGGCCTTTTAACATGGGGATATAAAGGAAAGATTTATCCTGTAAATCCAAGAGCAGATAAAGTTGCCGGATTTACAGCTTATAAGACTGTAAAGGATATTCCTGATGAAATCGATCTTGCTTTTCTTGCTGTACCTGCACACATTGTTAAATCTGTTTTGGAAGATTGTGTTGAAAAGAAAGTTAAGATTGTTCAGGATGCAGATGCTATTTATCGTGAAGAGATTGAAAATGCCGGACTTGATAAGACAATTGGTCAGTATTTTGCAGCACTTACGAATATGAGAAGTGTTGGTGTTATGGGTGATGAGAGAACTTATGATTATGCCGTTGCACTGAGAGCAGTGAATACAGTTGATTTCATGACTGCAGAGGCGGCAGAGATCCCGTATGAAGTTCTGAATAAGGTGATGAGCAGAATTATCAATGAAGTGCGTGGAGTAAACAGAGTATTCTATGATCTGACGAGTAAGCCACCGGGAACGATTGAGTTTGAATAGTTGAAGCTGAGCTGTAAAGCCTTTGTTTACAAGGGTTTTACAGCTTTTCCTTTATAGGATTGCATTTTCATTGCATTATTTTTCTTCAACTGTTCTGTGATAGATTGCTGTATGTTGATTGCTGGTATAATTAGCAATGCTTTCAGTAGCAGATTGTACTTGTAATATTCCAGTCAGCTTTTTAGCAACTTCAAGATTCGTATTTGGATACAGATGACCATAAGTGCCGAGTGTTGTCTGTATTTTTTCATGTCCTAAACGTTCCTTGATAAGTAAAGGATTTTCGCCCATGCTGATAAGCAATGAAGCGTGTGAATGTCGCAAGGCATGAATTTTAATACGATGAACACCTGCTAAATTTGACAACTTTTCCAAAGCTCTGGGAAGCGTTGTTTTACTGGTTGGAGTTCCGTTATAACTTAGTACAAGTGGACAATCGGGAAGAACCTGTTGCTGAACACTTTGCCAAGCCTTTAGCTCATTGAGTGTATCTGAATCAATATAAATAGTACGGATACTTGCCTGTGTTTTCGGCTCAACGAATTTATAGTCCGTCATTGTTCGGTAATATAATGTTTTGGTAATGCTAAGCAAGCCTGTTTCAAAATCTATGTCTGACCAATGTAATGCTGACGCTTCGCCAATTCGCATACCAGTCATAAATAATAACCAGAACGATATAAACAGATAATGTTCATAATAGTCTTTCTTACAGAGTAAGGAAATAACCTTTTGAAATTCTTCTAATGTCCAGAAATCAACTTTGGTTTTCTTGCTTTTGATATTGCCTATCATACGAGAAGGATTTTTCTTCGCAATTCCAAGAACAATAGCTCTGTCAAATGCGATAGAAAGCATTCCCTGTACGATACGAATGTAATTAGGGCTAAAATCTTTTGCAAGTTTCAACTGCCAGTTTTGAACATGGATAGGTTCGATTTCGTCTGTTTCCATTTTGTAGAAATAGGAAAAATGTTTCTTGATGGTAGTAGCACGATTAAGATAAGTGCTTTCTTTTACCTGTGTTTTATACCATGGCAGGTAGGTTTCTTCTATAAATTGCTGAAAAGAAACGCCATCTTTTTTTGTTGTTAATTCTTCGGTAGAAGCTAACACCAGTTTTGAATATTCTTCCTTTGCTTCTTTTTTCGTTCTGAATCCACTTCGGTATTTCTGTATCTGTTTTCCGGTAATGGGATTGTAGCCTAAATTAGCTCTGAAATAATAAGTTCCGTTATCTGCTTTCTTAATAGGGTCTTTTGCCATGATTTCACTCCTTACATGATATGCAAGAAGTACAATCAATCGTTTGTGTCTGATAATGTAATCCCTAATAATTCTTCCACGGCTTCTTTGGGTACTCTGTCCAATTTACGGGATTGGTAATAAGTATGCCCTTTTTCAATCATAAGTTTTTTTGCTTTTCTTATGATGTCTGCCGAGAAAGAAGTTCCATAACCTAGTGCTATGAGGTCTTTTTTTGTTACGGTAATCATAATCCTCCTTTCCATAGACCAGATAAGGAAATCTCAATATCTTGTCTATCAGTATATCAAATGATGAGCAAAAAAGCTCTATTAAGATGATTTTTTCTTGCAAAATCGTTGTTAGATAGTTTTACAAGCAATCAGACGGCTTCGGCAAGCTCCGCTGGTATCTCAACCATTCCCATTCCTGTGGGCTGAACCGTGTCATACGGGTGTATCATTATCCTGTGTTGCAGGTCATGGCAGAACGACTTTTCCAACGGTCGCTCCCAGATCATTGCATGAATCGCTATCTCCCGATTGGAAAAGTCACGGCGTACAACCTCTGATGGCTCACTGCAAGCACAAACGTATCTGACTGCTTTATTCACTTGTCAAAGAACTGCTAGGCTCTTGTCAGCCTGTATCAATTCATTTTTACAAATGGACTGATACAGAATGATAAAAAAAAGCGGAACAGGAAAGAGGGGAGTTTATTAAATCATGCTCCGCTCAAATATTACTTAATGTTCGTCTATTTCAAATTCACATATCATTTTCAAAAGGGCTTCTCTGATACGTCCCTTTAATTCCATATCAACCACAATGTATACGTTGCCGTATTCATCGTAAAACGGGCGTAAACAGCATTTTGATATGTAGGCTTCATAGAACAGCAACAACTTTTCTATGGCATTTTCGTTACCGTCCACGGCTGATGATATGAGAAAAAATGATGGAAGTGTGTGTTGCTTATTCTTCATTTGTTTTCTTCTCCTTTAACTGCTTTCTGATTTCTTCAAGTGAATTTCTTCTGTGCCTATATGATGTGCTTCGGTTGATATTCAGCTTTTCGCCTATCTCCGAATCGCTCATATCCAAGAAGAAAAACATCAATACAATGTTCCGGCTTTGCTCCGGCAACTGTTTCAGTGCTTCTGCAAGTTCTTCATCAAGTACACGGATTTCTGTACCGCACACATCGAATGTTGTATATTCACTTTCGTAATCGTCCCATACAATCAATTTCTCAACAACAATCTCTGGAAGCTCACAAAAGGATACTTCCTTTGCCTGTCGTCTGGCTAATTCCTTGCGGTAGTTACGGACAATGCCTTTCACAACCTTTTTGAGTTTACAGTCAAACTGACATTGTATTGTCTTTTGGAAGTCTGATGGTTTCAAAATCACACCCCCTTTCGCTATGAAGTGAAAAGTATGTATCCCTCTTTCCGCACCATATCTGTACGGCAAGGTGTGATTTGTTGCAGGATTGAAAAAAATTTTTGTAAATATGAAAACAGCCTATTTGCATCAATAACAAATAGACTGTTTTTAAAACATCTGATATATGAGTTTTTAATTCATGTTCAAGGACTGATGATGTACTAAGAAAAAGACGGAATAAATTCGGTTGTCGGTATAGACTGCCTGTTTTACTTAGAATCACAAATTGCTCCTTGACCAGAGCAATCCTGTGAAAATAGAAAAAGGACAGCTCTGGTTATACCAAAACCGTCCCTATATTTTTGGACATTATAAAAGAGATTACCCACAGAACGGTTTTTTTTATTTACCGAACTAGGTAATACTTTATTTGAATTTATAGTGCATATAATATGAGTTTTTAATACATTCTAATCGCACAACATGAAGTATAAACTCATGCTAGGTGATTAAAAATGAGAAAAAAGAAAGATACACACAGCTTTGATTTTCGTCCTTTAGGACTGGCAATCAGAGAAGCCAGAGAGAAAGCAGGGCTTTCCAGAAATGATTTAGGCGATAAAGTCTTTTACGGAGAACGTCATATCGCAGATATTGAAAATATCGGAAAACACCCTAGCTTTCAGTTATTCCATGATTTAGTTACAATGTTCAATATATCTGTTGACGAGTATTTCTATCCAGCGAAGAATGTTGAGAAAAACACAGCCCGCCGTCAGATAGATTCGTCACTTGATTTATTGAGTGATAACGAATTAAAAATCATTCAAGGTACGATTGACGGTATCTTGAACAGTAGAGAGAATAAGAAGTGATTTGCTTCTTGTTTTCTCTGTTTTCCTATACAGATTCTTCAACATTTATTTGTTGATCTGCTCCGCAGGCAACAAATAAGAGCCGACTATCCTTATTTCTTTATCGTAAATTTACTTGTTACACAGTAATAAAAAAAGCCAATAGTTTGTAACTGGACTTTACAAACTATTGACTTTACATTTTGATGTCCACTCTTCAATGAATTATCATACGAATATATCTTCAATACTTTATAATTCAAGAGTAATAATAAGGCTATTGGCATGTACTTTTGCAACAATATTTCCGCCAAGAATGGCAACAAGTGTTTTTACTACCGCAAGTCCCAATCCTGTACTTCCATTATGTCTTGATTTATCGCCTGTATAAAAACGGTCAAAAAGTCGATTGCAATCAATTTCTGAACTGTCACTCATTGGATTTTCAATGGTAAATATAATATTATTATTTTCTTTCTCCATAAGTGTTATTTTTATCGTTCCAACAGAATACTTAATTGCATTTGTCAACAGATTTTGTAAAATTCGTTCTACCATATTTTTATCAGAATATACGTATATTGAATAATCTGGGAGATTTATTTCGGGTAAAATATTCTCCTTTTCTAATGCAACGGCATTTTCCGTAATTAAATTTATTAACATATTAGATATATTAAACTTTTCTTTTTCTGGAACTGTCTGCTGTTCCTCCAAAATAGAAAGGTCATAGAATGTTTCTACCAATTCTTTCATTTTTTCGGCTTTGCTAAAAATCACTTTTACACGCTGTGCTTGACTGGATTCCAAATTTTCTTTTTGCAATAATTGTAAATGACCAAGAATGACTGTAAGAGGTGTACGCAAATCATGTGATATATTAGCAACAGATTCTTTTAAATACTCTTCATTGCGTAATACGCCTGCAACAGCCTGTCGTTGTCTGATATTATATTGATTCAATATACCAGCCAGTCTTTCTAAATCTTTATCAATCAACGAAATGTCTAACATCTGCTGTGAATTTCCAGAATTCAATTCATTAACTTGATCCGCAAGATTACGGATTTGTTTTTTTAATTGAATATATCGAAATAGCAGTATTACTAAAAATATTGTTATGATAATTAAAATCCATTCTATGTTAGACATTTTCTCCACCTATTTAAAATCACATTTACAAAATTTTATCCACGAAAGCAATACCAATATACCAGACCATATACATCCTACTAAAATAGCTATCGGTTGAAAAAAGGTTTTCATGCTGACAACGATTCTGATTTGATAAGTAGGTAAAAAACCGACTGGTAATCTCAACATCATTCCATAGCCAAGATATAAGCTAAGACCAAAAATAATAATTGCTGTAACCGAAGTTGCTTTTACAGCATCCTGTAAATAGCAACAAATAAGTATTGCAATTAGAAATATCGCACTATTAAGCAGACAAGAATAAATGATTGCTTTTATAATATTGTAAAAAAACATTCCCACGTCTGCAACACCAAAGCGTCCAAATTCCCTTATGCACCCTGAAACTGGATAGACAAGAGCCATAAGATTAAAAGCAATTAAATACGATATTATTTTACTTGTAAAAATTTGTTTTCTGGAATGTCCAGCACTGACCTCTAAGTTTATTGTTCTCTTAGAAAATTCCTGTCCTAAAATCAATGCAAGTATAGCCGACATGATGATAAGAAGAAACGTAGAATCATACACCATTCCATTAAAAATATCAGCAAGAGAAGAAACAATTTCTTCTGTCGGTCCCATGACCTCTGTAACATAAGTATCTGCTGTAAAAAATCCTAAAATAAATATTCCAATCATACCACACCAGTAAATAGAATTATGTAACAACTGATATTTTTCCAGTTTTAATAATTTATCCATAAAAAACACCTCCGGTTATTTCAAGTCTGTATGTAAAAAAGCACTACCTGCAATGAAATATAAAATAAAATTCCATAAAAAATCTACAAACAAGCAAAAGTTTGTCGAATAGACCTTTTGCAATGAAATTAACCTAAGTTGTCCCATTGGTATTATTCTGCTGATTATTTGTGCAGATTCACTGTTCAGTAAAAAAATCATAACAAAAAATAAAACCATTGAAACTGTCAGTGTTTTCCCCATATCACGAAAAATAAAAGCAAAAAACATCGGTAATGCACACAGTGTTATCGTGGCAAACAGAGTTAGTAAAACCATAGTATATGTGCTATCATTCCAAAAAAGTTTTTCTCCAATATAAAATTGACTAATAATTCCATGTACAAATAATGGAAATATCAGAATGATAATACAACCTATTTGAGATACAATTAACTTTACTCTAAATATAGAACTTCTTTTATGTCCGGCAGTAATATAAGTATTTAAAGTTCTTCCACTAAAATCACTTCCAATGAACAATGCTATAAACACTATACTCAAAAAATAGAGTAACGGAATATTGTATAATGATGCCATAATTAAGTTTGAAGAGCATTCTTTACTATCTAACAGCAATATGCTACTTAAAAGGAGATTGAATATTCCAATTCCCCAAAAATACCAACTGTGAAACAACTTATATAACTCAGTTTTTAGGAGATTTGACATCTTTTGTTCCTCCTATTTTGCTCAAAAAATAGTCCTCCAAAGTATCGCCAGATACAGAAAGTCCTGTTACAAGAATGTGCGATTCTGCCAAAGCAGACGCAACTGTCTCTAAATCATTCAAATAATCATACAAACGAATTATGCCATCTGGCATTAGTTTAAAGTTATCTGTATGAAGATTCTCTTCCAAAACCAGAACCGTTTTCTGAACATCTGTTGTTTTAATAGCTATATGTCGTTTACAACGTTCATTTAATTCATAATCAGAAATCTCTTCTATAATTTTTCCATGGTCAATCAGAATAAATTCTGATGCTGTTTGATACAATTCTTCTAAGATATGGCTTGAAACCAAAATGGTCATACCATATTCTTTATTCAAAATTTTCAATAAATTTCTGATTTCTACAATTCCAGCAGGGTCAAGACCATTGATAGGCTCGTCTAAAATCAATAGTTCTGGTGTATTTAAAAGTGCAATCGCTATCCCCAATCGTTGACGCATACCTAATGAAAAATTGCGGACACTCTTTTTACCTGTATCTTGCAATCCAACCATATCTAATGTCCTTTTAATAACTGATTTATCTGGTATGCCTCGTTGAATACGCTGTACTTCCATATTTTGATAGGCAGTCATTGACGGGAATAGAGCAGGCGTTTCAATCATACTTCCAATTCGTTTACGCTGTTTCTGCAATTCTTCTGTTCCAGAATTTCCCCATAAAGAAAGTGTACCACTTGTTGGAAACGCAAGCCCTGTGACTAATCTTAAAAAAGTAGTCTTACCTGCTCCGTTTTGACCAATAAATCCATAAATTTTTCCTTTTTTTATTTGTAAATTTATGTGGTCTAATGCTAATGTTTGTTTATATTCTTTGGTTAAAGACTTTGCTTCTAAAATAATTGAACTCATATCCCAAACCTCCTTTACTTAAACCAGTATAACGGGCAATTTTAAAGAATTTCTTAAATCGTAATGAGAAAAGTTAAAAAAATAATAAAGCTAAGGAACGTTTAATCCTTAGCTTTATGTAGGCGGTAGCCAATGCCCCAAACAGTATCAATAAATTCTGTATCAGAGCATATCGCTTTTAATTTATTGCGTAAATTACTGATATGAACATTAAGTGTATTATCCTCAGCAATATATTCCGTATCCCAAACACTTTGAAAAAGATTCGATTTTGAAAATACTTTATCTGGATATTTCATCAACAATTCTAAAATGCCAAATTCTTTAGCGGTTAAGGATAATTCTATTCCATTCAAAAATGCTGTATTTTTCTCTAGGTCTAAAGTCAGATTGTTATATTGCAAACATTCTGTCTGGCTATTTTGAAATTGTACTCTTCGCAGATTACTTTCAATTCTGGCAAGCACTTCTTCCATATCAAAAGGTTTTGTGATATAATCGTCTGCTCCCAGACGAAGCAAGTCGATTTTATTTTGTGTAGTTTCTTTCGCTGAAATAATAATAACAGGTATCGTAAATTTCTTGCGTACATCAGATAAAATAATATCACCACTCCGATAAGGAAGCATAATATCAAGTATAATCAAATCAATTTTTTCTTTATTCAAAAAATCCAGAACATGAAGTCCATCATATTGGCAATGCACAGCATATCCTTTTTCTTTTAGAAAATCAGCCAATAACGCATTTATTTCTAAATCATCTTCAATAATCAATATTTTATTCATTAGCCTACCTCATTCCTGCAATGCTACTTTCCCATTATACATTTAAGGTTGTATTTCCTCAATACCATTGCAACCAATTATATGAGAGGGATTCTTATTTTGTCAATCTAATTGTAAGCAGAATAGTATAGATTGGATAAACAATTACCATACTATTCTGCTGTAACATTTATTCTACAATCTTCCAGTTATCGTCCTTATGAAGCACAAGCTCATACTGTGAGATTTGCGTCATTTTCGACTTGTTATCCAGATACTTTACGGACACGCTGACTTTGAGGTTGTCGCCGTCTTTGGTAAAGACAGGGTTTACCAGTTCCGAAAATACATAGTCGCCGGAAACAGGAGCAAGCACACCGTTTTTGACATAGTAGGCAAGTTCTTTTTCCGTAGCTGTCGGATACAGCTTAAAGAATGTTTCCAAGAAAGCGGTAGCGTCCTTGACTGTGTCGGAACTGACACTGACATCTGCTTCCTGTACTTTCGGTTCATACTTTGATTTCTGTACCGCCGGAGCAAGGGTTGGATTCTGGGTAATGACCATTGCACCGTCCTTATCCACATGAACGGTCACGGTGTAGTTTTCTGTGACTGCCTGTGTCTGTTCTCCCTCTTTTACCTGCTGATCTACTTCGTAGGCAACGGTAAAATCGTTCATTCCAGACTGTTCCACATTCCAGACCAGCACATTTGTAACCGTAACACTGGTTGGTATGTCCGTTCTGATGGTATCAGCGTTCAAGTCCTGTAATTCTTTGGTAAGGTATTTACTGATTTCTGTTGTCCTTGCTTCAACGGCTTCCTTGCTGGTATCCCATGAGTAGTAGGCTTTCGCAAAGTTCTTGACGAAATTCTCAATACCGTTGGTATCGTTCAATCTTAGCTGAATGATTTCTTTTTCATGTACCGTGTGGGTGTCAATGGCGGTAAAGTTCTTATACACACCAAAGCTGGTGCTTGCCAGAAGCACCGCCCACAACAGCAGGACAGATTTCTTATGTGTCCCGACTTTCATGGTACGCACTTTCTTATTCTTAGGTGCTTTCTCTGTTTTTTCTTTTTTCTTAAACATATTTCAAGTCCTTTCTATTGTTTGATTCTTCCGGCACAAATGATGTGCTGTTGCCAGTAGGCAGAGGTCAAATCGGTATAGCCGATTGGATTTCCGGCATGATACATCTGATTGTTTCCCACATAGATTCCTACATGGGTAACATAGTCACTGGTATTATAAGTGGAATGGAAAAAGACCAAATCGCCAGCCTGTGCCTGTGACAATGGGATATGCTGGGTTGCGTCATACTGTGCCTGTGCAGTTCGTGGCAGGCTGATTCCGGCTTTTCCGTAGCACCACTGGGTAAGACCAGAACAGTCAAAAGAGGTGTTCGGATTACTGCCACCATAGACATATTTCCAACCTTGATATTTCAATGCTTCATTCATAACCGCCTGTACGGTTGCGTTGCTGAACTGCTTTACAGTCAGATATTGGTTGACCAGCTCCACATAAAACATATTTCCGTAGTTATAACGCCAGCCACCATTTTTACTGACAGCTATCGGATTGGTATAGGTCACTTTTGTACCGCCAGATTTGTTTCTTGCGAAATTCTCTGCAAGATTGAAACTGTGCTTTTTCCCATTCTTCGCCACATAGTCAGCATAGCCACCGCCATAGTTATAAGACTGAATGACCACGTTAATGTCTGTCATACCTTTCCCTTTACAGGAAGAAAGCAGGGACGCAAAATATTTACACCCCTGCTTGATAGATTCCTCTGTACTTAATGAGTTCGGCGGTAACCCCAGACTTTCACTGGACTGCATGACATCGGTAGCCGTACCGCCACTTTCCACCTGTATGATGGCAAGCAGGACGTTTACATACTCCGAAATACCGTTTTCTCTGGCGTATTTTTCTACCATCGGCTGATGTTTGAGGACATCGGCTGACAGGTTCATGCCAGAATAAACAGGCGAATAGCTGTTTGAATTGTCGTCATCTTCGCCGGAAATCAATATCCCGAAAAAGAGAACGATGGAGAAAAGGACAGGAAATATCGTACCTATGATAAGGATACGCTTTAATCTCATTTCTTCCGTCCTTTCTCTGGTTGCTTCGTAACAGACTTACGATTTTGTTTTTGGTTGACCTGTTTCTGTACGGTTGTTTTCTTTCGATTACTTCTGGATTCCGCTACGTTTGGCTGGTTTGTTCTGGTAACACCTTTGACCTGTTGTTCCTGTCTGATATTGGTTCGGACAGTTTCTTTTCCAGCCTTGACTTCTACATTTTTTATCACAGGAGAAGTAGCAGGACGCTTCATATCCGGCTTTATGACCGTATCGGTCTGTGCTGTTTTTGGAACAGGTGTGGCAACAGGGCGTTCATGGCTTCTGGTAGCTCCGGCTGTCGCTGATCCATTCGCATGAACTGTCTGCCTTGCTTCCTGTGCTTTCTGTAATTCCTGCTTTTTCTGTGAGATCTTTTAAAGCTGCACTGGTTGAAGATCTTAAATCAATTGTAAATAACATTTTAGAAGGCACTAAGGTTAGCACAACCGGAAAAGTAACAGAATTTGCTAGCAAAATTGAGGAAAAAGTTTTAGCTAAAGAGGCAGAAAATAAACCTGTTAAAAATGAAGTTGACGATTCTAAAATTAACGCAAATGAAGTTAATGAGAGTAAGTTTAATGAAATCAAAGTCAATGAAAGTAAAACAGATGAAAAAACTGTAGAAAAAGAAGAACCAGATGTTAATGAAGAATACAAGCAAGCGCTAAACGGGTTTAATGCAGGTATCGAAAAAGATTTAGAATCTGAGTGTTGGAATGGAATTACCGATGAGGAAAAAATGAGCATCTTAAAGACTAAGTCTGCTAATCTTTATGGAATTATTTCTCGATATGATAATCCTGAAGCATTACTAGTGGGAAAATTTCAAAATATGCGCAACTTGACAACATTTGAAGAAATGTGCAATTGGATTATTAGTATTGATAATGGAATTAAAAATTTTGATGAATTTTATGAAGGATGCAACATGGCTGTAAAAGATGAAATTTCTTCGTCAATTGGAAGTTTCCGTAAACTTGCAGAGTTTCTATTTATGGAAAATAGTAAGGCATCTGAATTAGCAGAAGAAAAATAAGTTTTATCCTCCTTGAACTTTCGTGGTTTAAGGAGGTTTTTAATTAATAAAAAATATCAATAAAAAAGGTATAACCAATTTTGAGGTTATACCAAAAATTTTATCTCGAGTGCATTTCGTCTTCTTTTTCTTGAGTTTCACCGCGGTCTTCAAGCAAAACAACGCTTGCGTCAAATGTACGAGAACTCGCTGTTGCTGAAGTTCTGAAAACTGAAAGTGTAATCGTTTCGCCAGGTTTGTGTTTGTAAAGTTCACCATAGAAAACATCAAGATTCGTAATTGCAGTGTCTCCGATTTTGGTGATGATGTCTCCGGTTTGAATTCCCGAGGATGGAAGATTGCTGTCTTTGTAAATTTTTGAAACCAAAATTCCAACGGGAACATTGCAAACCTGAGCTTGATAATTGCTTATCATCTTTGCGCCAATTCCAAGCCTTACTCTTCCTGAAACGTAGCCTTTGCTGATTATATCGCTAACAACGGTTTTAACGACATTCGATGGAACCGCAAAACCCATTCCTTCAAGCCCAGCAGCACCAATTTTCATGCTGTTTATTCCAATTACTTGGCCATACATATTAATCAGTGGCCCTCCAGAATTTCCTGGGTTTATAGCTGCGTCGGTTTGTATGTATTTAACTAAGCTGTTTGAAGCTGCAAGGCTTTTTGAACGGTTAACCGCCGAAACTATTCCGCGGGTGAGGGTGCTTGCGAAGTCAAGGCCGAGAGGATTTCCAAGAGCGAGAACTGATTCACCGACTTTTACTTGATCGGAATCTCCGAGAGTTGCGCAAGAAAGGCCGGATTTATCGCATTTAATTACGGCGATATCTGTTCTAGTGTCATATCCCACAACTTTTCCTTGAAATTCTTCATTGGTGTTAGTAACGATTTTAATGTTGTTTTTCTTTGAATTGTTAACAACGTGCGAGTTGGTTATTATATATCCTTGGTCGTCAATTATAATTCCTGAGCCTTGGCTTACAGGGTCTGAAATTATTTCTGCGTCTGCATCATAAACTACAACGCCAACTACAGAAGGAGCTAATTTTTCATAAATTGTTTCTGCTGAAAGCTGATTTTCATCGGTCGGTTTTGGTTCATATTTGATTTTTGCCTCGCCAAGCTGCGAATTTTGAGTGTCTGAGCTTCCTGAAAGCGAGCCGGAAATGCTTGAAAGTAAACTTTTGTTATTCAAAAAATAAACAATGCAAATTATGAGTGCCATAACTAAAAATGCCAGAATTCCTGTGATTGCTGAAAGAAATGTTTTCATTTTTTTCTTGTTTTCCGGCGCTTTTTCTTCAGGCTGAGCGATTGGAATCTCTTTTTCGGGCATATTAAATTCAATTTTGCGCGTCGAAAAAATGTCGCGGTCCTTATCTAAATTGCTGTTGTCTTGAATTCTTTCGGAAATGTCGATTTGCATTTCTTCAGGTTTAACCGGGTCAGGCCCGGTTTTTTCTTCTGTTTTTTCGTCAAAATTTTCGTTCATAGTTCATCCTTCTTTCTTATGCTAAATTTCTGCCGGGTTCATTATGCTTTCAAACTGAGTTTCTGTCATTTTCTCGTTTGAAATCAAGAAATTTGCAACATCGTGGAGTTTATTAATGTTTTCTTTAATGATGTTTTTGGATTTTTCATAGCAACCATTTACTATCTTTTTGACTTCAGAATCAATAACAGAAGCAGTTGATTCCGAGTAATTTTTCACCTGGCCGCCTTCTCTTCCGAAGAAAGGTTCGGCGTTTGAAGAATCAAACACAACTGGCCCGAGTTCGTCGCTCATGCCGTATTCCATCACCATTGCCCTAGCGGTTTGAGTCGCACGCTTTATGTCTGAGGAAACCCCTGTTGAAGTGTCATCCAAAATGATTTTCTCAGCTGCCATTCCGCCAAGCAAAACGATGATTGATTCGAAAAGCTTTTTCTTGAATCTGTAGTGTTCATCTTTTTCAGGAAGCGACAGGGTGTATCCTCCTGCAGGGCCTCTTGGGATAATCGAAATTTCGTGAACTTTCTCTTGAGTTTTGCAAAAGTAAGTTGCAATTGCGTGGCCTGCTTCGTGGTAGGCTGTTTGCCTTTTTTCTTCTTCCGTGATGACTCTTGATTTTTTCTCAGGGCCCATTGAAACTTTCATTACCGACTCTTCGATTTCAGCCATCGAAATCATTTCAAGGCCGCGTTTAACCGAAAGAATTGCTGCTTCATTAAGAAGATTTTCAAGGTCAGCGCCGGTGAAACCTACAGTTCTTTTCGCGATAACTTTAAGGTCAACGTCAGGTGCAAGAGTCTTGCCTTTGGAGTGAACCTTCAAAATTTCTTCTCTGCCTTTTATGTCAGGGCAGCCAACGTAAATTTCTCTGTCAAATCTTCCTGGGCGAGTTAAAGCCGGGTCTAAAATATCGGAGCGGTTTGTTGCAGCGATTACTATAACTCCTTCGTTATCGCCAAAACCATCCATTTCAACCAAAAGCTGATTAAGAGTTTGCTCTCTTTCGTCGTGGCCTCCTCCAAGACCTGAACCGCGCCTGCGTCCAACGGCGTCAATTTCATCAATGAAAATCAGGCTGGGGGCCGTTCTCTTGGCTTGCTCAAACATGTCGCGCACGCGGCTCGCGCCCACGCCCACGAACATTTCCACAAAGTCCGAACCGCTGATGGAATAAAAAGATGCATTGGATTCCCCGGCGATGGCGCGTGCCAGCAGGGTCTTGCCCGTACCGGGAGAGCCCACCATCAGCACGCCGCGGGGAATGGTGGCGCCCAGGTCACGGAACTTTTCCGGATTGCGCAGGAATTCCACCAGTTCCCATACCTCCTCCTTCGCCTCGCTGATGCCGGCCACGTCCTTGAACGTCACCTTGTTCTTGTCCGGGGCGATGAGGCGCGCCCGGCTCTTGCCGAAGCTCATGGCGCCCCTGGCCCCGCCGCTCTGCGCGCGGAACATGAAGAACAGGATTACCAGAATGAGCACGATAGGCAGCAGGTTCAGCAGAATGCCGCCCCAGGAGCCGGACTCGCGCTTGAACTTCGTATCCGGTCCCAGCAACTGTTTGACCCGGTCTCCCTGGAATTCCAGGGTAAAAGGCACTTCCACGCGTTCAAAACGCTGCTTGTCCACGGAGGCGTCCCCCGTGGCCGCAGGCCAGATGCGGGTGACAATCTGGCCGACCAGCACGTTCTGGTTCCCGTCTTCCGCCAGGAGAAGGCCCTCATTTCCGCCCGCGATGCGGCCTTCCAGAGCCAGGCGGTTGAACTCGGGCACGGAAAGCTTCTGCGCTTCTTCAGGAATAATGGAAACATTTTTCCCCGCCTCCGTCCGGTACGGGCTTTCCACCATCCTGTAGCCGGAAAGCTCGTTCAGCAGGGGCTTGTCGCGGTCCGGCAGGGACATGGAATAGGACAGCACGAAGGGTTTCATTTCCACCTTAGGCTGGATGTCCTTTTTATAAACCAGCGCATGGATGACGCCTTCAGAGCCGTTCTCGCTCAGCACCACTTCCACGGGGGCCTTCGGATCGTTCAGCACCACGCGGCCCGCCTTGTACTGGGCTTCAAAGGATTCCAGGTTTTCCTTGCGGGGCCCCAGTCCAAAGGATTCCGGGGTGAAAAATCCGAACGCGAGGACGCCTGCAATGAGAAGAACCATGACCCACACGCCCCAGTTGGGGGATTCGGGCTTTCCGGAGCCGGGAAATTTGGGAGGACGAGGAGGACTGGGTGGCATTCTGTCAGACATAATGTGGTTAGCACACAGAAGTTAATGAATCGGGCGGCATGATACGCGAGTCCTTGTAAAATAAAACTTTTTTCCGAGACATGCCATACAGCCGGCGCAGGATGGAACCGGACCGTTCCGGGCCCGGAAGCGCCTTCCGGCAATGAGGCAATAGACAGCGCGGGATTCAGTCCCGTTTCCTTTTTCTGCGTCGTCCCTCGTGATTCGCGCTTTCCCCGTTCATGCGCTGCTGGAGGCGGCGCTTCCACTGGGGCATCTTTTCCGCCGTTTCCGCCGGATGAAAGCCGCTCCCCTTCCGGCTCTTTTCCTGCCAGGCGCTCTCCTCCTGCGCCTCCAGCCGTTCCCGCCGCCGCTGTTCCTGAATTTCCGCCAGTTTCCTGGCGCGCCGGATTTCCACCCGCTTGCTCACCTCCCCGTGGGCGGAGGTCACGCGCCACGGGCCGATGCGGTGGGGATACGTGATGGGCGCGCAGATCAGCTCCGCATCCAGAAACCGCATGGAGCCCACCAGCAGGTTCTTGACGTTTGCCAGCAGGCCGCCGTCCGTCCAGACGCCGCCCATGCCCATTTCCAGCAGAAAAGCCAGGTGAAGCGTTTCCGCCTCCGAGGCCAGAATGGAAAAATCCCTCAGGGAAATGCCCTCCGCCGGCTCTTCATGCGGGGCGGCCACGGAAGCGGCCCGGAGAAGAAACATCGTATCCCGGACCTTGCGGCTCAGGGCGCAGACCAGTTCCCCCACCTTGGGACGGGCGTCAAAACGGTAGTCCTTCACCTCCACCAGCCATAAATCCCGGCGTTCCGGATGATACAGCAGGAAGTCCATCTCCTTGCACCCCCCGCAGAAATTCTGCGCCTGCCGGGCATAATAGTCCGAGCATTCAATGCGGCACACGACGTAGCCTTCATCGATCCAGAAACGGTGGACTCCCTCCACGTAATGAGCTTCTGACGGCTTATGACTCATAGCTCAGCTTCAAATACCTGTCCGCCTGCTCGATTTCCGCTTCAAGAGATTCGATAGGCCCCACATCCTCCAGGGATTCCCCCCAGGTCACCTTTACCCCGGAGCGGTCTCCCCGCGGCACGCTCATCCCGAAAAACTTCCTCTGCACCATGGCATTGCGGGGTTCGGAAAGCTGAATCATCAGCTCCCGCAGCAGGAACAGGCTGTGGGAGGACAGAATCACCTGCACCCCCGTCTTGGCAAGCCCCGTCAGGGTTTTCACCAGCACGGGCAGATGGGAGGCGTTCAGGTTCATTTCCGGCTCATCCCAGAACAGCACGGACCCTCTTTTCACGGAACCGTTCCGGATCAGGTAGCTCAGCGTGCCCAGCCTTTTGAAGCCCTCCGCCACCAGGCTCATCTCGATCGGCTGCTGTCCGGGACGCTGCAAAAAGAACCGTCCGTCGCGCTTCACCACCTCCCCGCCGATGATCTTCTCCAGCCTGGCGACCACGCGCCCGGCGTCCGTGCTGATAGGTTCCGCTGCCGCATCCACGTCCAGGTAACGGCAGAGGTCCCAGCTCCCCCCGTCCAGGAACTCGGGGAACCTGCTCCCCACCTGTACAAAGCTCGGGTAAATGGTCAGAACCTCCCGCGCCGCCAGGAACACCACCGGCACGTTCAGGAAGCGTTTGGGCATCTCCTGAATGCTCAGCCCCTCCTCCTCATGCCCCGCCTGAAAATCAAACACCAGGTTCCCCATGCCTTCCGGCACCCCGTCCCCCTCCATGGAGGCCTCCACATGGGCATGGGCGTTCCCGCGGTTCCGTGCCGTCAGCCCGGCCAGTCCGCGGGACGCGAAGACCCGCATCAGGTCCTTCCGGAGCCGCTGTTCCTCCGCCCATTTCTCCGGCAGGGACTTCCTGCCCCCGTCCGCGCTCCACTTGGCTACGGTATAGCACAATTTCAGCAGATGGCTCTTGCCGGAATCATTGCCGCCCACCACCACATTGATTCCGGGGACAAACTCAAAATGTTCGCTCCCGGGAAACACCGTCACGCCGCGCACCAGTAGGTCATGTATCATACCGTTCCCAATGTAGCACAGAAGCGCATGCCGTAAATTACAAATGCCGCCAGCTTCCGTCACCGGGAAGCCTTCCGGAAAAGCAGCGGAAAACCGGGATGAAGGAAAAAGATTGCCGCCCGGCTCCGTCCACGCTTTTCCAGAGCCTGTCTCCCGGAAAACGCAGAAAAAACGCCTGCTCCCGCCCTCCGCCGCCTTTCCCCCCGCCCAAGTCCGCATACACCCGGAAGGCGGCGCATTTTAAGCTTCCCATTGACGGACGCCTTATTAAAGTAGTCCGCATGAGCGCACAATGGACCACCGCCAGGGAATATACGGATATCAAGTATGAAACAACGGACGACGGCAGCATCGCGAAAATCACGATCAACCGCCCCCAAGTCCGCAACGCGTTCCGTCCCCAGACCGTGCATGAAATGCTCAACGCCCTCAACGCCGCGCATGAAGACCCCAAGGTGGGCGTGGTCATCCTGACCGGGGAAGGCCCTGACGCCTTCTGCTCCGGCGGCGACCAGAAAGTGCGCGGAAATGCCGGCTACATCGGTGAAGACGGCGTGCCGCGCCTGAATATTCTGGATGTGCAGCGCACCATCCGCACCATGCCCAAGCCCGTCGTCGCCATGGTGGCCGGCTACGCCATCGGCGGTGGGCACGTCCTCCATGTCGTCTGCGACCTCACCATCGCCGCGGACAACGCCAAATTCGGCCAGACGGGCCCCAAGGTCGGCTCCTTTGACGGCGGTCTCGGCTCCTCCTACCTGGCGCGCATCGTGGGCCAGAAAAAGGCTCGGGAAATCTGGTACCTGTGCAGGCAGTACGACGCGCGGGAAGCGCTGGACATGGGACTGGTCAATACCGTGGTGCCTCTGGAAAAGCTGGAAGAGGAAACGCTCTCCTGGTGCCGCCAGATGCTCCGGCACAGCCCCCTGGCCCTCCGCTGCCTGAAAGCCTCCCTGAACGCTGACTGCGACGGACAGATGGGCCTGCTGGACCTGGCCGGAAACGCCACCCTGCTCTACTACATGAGCGAGGAAGCGAAGGAAGGCAAAAACGCCTTCGTCGAAAAACGCGCACCCGACTTCTCCAAATTCCCCAGACTCCCGTAACCCCTCCGCACCATGTCCCCCAACTCCGACAACGAAGGCGCCACCCGGAACGGCTCCGCCGGCAGGGAATCCCTGCACGACCTGCCGGAACATGAAAACATCGTGGAACATTTCTACGATCCGGAGGAACAGGCCGGCCAGGAGAAACCCGTCCGTGAAAAAACGCCCTTCTCCCTGATCGGCAATCTTATCTTCCTGTTCACCATAGCCATTCTGGCGGCTATTTCCTGGCTGATTTATTCCTCCTGGAGCCCGCAGAACACGGCTGACCTGCCCGGCTTCCGCCAAAAGGAAAACGCTCCGGACATCCCCAAAATCCTGAAACAGGCCATTAACAGGGACGCCTCCGTTTCCTTTTCGGAAGAAGACATCAACCGCTACCTGGCCTCCTCCGTCCATCCGCAGCAGCACGGAGCCCTGGCCATCTTCGCCACCAATCCGGCGGTAGGCATCCGGCTGCACGGCGGCAAGGAACAGCCGGACGGCGCCATCGGGGAAGGCTGCATGGAAATCATCATTGAACGCTATACGGGCATCGACTCCCGCCAGACGATTTCCCTGTTCCTGACGCCCTTCCAGTCCATGGACCCGCACAACTACATGGCGGTGCAGACCCGCTTTGAATTCTACAATGACGAGACTCTGCCGGGGGGTATCCACGTGGGTGGCACCATCGGCAGCCTTTCCGTCCCCCAGGGCTACATGATCTTTCTCCTTCCCGCATTTGAAAACCTGCTCCAGGCCTATCTGCCGCTCATCCACATGATTGAGGAAAGCGGCATGGGCATCCACATCAGTGAAGGCAGGCTGAACCTGACGCCTCCGCAAAAACGCACGCTGTAGCGGAAATCCGCAGGGGTTCCGCAAGGGCCAAACACCAAAGCTCAAAGGTCCTATTCAAACCTTTGTCTCCGGCATTTAGTTTTTCTCCAAATCCCTGACCATCAGGGTCATGTATTCTTCCGGCCAGGAATGGGTAATCTGCCCGGCGTCATTGAAGACCGCCACCAGGCGAATGGAATCCCGCCCGTCCGAAAGCACCAGCACGGTTTCATCCTTTTCAAAATCGTAACGGGGCTTGCCGAGCTTGAAGGCGGCATTCCTGCGGTCCGTTTTCAGCCACGTGCGCGCCTGTTCCATCGTCATTCCCCGCAGGGCGCGGGCATCCTTGAAAACGCGCCGCGCCGCATTCATGGCCGCAGGGGTGGAAACCACCATGCTGTTGCGAAACGGACGGGTTTCCCACATGCGGTCAATGTCACGGTCCAGCGCGCCGCCCATGCCTCCGGAAAGGAAAAACACGGCTGCGGGCCAGACCAGAAGAATACCTACTACCCAAGCCGTCAACCGTTTACGGCTCCTGGAAAGCGCCGCGATGCCCTGGGCTATTTTCCCCCATTTTTCCACCAGTTCCTCATCCGCATGCCCGAACAGGAAATTCACCTGCCTGCGTTTAATGCCGTTCCGCAGTTCCGCCACCGTCCTTCCCTTCTCCGGAGCCAGGTCCTCCAGCGTGGGGCTTCCCTCTACAAAATGGCGGAAGATTTTAGGCCACAGCACGGGAACTACCGCAAACCGGATCGTCAGCAGAACCAGACTGCCCACCAAACAGCCGCTCACGAACAGAACGTCAAACGGGCGGCTGAAAAAATAGTCCGGATTCCACATCCAGATAAAAGGCGCGGCCAGATAAATCCCCAGGGAAAACAGGCACCATGACCAGACAATGGCGGAAAAACGGCTGACCGCCACGGCCACCCCCAGCAGGAACAAAAAGGCCCCCAGGGCGATTCCCCACGGGAACGCCCCGTAAATGGCGGCCGGAAAAGCCAGAATCATCAACGCCATGCCTACGGGCTGCCGAACTTTTTGCATGTCCGGACCGTAACACAAGCCTTTGAAGGCATCAAGAAAGGAAGGCACCGCAGTCACACAGGGCCGCTCCGCCTTCCCCTTATTTCAGCCAGCCGTACTCCATGATGAGCGCCGCTTCCACTTCCGCATTCTTGGCGGCTTCCGCATCCAGATTCTCATGCATGGTTTTAATATCCTTCCTTTGCGCCAGATATTCCTTGCCTGATAAAGCCATCCTGGACTTTTTAAACTCAATTTCCTTCAAAATGACTTTCTTCCAGATTTCAAATCTTTTCCTGCTCTCCATCAGCGCGGCCACCTTGATGCGCCTCTGCTGCAAATCCATCACAACCTTTTTCTGCATCAGATCATGATTTTCCTTGGCCGTCTTGTATTGGAACCAGGAGGTCAGCCGGGTGTCCAATTCTTCACGCAGGCTCATATTCACCTGCATGTCTCCGGCGCCTGCAAAGAACCCCTGGTAAGTGCCGCCCGTACTGGAAAACAAGGTAGGGCTGTAAAAATTAATATCCACGGACGGGAAAAACTTCATCTTGGCATTTAAAACCTGCAACCTGGAAGCTTCCAATTCCATGGCTACCATGGTCACCACCAGCAAATCCAAATGGCGGGAAGCACTCTTGTATTTCCTCCAGTCCACCCTGGGCATCGTTTCAGGCCTGACGAGCCACTGGGCATCCATATTCCCCATGAGGACAGCAAATCCCTGGGAAATTTCACTCACTCTCTTCTCCCAGTCATCCTGGATCAATTTCTTCTGAACTCCATCATCGTCATAGGGCACGGCATCCAGCCGGTTCTTATGGCTGACACATGCATTCTGATAGGAAAGTACCTGCCGGTACAACCTGGACACCAGCTCCCTTTTTTTCATCTCCAAGGTTTTCCGGGCCGTATAAACGGCGGATTTGGCCGAATAATAATCAAAAGGTATCTGCGTCAGGGACGGCATATTAAACAGAATATTGGTATTATACTCTACATCCTGCGCTGTTACACGGGTCAGCTCGCTCAGCTCTTTTGTCAGCATCCAATCCAGGTTCACGCCCGGAATGACCTGGGTATACACGCTGATAACAGAACGTTCCGTAGCCCTGAGAGCCTGTTCCGAGCGCTTCAAATCCAAATTTCCCTCCATCATGACGGCCATTGCCGTATCCCATGAGATTTCCCTCCGGGGCAGTTCGTCCCAGTTGGGGATGGCAGCCATTTTATCCATCAGCTCCACCGTTTTTCTTTCCATGTGCTTATCCACGGAACAGGAAGTACATGCAACGGCGCAAATACAGAAACCCAACAGAGTCCTCCACCGAGCCACCCTGAATGGACTCCAGAAAAAGCTGCAAACCGAGGAGAAAAGGAGCATACTGGTGCCCGTTTCATAACTTCTGCCTCTGAAAAGTCAAGTACCAACACAGCAGAACCGGGAAAAGGAGGAAGGGGGAAGATCAGCAATGGCAAGCCGAAATCCTCTTCCATCCCCTTTCTGAAAGGGGTTCCATTTTCCAAATTTCCTTCCTTGACAGATCATAGGAAATACTACAATCTCCTTCAATAAACATTATCTACAGTTATTTGTTATGCTCCCTCTTTCCCAGAAAATCTCCCTGGCCTGCTGTTCCCTTGGACTTCTCTTTTTGACGCAATGCGGCGGAAGCAGCAGTAGCGGCGGCAATGCCCCCGATACCCTCAACGGTACCGTATTATCTATCAGGCTGGGAATAACGGCATCGGATTTCCCGAATATTTTTGAACTGATCACCGCCACCAACGGACAGTCCAGTCTTCAAACCCGTGGACAGAATATTGAAGAATGGAATGGCTCTCCAACCGTGATTTACCACAAGACGGGCAATAATGCAGCTACTCTGAACCTGCGCTGGATTGCAGGGAAAAACAATACTACGGCATATTCCATGGACCTCCCTGCTCTGGAATTTGACCAATCCACCCATGCATCCGTAGGCGGCGAAGGAGGAACGCTTTCACGCCAGCCCGCAGGACAAGAAATGCAAACTCTCAATGGCGTCAGTGCAGACGTTACCATTACTTACAGCAACTAATCATCCCTTTCCGTCTTACTCATATAATTTCAATATCCTCCATCTATATGAATACTCGTTTTTGCATCATGGCATCTCTGCTCCTCCCCTCCTTTTTGTGCACGTCCGTGCTCACAGGTTGCGGGGGCTCCAGTAAAACGGAAGAAATCTATATTCCTGTCGGAACAGCCCGCAATGTAGAAATCTCCCTGGAAAACAACCAGGTATATACGGTTGCCTTTGACGTTGTTTCCACACACAACGCCAACATCTATTCCGGAGAGAGCGCGGAGCCCAGTGTCGCGTCCATGCACGTCAGAGGCTATGTTCCCGCTGATGACACCGCCGCTGAAATAGCTTTTTACTGGTACACCAACAGAGCCGGTGAAGAGGCCTTCCCCTGCTACTTGATCATGACCGACGTTAAAAATGTAACCAAAGGCACAGGAACCGCTACATGCGCCCTGTCTGATCCCTATTTTGCCGATCCTGCCGTTACCGACCGGCCCGGTACTCTGACGAAATTCAATAAATAACCAGAATTCATTCTCTGACTTTTAAAGGCCTGCGGACTTCCTCCGCAGGCCTTTTTGTATCAAAAAACCGCATTTCCAAACGAAGGAGGAACAATTATTTACCCCCCGGCATGGGGCATGAGCACTGCTTACTTCAACACTTTCCCAATAGGGCGATAGGCAGAGAAGGCAACCGGCACGGAAGAAAGCAACACACAGATCAAAAGTGAAACTCCCAAAAGCCACAAATCCTGCCGTATGTCCGCATACGTCAACACCGCATCGCCCAGCTTGAAAAATTCTCCCAGGACAATCTTTTGAGTCTTCATGAAGGCCCATACAGCTCCGGCATAAGAAATTCCTATCAGGAATATGTTCTCCACAATAAATGTCAGCACCAGCAGAGCCGGACGCACCCCAAAACTTTTCATCAATGTATAGACATACTCGTTCTGCCGGAATTCCATAGACGCCAGGGCAATCAGAAGAATGCCTACAATAACCGCAATACCGATAGAAAAACCGGTCCGGCATTCCATCTGGTTGCTCATCAGCACTTCCAACCTCTTCAACATGCTCACATGAGTCTGAACCATCGTCATGCTCCCGTCATAGCGCACCATATTATTAAGCGTTTCCTCAATATTCTGGATATTGTCCGCCGTCATCTCATGAACCCTGATTACATACCGGTCATTGCTTATAGGGGCCTCCTGCCCGGTATTGAAAGCTCCTTCCGGAGCCAGCACCACTCCTGAAGGATATAATTTCCCTAAAAGGTGGTTCTCCGGCAACGGGGATGCATTCAATGAAAAGTCAAAATCCCCGATGACAACTCTGCACGGTCCCGGATGCAGGGAACTCCTGTCCGGGTGAAACAAAAGGACGACAGGCACTTCCTCCAGCCCCAGATCAGCAAGATAAAAGCAGGACTCCATATTGTATTCCAGAATGGGGAAAACCGCCTTTCCCACACGGGCGAATCCCGCGGGAGCATCTTTTAACGCCAGGACGTCGCAGCCATACAAGGAAGGCAATTCATGCTGAAGCAAATTCCTTTTGGAAGGTTCACCGTCGCGCACGGTATCAAGGACTACAATCAGATCAGCCCCGTTTCTTTTGATCTCATCATGCAGCATCTTTGCAGAGAGAACATAATTCGCAAGAAACGAAAGGGCGCACAGGGAGAGGAAAAACGCTACCAATACCCGGGAAAGCGGGCTGGCGGGCCTTTCCCTCCACCGGTGCAGAGTATCCTTAAAGAGATACAGGCTGATTAAAATCAATGATTTCATGAGTCAGGTCAAAGAGCCGGGAATCATGCGTGCTTAAAATGCATATCTTATCGGACGGGTATTCCCTGATCAATTTCTTGATGATCTCCGTATTGCTGTCATCCAGACCGGAAGTAGGTTCGTCCAGCAGCAGAATATCTGAATCCTTCATCAGCGTACGGGCCAGAGCCGCACGCTGGGCCTGTCCGCCGGACAGGCTGCCCGCCTTCTTGTGACGCAGGGATTCCAATCCCAAACGCTCCACGAGGTCGTCCACTCTTTGTGTCCACTGTTTTTTAGGCAGCATGGCCATCTCCGCACACAATTGAAGATTCCTCTCCACCGTAGCCAGAGGCAGCAGATTGATCCCCTGAAACATGTAACTTACTTCCTTCCTGCGATAAAGAGCATCAGTGAGAGAACGCCGGCCGGGAGCAAGAACCTTTCCGCGCTGGGGTTTCAGATAACCGGCCAAAAGTTTCAGCAGCGTGGTTTTTCCGCATCCGGAATACCCTTTTAAAATAGTGATTCCAGATGAAAAAAGCCTACTGTAGTTTTCAAAAATCCATTGCTTTCCCGAGTAGCTGAAATAAACGGATTCACATGCCAATTTCATTTTTTCCGTACAATCAATTCCGTTTCTCCATTTACGATCAGCTCCATATCCGGATGCGTTTTTTCAAGCAGTTCCTGCCAGGAGGAACATTTCCTTCCTTCCGGACTGGAGGCCAGCAAAACCTTATTGAGACGAATCACCTCTCCGGAAGGAGAATAATAGAGCCTGGCCGTGCAATTGGAACCCAGCATGGCGTGAGCCCGGTCATGATCCTTTGGAGACAGGCGGAAAAAATAAGCCAGTAAATCCCCCCCGCTGGAAGTGTTTTTCTCTACACGCTTGAAAGCAAAGTTCCCCCGCAGCATGGAACCGTCACTCATGGGAACAGCCAGATATAATGATTCCGGCGGCAGCCTGGTCAAATCAGGATCCGCTATGGAAATGGTAATATAATAGGCGGAATCATCACAAACGGTAGCAATGGCTGCCGCCGCATCCAGATACAGGGATACGCTGTTGTCCCGCGGGAAGGAAAACTGGTACTGCAGCTTGCCGTCAAAGGGCATTTTAAGGATGTATTTTTCCTCTTTCTTGCTGAAGTCCAATCTGGCCTTGTCCCCCACCATGGCTAATTCCTTTTTGGTCAGTTCAATCTTGTCCTTCAAGGATTTTTCCGCCCGTTGGCCGCCTTCCGGCTGTTTGCTGGCATACTGCCTTTCCTCCCTGGACAGGGAAGAATAAAATTTCATTTCTTCCAATTGTTTCTCCAATTCGGACAGTTCCTCCTCCTTGGCGATACGGTCTTTTAAAATCTTGACCTCCAGCTCCCTCCGCTCCATCTCAATTTCATCCTCATTGACCGTAGCAATGATGGTATCCCGCCGAACGCGGCCGTCCGCCGGAATCCAGTTGCTGACGATGCCGTCCGCCGGCATGCTAAAAGAACGTATCCTCTCAGGGACGACCTTGGCCCTGAATACATTGATGTAGCAGTCCCTGGCTGTTTCCGGAACTTCTTCTTGAACGTTCGGAACAGTCTCCGTTCCGAAGCCATGCGGCAAAAAAGACGCCAGCATGCATGAAAATGTCACCAGGCATAATTTTCCCCAATTTTTCAACATATTTCCTGCAAAAAAAAGCGCGGCCATCCTTCACGAACGACCGCACTTTGAATATAAAAACTGTGACTCATGGGCCACTCAATTACCGGTAGGATAATAGAACACCGTGCCATCCGTTCCCGCCCAGGGGTTCCCGGCAACAATAGCTCCTTCTCCGTCCTGAATGCCGCTCACGAACGAAACGTTGCCCGTACACGTACCCTCGACCGTTTCATACTTTGAAGAGGTATTGAATGTGATGTCCATGTTCACCTGAACGGAGCCGTAGAAAATCACCACAATCGGACCAGGCAAAGTGACCTGGCCCTGAGCAATCACGAAGTTGCCCACCAGAGAAGCTTTTTCCGCAGTCGTCCTTCTGTACACCATGTGAGTCGTGGCGGGAATAGAAGTACCGGCAGCGGCTCCCTGAATCTTCGCCAGAGGAAGGTCGGTATCATTGCCATCCAGCTGGATGATGAGAGAGGAGGCGTTATCCGAGTTCACCTGATCCGTAATCGGCACTACCATATTCAGCCTGCTGCCTGAGGGAAGACAGGTTCCTTCTCCACTATCGCCGCTGCCTCCGCAGGACAGGAGCCCGGCAGACACTGCCGCCAGAGACAAAAAGGAGAGAGAATACTTGTTAAATACACGGGCAAACATAATGGAAAATGAGTTTTTTTCAAGATAGTGATTCTTGGGAGAACGTCAACAAAATAACTGCATTGATCTGCATCTTCATGCTGTTCCGCGGACTCAAAGCCCCCGGGGAAAAGAACGGACGGCCTGGTTTATCTTCCCCAGCACATCAAAACACGCGAAATACGGAACCCCCTCTCCGCATCTTCCAGCAGCGTTCATGCATAAGCAGCATCATCTTATGATCAACCTACCTGACCTTTTCCAAACGCCGCTTGAGCACGCGCCCCGTGATGAAGAGGGGGGCCGCCCCCATCAGGAACAGCAGCAGGGAGTCCTTCCAGGGGGTAGGCACCGTTCCTTCGTCCGCGCTGTAGCCGGGATCGTCCGGAGCCTTCCCCGTGTTGCCCCACGGCAGGGGCTGGCGGCGCGCCAGGAAAATTACCGGGCGGTCCAGCGTATCACGGCTGACGCGCTGGATTTCCGCGGATTCATCCAGCATTACAATGCGGTCATTGACGTAAAAGGATTTAACGGAGGGCTTGCCCTTCCCCTGCTGTTCCAGTTCCGCAATCACCTGCCTGTAGTTTTTCTCATAGCCGTTGACCGCCGCCCTACGTACCCGCCGGACCGCGGCCTTGGCCTGTTCCGGATCGTCCGCCCCGATGGCGGCTATGTGCAGGAGCGCCATCTTGAGCAGCTTGAATTCCTCAAATTCCCTGTTGTCCAATTGGGGCTGCTCCTTGAGCTCGTCCACTTTCTCCTGAATGGTTTCACGCTCCCTTTCCCATACGTTTTTGGAGGCTTGGTCCACCACCATCGTTTCAAAGGAGTAGCGCAGGGGGCAGAATTCCGCCACCAGCGGCACGCGGCCCGGCTTGAGGCGCCCGTGTTCATCCGTGCGGTGGGCGGACCACGGGATGAACTGGTTCATTTCATCAAAGTGGACAATGGCCCCGGCCATCAGTATCTGGGGAATCAGCAGCAGGGGCACCATATTGAGAGCCGCGCGCTCCGTTTTGGCAAAGACGGAGACCAGCAGGGACAGGCTTACGCCGATGAAGGCCGTCAGGGTCATCGTCCCCAGGTAGATCAGGAACATTTCATGGATTTCCAGGATGGCGTTCCCCACCCACAGGAAGAGGGCGGACTGCACGGCGGAAAGCCCCGTCAGCACCAGCGCCTTGGCGAGCACGTAACCGGTCACGAACACCTTGGCGTTGCTCTCCCGCTTGAGCAGGGTGCGGTCCTTGAGCACTTCGCTGGCCGCCCCGGTCAGGCCGAAGAACATGGCCACGATGGTCGCCAGGAACAAATAGGAAGGTATGTGAAGGGCGGTGGCAAACGTGTATTCCGGGCTGGAAGAGGCGCGCAGGGTCAGGGAAATCAGCAGGGCCAGCACCGGCCCTTCCAGCAGCATGGTGTACAGCCCCATGCGGCTCCGCACGCGGCCCAGGAAGGTGCGCACGGCCCAGATGCGGAAAAGCCGCCAGAGCTGCATCACGCTGCGCCGGGGGGCAGGCGGGAATTCCAG
>OGUM01000676.1_pt1 | contig 28473 bp, 23 predicted proteins | sample 1553631 | NCBI WGS metagenome assembly OGUM01 (sample SAMEA2580228, study PRJEB22360) | human gut metagenome | biome: human gut; feature: human-associated habitat; material: faeces | place: Denmark | collected 2008/2010 | reverse complement strand
TCCGGGTGCTCCCGCTCCAGGTCCTCCAGGCGGCGGAGCATATGGTCGTACTCATAGTCGCTGATGGTGGGGGCGTCCAGCACATAATAGCGGTAGCCGTGGGCGTTGAGGGTGTCCCGCAGCTCCCTCATTTCGGTTTTATAGTCCATGTTTCACTTATCCTTTGTTCATGATGTTGTCCCGGGCGGTATCCTCCAGCTCATCGGGCGTGGTACTGAAATAGGTGTACGTCTCCGGCACGGAGCCGACGATGACGGTCTCTGCCACGGCGATCTCGTTGCTGACCTTGGTGGAGGCGGTGAAGCCAGGCAGGAGAATGCTGGTGTACACGTCCACGCTCAGCAGGACACCCTCGCCGGGTCTGGTTGATACCAGCGGCGGAAAAGGCGTTGCGGAGGCTGGCGTCGGTGGAGCCCACCGCCTGCATCCGCACCCGGATGCAGGGTCCCCGGCCCGCCAGCAGGGTAGAGCCGGTGAGGGTTCCCACGGGGATAGACAGCTCGCTGGTGGATACCTCCGACAGCCGCCGGAGAATTTCGTCGGCGATCTGGGACCGCAGACGGTTAAAGGCCGCCATGTTGCTCTCCAGAGCCGCCACCCGGCCGGTTTCGTCCTTTTCCAGGTGAATCAGCACGTTATAGTCCACCTGGCCGCTGTCGATGGCGTCCCGGACGGCGTCCACCACGATGCGGTTGACGGCGTTGGACACCCGCGCGGTGGCCAGGCTGACGATGATGGGCCGCATATGCAGCACCGCCGCGCAGCCCAGGCCCGCCGTCAGCAGGACCGCCAGCACCAGCCAGGTCAGCCGCCGCTGCCGTCCGGTGAGACGCAGATAACGCATTCTTCTCACGGCACATACCCCCTATGGGTCAATATATGCCGCAGGGGGAGCGGCCGTTACTCCTGCCAGGAGTTGACGATGGCCTTGAAGGTCTTGCCCCGCTCCATGAAATTCTTGAACTGGTCAAAAGCGGCGCAGGCAGGGGAGAGGGTCACCACGTCCCCGGGGACGGCCCGGTCCCGGGCCGTCTCCACGGCGCGCTGGAACGGCGTCACATCCAGTATTTCCGGATGGCCCGGCCGGTAACCGGGGGCCTGCTCCACGGCGGCCCGGATTTTATCTGCCGTGGCGCCGCACAGGATCAGCAGCTTCACGTGCTCCACCACCTCGGGACCCAGCACATCGAAGGGAATGTGCTTGTCATAGCCCCCGGCGATGAGGATTACCTTCTCCTTGAAGGAGCGCAGGCCCGCGATGGTGCGGGAGGGACTGGAGGCGATGGAATCATTGTAAAACCGGACGCCGCGCCAGGTGCGCACCAGCTCGATGCGATGCTCCACGCCGCCGAAGCTGCGGGCGAAATCGCGGATGATCCCGTCCGGCACAAGGCCGTCCACGGCGGCGATGGCCGCCATGTAGTTCTCCACGTTGTGGACGCCGGGCAGGCGGATGTCTTCGGTGGTCATGATCTGACGCTCCCGTCCGTCCCGGCGGGAGATCACGGCGTCGCCCCGCAGAAAGACGCCGTTTTCCGGCTCCTCCCGGCGGCTGAAATACAGGGCACGGCCCGGGGCATGGGCGGACAGCTCCCGGGTGATGGCGTTGTCCAGGTTGAAGATGGCGGTGTCCCCGGGCTGCTGGTGGCGGAAGATGTTCTCCTTGGCCCAGACATATTCCTCCATGCTCTTGTGGACGTCCAGGTGGTTGGGAGCCAGGTTGGTCAGCACCGCGATGTGGGGGCTGCGGGTCATGGTCATCAGCTGGAAGCTGGACAGCTCCAACACCGCCCAGTCGGTGGGCCGGATGGACCCGGCCTCGGCCAGCAGCGGGTGGCCGATGTTGCCGCCCACATGGACGGTGTGTCCCGCCGCCCGCAGGAGCTCGGCAATAATGGTGGTGGTAGTGGTCTTGCCGTCGGAGCCTGTGACGGCGATGATGGGGCAGGGGCAGACCTGGAAAAAGACCTCCATCTCGGAGGTGATGACGCTGCCCCTGGCCCGGGCGGCCTCCAGCTCCGGCACGTCGGGCCGCAGGCCCGGGGGGCGGAAGATCACGTCCTGGGAAAGATTCTGAAGATACCCGTCGCCCAGCCGCAGCACGGCCCCGGCGGCCTCCAGCTCCTCCGCCAGAGCGCCCAGCTTCGCCCGGTCGCTGCGGTCGCAGGCGGTGACGGCGATGCCCTCCCGCAGCAGCAGACGCAAGAGCGGCGTGTTGCTGACGCCGATGCCGATAACGGCCACGGTCCCGCCCCGCAGAGAGGCGATATATTCCTGCAAAGTCATAGGATGAACCTCCTTATCGTATCTGACCCGGCTATTATACCGCATTCCGGGGCAGGGTTCAATCAATTTCCGCGAAAATCGGTTGACTTTCCGAAGCGGGTCGGGTACAATATTTGTGCGAGTAAGCCAGACAGTCGCGGGGACAAGGCGAAAGCCTGTTCATGAGGAAAGTCCGGGCTCCACAGGGCAAGAATAACGGGTAACGCCCGCCGAAGGCGACTTCAGGAAAAGTGCAACAGAGATATACCGCCCGTCGGCTTTGCGCCGATGAGGTAAGGGTGGAAAGGCGAGGTAAGAGCTCACCCGACGGCGTGTGAAAGCGACCGTCGCTGTAAACTCTATCCGGAGCAACACCGGTATGGGAGCATAGGCCGGCCCGGCTGCTCCCGAGGTGGCTTGAGCGTACCGGCGACGGCACGCGTAGATAGATGACTATCAAAACAGAACCCGGCTTATAGGCATACTCGCACGGTTATAAGGGGGCCGCAGCGCTTTACGCTGCGGCCTTTTTTATGTTTTGTACAAATCAGACAAGAAAAAACAGAATAATTTGGAACACAAGACTATTTACATTAGTTCGGTAAAGTGGTAAATTGGTAGCGTAGTAAACAGAGCGCCGGAACACCGGCAGAAAACAAGACAAAGACCGGACTTCCGGCGGAAAAGGAGAAAAAACAATGAAAAAAATACTTGCAATGATCTTGGCCATGGTAATGGCACTGTCTCTGGCGGCCTGCGGCAAGACCGAGCAGGATGACAAATCCAAGGATGATGCCAATTCCACTTCCGCAAAGACCTTCATCATGGGTATCGACGCGGAATATCCCCCCTTCAGCTATCTGGATGCGGACGGCAACTACACCGGCTTTGACGTGGAGGTCTGCAAGGCCGCCTGCGATCTGCTGGGATGGGAGCTGCAGATCTTCCCTGTGAACTGGGATCAGAAGCTGGTGCAGCTGGACGCCAAGGAGTGCGACTGCGTTTGGTCCGGCATGACGATCCTCGACTCCATGAAGGAGGCCGGCTATGTGCTCTCCACGCCTTACTATGACAACACGCAGGTGATCATGGTCAAGGAGGGCAGTGACATCAAGTCCTCCGCTGATCTGGCCGGTAAGGTCGTGGCGGTCCAGCTGGGTACCTCCGGCGAGGCGCTGCTGTCCGAGGGCGGCGATTTGGCCGATCTGGCGGCGACCTTTGGCGATCTGATGACCTGTGACAGCTTCCTCAAGTGCTTCACTGAGCTGGGCGGCGCCGCCGTGGACGCCGTGATCGTGGATAAGCCCGTGGCCGTTTCCTATGCCGCCGAGAACGCCGGCTTCACGGTCCTGGATGAGGGCCTGGGCGCTGAGCAGTACGGCATCGCCTTCCGCGCCGATGACGCAGAGCTGTGCAAGACCATCGAGGGCGCCGTGGCGCAGTTGGTCGAGAACGGCACCTATGCCGAGATCGCTGCCAAGTACCCCGACATTCAGAACAACCTGACGCTGCTGGGCTGATCCCGCGGGACGACTGACTGAAAAACATACCGGCTCCCGGAGGCGGCTTCGCCTCCGGGAGCGTGTGTGCGTGAATTGAGGATACGATATGACCTTACTGACAATGATCGTGAAGATGGGCGAGGGACTTTCCAAAACCTGCGCCATTTTCTCTCTGACGCTGCTGTTTTCTCTCCCCCTGGGCATGATCGTTGCCCTGCTGCGCATGAGCAAGAGCAAGATCATCTCCGGCATTACCCGCTTTTTTATCTCCATTCTCCGAGGAACCCCGCTGATGCTGCAGCTGCTGGCGGTGACCTACGGACCGTATTACCTCTTTGAACTGCCCGTGTCCCGCAATAAACTGATCCCGGTGGTGATCGCGTTCGCCATCAATTATGCGGCGTATTTTGCGGAGATCTATCGCGGTGGTATCGAGTCTATGCCAGTTGGGCAGTATGAAGCTGCGGAGGTGCTGGGATACACAAAGGTCCAGACGTTTATTCACGTCATTCTGCCGCAGGTTTTCAAGCGTATCATGCCCAGTATCACCAACGAGGTGGTGACCCTGGTCAAGGACACGTCTATGGCCTTTACCGTTTCCTATCAGGAGATGTTTACCATCGGTAAGCAGATCGCGAACTCCGAAACCAGCTTTGTACCGTTTTTGGTGGCAGGCGTATTCTACTTTGTGTTCAACGCGGTCGTGGACTTCGTCATGGGCCGGGTAGAGAAGCGCATGAGCTACTACCAGTAAGGAGGGGCGCCATGAAATTATTGCAGATGAACCACGTGAAGAAGAGCTTTAATGACGAGACGCTGCACGTGCTGAAAGATATCAGCCTCTCCGTGGAAAAGGGAGAGGTGGTGGCCATTATCGGCCCATCCGGCAGCGGCAAATCCACGCTGCTGCGCTGCGCCACGCTGCTGACCGAGATGGACTCCGGCGAGCTGATCTACGGCGACATTCAGGCCGTACACAACGACGCGGACGGCAAGGCGGTCTATGCCGATAAGGGCGAGCTGAAGAAGGTACGGGAAAAGTTCGGCCTCGTGTTCCAGAGCTTCAACCTGTTTCCCCACTATTCGGTGCTGAAAAATCTCATGGATCCCCAGATACGCGTGCTGGGCCGCGACAAGGGCGAGGCGCAGCAGCGCGCCCGCAAGCTTCTGGAAAAGATGGGGCTGTCCGACAAGGAGAACGCCTATCCCTGTGAGCTTTCCGGCGGACAGCAGCAGCGCGTGGCCATCGCCCGGGCACTGGCGATGGATCCCGAGATACTCTTTTTTGATGAACCGACATCGGCGTTGGACCCGGAGCTGACCGGCGAGATTTTGAAGGTGATCCGCGATCTGGCGGAGGAACACATGACCATGGTCATCGTGACCCACGAGATGTCCTTCGCCCAGGATGTGGCGGACCGCGTGATCTTCATGGCCGACGGCGTTATCGTGGAGGAGGGTACGCCGGAGGAGGTCATGGTGAACACCCGTGAGGAGAGAACGCGCCAGTTCCTGGGACGGTATCAGAGATGAGGGAGCTGCGTGTTGTCCGGGCAGACCCGGCCGGGAATATTACGCTGTTTGTCCTGACGCCGGTGGAGAAGGCGGAATGTGCCGCTGTCGCCGCCAAGCTGCTGGCCATCGAAGCACTGAAGGCGGAGCAGGTGGGGTTCATTTTTCCTAACGGACATATGGAAATGGAGGCCGGCGAGTTCTGCGGCAACGCCTCCCGGGCGTATGGCTATCTGTTGGCGAAGCAGCAGGGGCTGAAGGGCCGTCACACCATGCGGCTTTCTGTCAGCGGGTGCGATCATCCGGTGGCCGTGACCGTGGATATGGATGCCGGTACGGCGTCCACGGAGATGCCGCTTCCGAAGCTCGTAGAGCAAGTGGAGGTTGCCGGCACGGCGGGAACGCTCGTGCATCTTGGCGGTATCGCACACCTGGTGGTCCAGGGTGTCGCGCCCAGCCGGGATTTCTTTGCGGCAGCAGAGCCGATCTTTGCGGAAGATCCGATGTTGGAGGCCTATGGTGTGTGCTTCATCGAGGGTGAGCGCATGACGCCGCTTGTAAAGGTGCCTGAGGCGGGTACGCTGGTGTTTGAGGGCAGCTGCGGCAGCGGCACGCTGGCCAGCGCCATCGCCCTGAGCGAGGGACATGAGGGGACGTTTTCCACCGCGTTGACACAGCCGGCGGGAACGGTGTATGCGTCTGTTACAAGACAGGCAGGCGCCGTCACCGCGGCATCCATCGGCGGCTCGGTAGCGCTGGAAGCACCCATCACAGTCGCGATCTGAAAAAACGCATCCTCCGGGGTGCGTTTTTTTGTTGTACAATCGGTGCCAAAGAGGTATAATGAACGGAGCAATACTGTGCCGGATGGAGGAGTATAACATGACGTTGCATGAATATATAGAGGACATGCGCGGCAAGCGCATAGCAATCATCGGTATCGGCGTCAGCAACACGCCGCTGCTGAAGCTGCTTGCGGCAGAAGGGCTGCGCATTGCTGCCTGCGATAAGCGTACCCGTGAGCAGATGGGGCAGCAGGCCGAAGACCTGGAGCGTCTTGGCTGCGAGCTGCACCTGGGCCCGGATTATTTGAAGGATCTGGAGGCGGACGTGATCTTCCGCACACCGGGGCTGCGCCCGGATGTGCCGGAGATATCGGCCTGTGTTCAAAAAGGCGCCGTTTTGACCAGTGAAATGGAGGTTTTCTTCCGGATCTGCCCGTGTCCGATCATCGCTGTCACCGGCTCTGACGGCAAGACGACGACCACCACCATCATTGCCGAGCTGCTGAAAAAGGCCGGAAAGCGTGTGTGGGTGGGCGGCAACATCGGCAACCCGCTGCTGTGCGAGGCGGACGGAATGCTGAGCACGGATTTTGCGGTGTTGGAGCTGTCCAGCTTCCAGCTGATGACCATGACGCAGAGTCCGCACATTGCGGTCGTCACCAATCTGGCGCCCAACCATCTGGATGTGCACCGGGACATGGCGGAGTATGTGGCGGCCAAGGAGAATATTTTTACCCATCAGAGTCGGGAGGACATTGCCATTTTTAATGCGGATAATGCCATCACAGCAGAGCAGTCCACCCGCGCGCCCGGCCACGCCCGCCTCTTCAGCAGGCAGGGTGAGGTTGCCGACGGCGTCTTCCTGCGGGGCGAGGACGTTGTCTGCCGCAGCGGCGGTCATGAGCGCATCGTGATGACCACGAGGGACATCAAGCTCCCCGGTGCACACAATGTGGAGAATTATATGGCGGCCATCGCCGCCGTGGACGGCCTGGTGCCGGACCAGGTCATCCGGACCTTTGCCCGGGAATTCGGCGGTGTGGAGCACCGCATCGAGTTGGTACGAACCTATAAGGGCGTGCGGTATTATAATGACTCCATTGCCTCCAGTCCCTCCCGTGCCATCGCGGGGCTGCGGTCGTTCAGCGAGAAGGTAATCATGATCGCCGGCGGCTATGACAAACACATTCCCTTTGATGTGCTGGGGCCGGAGATCGTGGCGCATGTGAAGCTGCTGGTGCTCTGCGGTGCCACAGCGGATAAAATACGCGCCGCCGTGGAGAATGCGTCGGGGTACCGGCCCGGCCACCCGGAGATCATCGACGCCGCGCCTCTGGCAGCGGCGGTGCAGGCCGCCCGCGATCGGGCACAGCCAGGTGATGTGGTGACGCTGTCGCCGGCCTGTGCATCTTTTGACCAATTCAAGAACTTTGCCGAGCGCGGCGACTTTTTCAAAGCCATCGTGAACGGCTGGGAGGAATGAGGAAAAGCCGTGGTGTCATAGACTTCCGTAGTAAGCGCGTCATACAGCGCGTCTATGGGAGGTGACGGCATGGGCCGGCTGCGGTATATACGATTGACCCGGCGGCAGCGGGTGCGTGTGTGGCTGGCGATCATCCTGCTGGCGCTGACGGCGCTGCTGGCGGCGATCCTGCTGCACCTGCGGCCCATGCTGGAAAATCTGGCAACAGCCCGGTGCGCCAATACTGTCAGCCGCATCGTGGTGGCGGCGGTGAACGACGCCGTGGAAAACGGCTGGATGGAATACGACCGGCTGGTAAAGTTCGACAAGGACAGCGACGGCCGCGTGACGGCGCTGAGCAGCAATATGGCGGAGTTCAACCGCCTGCAGACCGCGGTGGCGGATGACGTACTGGCGCGGCTGAGTCAGGTATCCGCCAGTGAACTGGCGGTGCCGCTGGGCACACTGACCGGTTCGCCGTTGCTGGCGGGCCGGGGGCCAAAGCTGACGGTAAAAATGGAGACCATCGGCACGGCTACAGCCAAATTCCGGGATAAATTCACGGCGGCGGGAATCAACCAGACAAAGCACCAGATCCTGCTGGATGTAGACGTACGCGTGAGTATCCTGCTGCCGGGGATCACCACCTACACAAAAGTGAGCAACGAGATATCCGTGGCGGAGACGGTGATCGTGGGCGGCGTGCCCCAGACGTACACCTATTTCAGCACCACGGAGGATAAGATCGAGGATTACGCCGACGAGTACATTATGAACAATGGATGAGGGCTTGGATATGGACTATCGCAAGGAGATACAGGAGCTGCGCCGCACGCTGACGGAGAACGGATACCTCTACTACGTGCTGGATGCGCCCACCATGTCGGATTATGAATATGACCATCTGCTGCGGCGGCTGGAGGACTTGGAGGCGGCGCATCCGGAGGAGATCACGCCGGATTCTCCCACCCAGCGGGTGGGCGGACAGACGCTGACGGAGTTTCAGCAGGTGACCCACGCCGTGCCGCTGGAAAGCCTGCAGGATGTGTTCGACGACGAGGAGGTCTGCCGCTTCCTGGAGAAGATACCCCTGGAGCACCCCGCCTACAGCGTGGAACCGAAGGTGGACGGCCTCTCCGTGGCTCTGGAATACCGTGACGGCGTGTTCGTCCGCGGTGCCACCCGGGGTGACGGACGGGTGGGGGAGGACGTGACCGAAAATCTGCGGACCATTCGGTCCATCCCCATGACCCTGCCGGAGAAGCTGCCCCGCCTCATCGTGCGGGGCGAGGTGTACATGGCCCGCAGTGTGTTCGAGGAGATCAACGCCCGGCGTGAGATCGAGGGCAAGCCACTGATGGCCAATCCCCGCAACGCCGCCGCCGGCTCCCTGCGGCAGCTGGACCCCAAGATCGCCGCCCAGCGGCGGCTGGACATCGCGGTCTTTAATTTGCAGCTGGCGGAGGGCCGGGAATTTGCCACCCACACAGAGACGATCGACTATCTGGCCAGCCAGCATTTCAAGGTGATTCCCCACAAGCGGCTGTCCGCGCCGTCGGACATCCTAGCGGAGATCGCGGCGCTGGGCGATGGCCGTGAGCAGTTTCCTTTCGATATCGACGGTGCGGTGGTGAAGCTGGACGACCTGCATGACCGCGAGGTCATCGGCAGTACGGCAAAGTTCCCCAAATGGGCCATTGCATACAAATATCCGCCGGAGGTCAAGCCGTCGGTAGTGAAGGATATCGTGGTACAGGTGGGCCGCACCGGTGTGCTGACGCCCAAGGCGGAGCTGGAGCCGGTACGGCTGGCGGGTACGACGGTCGCCTTTGCCACGCTGCATAACCAGGATTATATTACCCAGAAGGATATCCGGGTGGGGGATACGGTGTTGGTGCGGAAGGCCGGCGAGATCATCCCGGAGATCGTTGAGGTGGTGGCGGACAAGCGTCCCGCCGGGACGAAGCCCTATACCCTGCCCGAGACGTGCCCCGTGTGCGGCGCACCGGTGGTGCGGGACGAGGACGGCGCGGCGCTGCGCTGCACCGGCGCGGAGTGCCCCGCCCAGCTGCTGCGGTACCTGACCCACTTTGCCAGCAGGGGCGCTATGGACATTGACGGGCTGGGACCTGCGGTGATGCAGCAGCTGATCGACAGCGGACTTGTCCGGACCGCCGCGGACCTGTACAGCCTGACGCCGAAGCAGCTGGAGCCGCTGGAGCGCATGGGCAAAAAATCGGCGCAGAATGCGGTGGACGCTATCGCCAGAAGCCGGGACAACGACCTGTGGCGGCTCATCAACGCGCTGGGCATACGGCAGGTGGGGGAGAAGGCTGCCAAGACGCTGGCGCAGCGGTTCGGCACTATGGACGCACTGGCAGCAGCTCCGGAGGAGGAGCTGACTGCCGTGGACGACGTGGGCCCCATTACCGCGCGGTATCTCTGCCAGTGGATGAAAAGCCCCCAGTCCCGCGATCTGCTGGCGCGGCTGAAGGCCGTCGGCGTCAATATGACCTGTAAAGAGAAAACAGTTGACAGTCGTTTTGCCGGAATGACTTTTGTGCTGACAGGCACGCTGGAAAAGTTTACCCGTGACGCGGCGGAGGAGATGATCGAAAAGCGGGGCGGCAAGGCCGCCGGCTCCGTGTCAAAAAAGACCACCTATGTGGTGGCCGGAGAAAATGCCGGCAGCAAGCTGCAAAAAGCAGAGGCGCTGGGCATTCCCGTGCTGACGGAGGACGAATTTTTAGCACTTCTGGACTGAGGAGGCAATCAATATGGCAGTGAATACGGATAAGACATTGCAGCATCAGCTGATCTACAGCGTGTTCGTGCGAAACCACACACCGGAGGGCACCTTCCGTGCGCTGGAACGTGATCTGGACCGATTGAGCGCCTTGGGTACGGATATCGTATGGCTGATGCCTATCCATCCTATTGGCGAGGTGGGCCGCAAGGGCACGCTGGGCAGTCCATACGCCATCCGTGACTACCGGGGCGTGAACCCGGAGTACGGCACCGTGGAGGATTTCCACCATCTGGTGGACGCCATCCACGTCCGGGGCATGAAGTGCATCATCGACGTCGTCTACAACCACACATCGCCGGACTCGGTGCTGGCCCAGACCCACCCGGAGTGGTTTTTCCGGGACGAGCAGGGTCGGCCCAGCCGCCATGTGGCGGATTGGTGGGATGTAGTAGACCTGGATTATACCCACAAGGAACTGTGGCGCTACCAGATCGATACGCTGAAAATGTGGGCGGAGATCGTGGACGGCTTCCGCTGCGATGTGGCCAGCAGCGTGCCCCTGGACTTCTGGTGTCAGGCACGGCAGGAAGTGGAAGCGGTCCGCCCCGGCTGCATCTGGCTGGCGGAGAGCGTCCACGGGCTGCACGTGCTGGGGCTGCGGAAAATGGGCGCGTACTGCGCCACGGACACGGAGTTGTACCGGGCCTTCGACATGACCTACGATTACGACATCTGGCCGTGGTTTGAAGGGTATCTATCCGGTAAAAACAGCCTGCGGCAGTACATCGATATGCTGAACTACCAGGAGCTGACATATCCCGCAGGCTTTATCAAGATGCGCTGCGGTGAGAACCACGACACACCGCGTCTGGCCCACTGGGTGCAGGATGAACGGCGGCTGCGGCACTGGCTGGCATTTTTGTACTTCTGTCGGGGCAGTATGCTGCTCTACGGCGGCACGGAGTACGCACCGCGCCGTCAGGTAGGGCTGTTTGATGCGGACGATAATTTCGGCGACAAGCGGTCTGACCTGTCCGACTTCCTGCGGCGGTGTAAGGCCATGAAGCAGACGCTGCCGCTGGAGGGTGCGGTGTGGTACGAGGTCAGCGGCGGCGCGGTCATCGGCCATTACAAGTCTCCGGCAGGCGAGGTCACAGGTGTGTTCGACCTGTCCGGCGAAGGTGAGGCCACGGTTGTGGAAAGAGCCGACGGCGTGTATGAAAATCAACTGGGCGGCGATTTGACCGTCACCGATGGACACGTCCGAACGGACGGCGATCCGATTGTATTTTGACTTGCTTTTTTGAACAAATACAGGGGCGATTTTGTGGTAAAAGTCACAGAATCGCCCTTGCCGCATTGACCATATAAAGTGCGAATGCTATAATCATTTCTGTATTGGTAAGCCTGCCCGAAGGGCGGGAGCACTTGTATAGAGGAGGAAAGAAAGATGAGCAAGATCATGAAGATCTGCGACGGCAACGAAGCGGCGGCGTATGTGGCATACGCCTTTTCCGAGGTCGCTGCCATCTATCCCATTACGCCGTCCAGCCCCATGGCGGAGCACGCCGATGCGTGGTCGGCCAACGGCAGGAAAAACATCTTCGGCCAGCCGGTGCGTCTGGTTGAGATGCAGTCCGAGGCCGGTGCCTGCGGCGCCTGTCACGGTGCGTTGGAGGCCGGTGCTTTGGCCACCAGCTTCACCGCGTCCCAGGGCCTGATGCTGATGATCCCCACCATGCACCGCATCTCCGGCGAGCGCCTGCCCGGCGTGCTGCACGTGGCGTCCCGTACCGTGGGCACCCACGCGTTCTCCATCTTCGGCGACCACTCCGACGTGATGAACTGCCGTCAGACCGGCTTTGCCATGCTGTCCAGCGGCAGCGTCCAGCAGGCGGCAGATCTGGCTGCTGTGGCGCATCTGAGTGCCATCAAGGCGCGCATCCCGTTCCTGCACTTCTTCGATGGATTCCGTACCAGCCACGAGATCCAGAAGATCGACGTGCTGACCTACGACGAGTACGCCAAGCTGGTGGACTACAACGCGCTGGCCGCCTTCCGCGCCAACGCCCTGAACCCCGAGGATCCCCGGATGCGCTCTCTGGTGGATAACCCTGACATCTACTTCCAGCTCCGCGAGTCCAACAACACGGCCTATGCCGAGCTGCCGGAAATCGTAGAGGGCTACATGGCCCAGATCAGCAAGCTGACCGGCCGCGAGTACCACCTCTTCAACTACTACGGCGCACCGGACGCCGAGCGTGTTATCGTGGCCATGGGCTCCGTAGGCGGCTGTGCTCAGGAGGTGGTCAACTACCTGAACGCCAAGGGCGAGAAGGTGGGCTTCCTGCAGGTACACCTGTTCCGTCCCTTCTCCCGCAAGCATCTGATGGCCGCCATGCCCAAGACGGTGAAGAAAATCGCCGTTCTGGACCGCGTCAAGGAGATCGGCTCTATCGGTGAGCCGCTGTACGAGGACATCTGCGCCGCCTACATCAACGAGAGCGACCGCCCCGCCATCTACGCTGGCCGCTACGGCCTGTCCAGCAAGGACACCACCCCTGCCCAGATCAAGGCCGTGTTCGACAATCTGCTGCTGGACGAGCCGAAGAACCACTTTACCATCGGCATCGTGGACGACGTGACTCATCTGTCCCTGCCTGTGGGCGCGCCGCTGCTGACCGAACCGGAGGGCACCATCTCCTGCAAGTTCTGGGGTCTGGGCTCCGACGGTACCGTGGGCGCCAACAAGAACTCCATCAAGATCATCGGTGAGACGACAGATATGTACTGTCAGGCGTACTTTGAGTATGACACCAAGAAGTCCTTTGGTATCACCAAGAGCCACCTGCGCTTCGGCAAGCACCCCATCAGCTCTACCTATTATGTGAGCAGCGCGGACTTCATCGCCTGCCACAACCAGACGTACCTGACCAAGTACGACATTATCCATGAGCTGAAGCCCCACGGCAGCTTCCTGCTGAACTGCGAGTGGACGGAGAACGAGCTGGAGCAGCATGTTCCCGGCGAGATCCTCAAGTACATCGCCGACAACGACATCAAGTTCTACATCATCGACGCCAACAAGGAGTCTCAGGCGCTGGGTCTGGGCAACCGCTCCAACATGGTGCTGCAGGCCGCCTTCTTCAAGCTGGCCAACGTTATCCCCGTGGAGGACGCCGTGGCCCACATGAAGGACGCCGTCAAAAAGACCTACGGACTCAAGGGCGAGAAGGTCGTCAACATGAACATCGCCGCCGTGGATGCCGGTATCAACGCCCTGGTGGAGGTCAAGGTGAAGCCCGAATGGACGAACCTCACCGGCAAGGCGTTGAAGCCCGCCGACGAGAGCCTGCCCTACGTCATCAAGAACATTCTGGTGCCCATCAACGCCCAGAAGGGCGATGACCTGCCCGTTTCCGCCTTCAAGGGCATGGAGGACGGTACCATGCCGCTGGGCACTTCCAAGTATGAAAAGCGCGGCATCGCCACCCATCTGCCTGTGTGGGACGCTGCCGAGTGCCTCCAGTGCAATATGTGCTCCTTTGTCTGCCCCCACGCCGTCATCCGGCCCTTCCTGCTGGACGAGGGCGAGGTCAAGGCCGCACCGGTGGATATGACGCTGGTGGACGCCAAGGGCCCCGGCCTGGCCGGCCTGAAGTACACCATGGGCGTCTCCACGCTGGACTGCACCAGCTGCGGCAGCTGCGTAGCCTCCTGCCCCAAGTCCGGCAAGGCACTGAAGATGGTCCCCACCCACGAGGTGTCTCTGGACCAGACCGACTGGAACTTCCTGACCACCGTGAAGGAAAAGACCTCCCGCGTGGACAAATTTACCCTGAAGGGCAGCCAGTTCAAGCAGCCCCTGGTGGAGTTCAACGGTGCCTGCGCCGGCTGCGGCGAGACGCCCTACATCAAGCTGCTGACCCAGATGTTCGGCGACAAGATGTATCTGGCCAACGCCACCGGCTGTACCCAGGCCTGGGGCGCGGCTATGCCCTGCGTACCGTACTGCAAGAACGCCGAGGGCAAGGGCGTGGCGTGGTCCAACTCCCTGTTCGAGAACAACGCCGAGTTCTCCTACGGTATGTGCCTGGCCGTCAAGCAGCTGCGCGACTGCGTCACCGGCTACGTTAAGGAGCTGGATGCCCTGACCAAGGACGAGGCCGTCAAGGCCGCCATCGCCAAGTATATGGAGACGTATGATGACCTGGACGCCTCCACCCCCGCCACTGCCGAGTTGGTGGCATTGCTGGAGAAGGGCAAGTTCTCCGCCGACGAGCAGAAGCTGGTGGACGAGATCCTAAAGCGCAAGAAAGATCTCTCCAAGAAGACCATGTGGATGTACGGCGGCGACGGCTGGGCCTACGATATCGGCTACGGCGGTCTGGATCACGTGTTCGCCATGGGCGAGGACGTGAATGTCCTGCTGGTGGACACCGAGGTCTACTCCAACACCGGCGGCCAGTCCTCCAAGGCCACGCCTGTGGGTGCTGTTGCCCAATTCCAGGCCAGCGGCAAGAAGACCAAGAAGAAAGACCTTGGTATGCTGATGATGACCTACGATAACGTCTATGTGGCCCAGTGCTCCATGGGCGCCAATCCCAATCAGCTGATCAAGGCCATCAAGGAGGCTGAGGCCCACAAGGGTCCGTCTATCGTCATCTGTTACGCGCCCTGCATCAACCACGGCATCAAGAAGGGCATGAACAACGTCCAGCAGGAGATGAAGGACGCCGTCAACTCCGGTTATTGGAACCTGTACCGGTACAGTCCGGAGACCAAGACCTTTACCCTGGACAGCAAGGAGCCCACCATGCCCCTGTACGACTTCATGAAGGGCGAGGTTCGTTACGCCTCTCTGGAGCTGAGCTTCCCGGAGAACGCCAAGGTGCTGTTTGCCGAGGCGGAGGAAGCCGCCAAGGAGAAGTACGAATCCTATAAGCGCCGCGCGGAGAAGTAAGCCTTCGCAGCAAACGCCCCGGCCATTAGGTCGGGGCGTTTTTTCCTGTATCTGCGGCTTCCGGATGCGGAAAAGGGAGGGGGTAGCCGTGCGCCGGACAGACGGGGGATCCAGGGAGGAAATAACTTATTCCGATAAGAAAAAATTGTTAAACTGTTGACAGACAGATGGGCAAGTGATAAAATTAACAAAGTAAAAAATGCAGCAGCACAGGATGCGGAAAGGGAGAACACTATGGCGAGACCGTTTGACTACACAGCGGAATACAAGCGTAAGCTATGCACCGCCGATGAAGCGGCACGGGTGGTAAAAAGCGGCGACTGGATCGACATCTCCATGGGCACGGGCTTTCCGTCTCTGATGGACGCCGCCATTGCCAAGAGAAAGGATGAGCTTCGCGAGGTCAAGATCCGCGGCTATCTGATCTTCGACCCGATCCAGATGGTGGAGTGCGACCCCGAGCGCAGGCACTTTGTCTACAACAGCTGGCATATGTCCGGCTATGAGCGCAAGCTCTGCGACCGTGGACTGTGTAATTTCAACCCTATGGTGTTCCGCAACCTCAGCTGGTATTACAGCCAGTTCCTCACCGTCAACGTGGCTATGATGGCTGTGACCCCCATGAACGAGCACGGCTATTTCAACTTTGCCGGAGCCACAGCCTCCGCCCGTTCCACGCTGGACAAGGCGGACGTGGTCATTCTGGAGATCAACGAAAACCTGCCTTGGGTCTATGGCGGTCTGGACGAGTGCATCCACATCAGCGATGTGGACATGATCGTAGAGGGGCCCCATGGCCCGCTGCCCAGCGTCAAGTCCCCCGCCGCCAACGAGGCGGAGATGAAGATCGCCGAGTACGTGGTGCAGAACATGGTGGACGGCTCCACGCTGCAGCTGGGCATTGGTTCTCTGCCTAACGCGGTGGGCCAGATGATCGCAAAGAGCGACTTGCGGGACCTGGGCATCCATACCGAGATGCTGTGCGACAGCTATCTGGATATGTACAAGGCCGGCAAGATCACCAACAACCAGAAGAAGCTGGACCGCTACAAGAGCATCTTCGGCCTGGCCATTGGTTCGCCTGACCTGTATGACTGGATAAGGGAAAACCCCGGCGTGGTCACCTATCCCATCAGCTACTGCAACGACCCGGCCAATGTGGGCAAGCAGGATAATTTCGTTTCCATCAACAACTGTATCTCCGTAGACCTGTATGGCCAGATCTGCGCCGAAAGCTCCGGCACCCGCCAGATCAGTGGCACCGGCGGTCAGCTGGACTTCCTTGAGGGTGCGGCGTTGTCCCATGGCGGCAAGGCCTTTATCTGTCTGACGTCCTCGTTTACGGATAAGCAGGGTAATGTGAAGTCCCGCATCAACCCGCTACTGGCCCCCGGCGACATCGTCACCGACCCCCGCAGCCAGGCGTACTACATCGTCACCGAGTACGGCGGCGTGAACCTGGTGGGCTGCTCTACCTGGGAACGGGCAGAAAAGCTGATCTCCATTGCCCACCCCATGTTCCGCGATGAGCTTATCGCCAACGCGGAAAAGCAGGGCATCTGGATCAAGTCCAACAAGCGCTGAAAGGTACATAGCAAGAGGGAGACGGCGCAGGGCTGTCTCCCTCTTGACATTTTCCTGCGGATATAGTATACTTCCTGCATATGAAATCGGCGATGACGGGAAGCAGTAGGCGGTCAGCGGATGCCAAGAGAGGGCGCGGCAGGTGTAAGCGCCCGTGATGCCCCGCCCAAGTCGTCCCTGAGCTTCGCGCTGAACTGACAGTAGGCCGCGGCGGTTTGCCCTCCGTTACCGGGGCGGGGTGTTGCTGCACCCATGAGCGCGGGAGCGATCCCGAATACAGGTGGTACCACGGACATTATGTTCGCCCTGTTTTGCACTGGCAAAACAGAGCGGACTTTTTGTTTTGCCAAATACCGAAAAAGGAGCATAGATATGAAAGAACTGCCCAAGGTCTATGACCCGCGGGACGTGGAATCCCGCATCTACAAGCTTTGGATGGACGGCGACTGCTTCAAGGCGGAGCCGAACCCGGACAAGAAGCCTTTTTCCATCGTCATGCCGCCCCCCAACGTCACCGGCCAGCTGCACATGGGCCACGCCCTGGACTGCACCCTGCAGGACATCCTGACCCGCTTTAAGCGGATGCAGGGCTACGAGGCACTGTGGCTGCCCGGCAGCGACCACGCCGGCATCGCCACCCAGATCAAGGTGGAGGAGGAACTGCGCACCAAGGAGGGCATGACCCGCTATGACCTGGGCCGCGAGAAGTTCCTGGAGCGCGTCTGGGCCTGGAAGGAAAAGTACGGCAACCGCATTGTGGAGCAGCAGAAAAAGATGGGCGCGTCCTGCGACTGGGACCGCAGCCGCTTCACCATGGACGAGGGCTGCTCCCGCGCCGTGCGCGAGACCTTCTGCGAGCTGTACGAGAAGGGCCTGATCTACAAGGGCAGCCGCATCATCAACTGGTGCCCCCACTGCCTGACGGCCCTGTCTGACGCCGAGGTGGAGTACACCGATAAGCCCGGCAATCTGTGGTATATCCGTTACCCCCTGTCGGACGGCAGCGGTGACATCGTGATCGCCACCACCCGCCCGGAGACCATGTTCGGCGATACCGGCGTGGCAGTGAACCCGGAGGACGAGAAATTCAAGCACCTGATCGGCAAGACCTGCATCCTGCCCATTATGAACCGCGAGATCCCCATCGTGGGCGACGATTACTGCGAGATAGGCTTCGGTACCGGCGCCGTGAAGATGACCCCCGCCCATGACCCCAACGACTTCGAGGTGGGCCTGCGGCACAATCTGGAGGTCATCCGCTGCATCAGCGACGACGGCACCATGAACGAGAACGCCGGCAAATACGAGGGAATGGACCGCTACGCCTGCCGCAAGGCGGTGGTGGCCGATCTGGAGACGCAGGGCTACCTGGTCAAGACCGAACCGTACAGCCACAACGTGGGCACCTGCTACCGCTGCCACAACGATGTGGAGCCCCTGATCTCCGCCCAGTGGTTTGTGAAGATGGCGCCCCTGGCCAAGGAGGCCATCCGTGTGGTGGAGGACGGCACCATCAAGTTCGTGCCTGAGCGCTTCACCAAGACCTATATCAACTGGATGGAGAACGTCCACGACTGGTGTATCTCCCGCCAGCTGTGGTGGGGCCACCAGATTCCCGCATGGTACTGCGACGAGTGCGGCCACATCAATGTCAGCCGTGAGGATCCCACCAAGTGCGAAAAGTGCGGCTGCACGCACCTGACCCGCGAGGAGGACGTGCTGGACACCTGGTTCAGCTCCGCTCTGTGGCCCTTCTCCACCCTGGGTTGGCCCGACACCGATGCGCCCGACCTGAAGTACTGGTATCCCACCTCCGTCATGGTCACCGGCTACGACATTATCTTCTTCTGGGTGGCCCGCATGATCTTCTCCGGCATGGAGCAGATGAAGAAGGAGCCCTTCAAGACCGTGTTCATCCACGGCCTTGTCCGTGATGACAAGGGCCGCAAGATGTCCAAGTCCTTGGGCAACGGAATCGACCCCCTTGAGATGGCCGAGAAGTACGGCGCGGATGCTCTGCGCTTCAACCTGATCACCGGCAACAGCCCCGGCAATGATATGCGTTTCTTCGTGGAGAAGTGCGAAGCCATGCGTAACTTTGCCAACAAAATCTGGAATGCCAGCCGCTTCGTCATGATGAACTTGTCCATCGACAAGGTCGAGCTGCCCGAGAAGCTGGAGCTGGAGGACAAATGGATCCTCAGCAAGCTGAATACCCTGATCCGCGAGGTCACCGACAATCTGGAGGCCTACGAGCTGGGCGTTGCCTCCGCCAAGATCTACGACTTCATCTGGGACACCTACTGCGACTGGTATATCGAGCTGACCAAGACCCGCCTGAACGGCGAGGATGCGCAGGCAAAGCAGGCCGCCGAGAATGTGCTGTGCTATGTGCTGCTGCGTATCCTGGAGCTGCTGCACCCGTTCATGCCCTTCATCACCGAGGAGATCTGGCAGGCGCTGCCCCACGAGGGCCGGTACCTCATCTCCGCCGAGTGGCCGGAGTATCAGGACGCGCTGCACTTCCCGGAGGCCGAGGCCGCTATGGAGGCCGTCAAGGACGCCATCTCCGCCATCCGCGCCCGTCGCGCCGAGATGAACGTGCCGCCCAGCCGCAAGGCCCAGGTCATCATTGTGACGGCGCAGCCGGAGAACTATCAGCTGGGCGCACACTTCATCACCCGCATGGCCTATGCCAGCGAGCTGACGGTGCTGACTGCCGCGCCTGCCGACCTGACCGGCATGGTGACCGTCGCCACTCACGACGCCACGGTGTATATGCCCATGGCGGAGCTGGTGGACATCGCCAAGGAGCTGGAGCGCATCGCCGCCGAGCGCAAAAAGGCGGAGGAGAACCTCCGGCGCATCGAGGCCAAGCTGGCCAACGAGTCCTTCACCTCTCGTGCCCCGGAGAACGTGGTCAACGCAGAGCGCGAAAAGGCCGAAAAGGCCCGGGCGCTTATCGCCAAGCTGGATGACTCCGCTGCGGCGATGAAGCTGTAAAGCCATTGTGCTTCACAGTTATTCTGATGTAAAAACGAAAGCAAAGTCCAGCCCGCCGTGTGCAGGGCCGAGACAAACAAAAAAGACGCCGAAAGGCGTCTTTTTTGTTTGTCCGCAAACGGGAATATGCGCTATATATACGGCTCGCTCGCTGTGCTGGATCGACCGCCGTTCCGGCACCGAAAAACATGGTGCTTTCCAAAATTTTTCGCCCTTCTGACGGGTTTCGACAAATTCCGCGCGTCGGATAGTCTATAATCAACGCAGAACATCGAACCGCGGAGTTTTTTCTGGCAGGGACGGCCTGCGGCACACACCAAAGAAAAAGGAGTGTTCAAATGGAAGTATCGGCAAAACACGAAGGCCAAACGCTGACATTCTTTCTGGTCGGCGAGTTGGACCACCATGGGGCAAAAGGACTGCTGGAAAATCTGGAGCGCGAGATCGAGCGGACGCTGCCACTGTCGCTGGTGCTGGATTTTTCCGGCGTCACATTTATGGACAGCTCCGGCATCGCCGTGGCGCTGCGGGGTTGGCAGCGGATGCGGGAGCTGGGCGGCGCCGTAACGCTGTATCATGTGGCGCAGCAGCCAAGAAAGGTGTTCGAAGCATCGGGCGTCGGACGCATGGTGACGATCGTTTGAGGAGGGAGTACATAATATGACACGAGCTGAAAACTACGTGACACTGGAATTCCTGAGCCGCAGCAGCAACGAGGGGTTTGCGCGGGTGGCGGCGGCAGGCTTTGCCGCCCAACTGGACCCCACACTGGATGAGCTGGGGGACATCAAGACCGCCGTCAGCGAGGCGGTGACCAACGCCATCGTCCACGCCTATCCGGATCAGTTGGGTAAGGTGGTGATGAAGCTGAAGATATTGAAAGGGGGGATGCTGGAGATCACGATCCGCGACTGGGGGCGTGGTATCGAAAATGTGGAGCAGGCCCGCCGTCCCATGTATACCACCGGCGGCAGCGAGCGCAGCGGCATGGGCTTTACGATTATGGAGAGCTTCACGGATCGGTTGGTAGTGCGGTCTGTTCCGGGAAAGGGGACCACAGTGCAGATGCGTAAACGGATCGCGCCGCGGCTGGCGGTACGATGAGCGACCGGCTGGCACTGCTGGAACGGGCCCAGCAGGGCGATGACCGGGCAGAGGCGCAGCTGCTAACGGAGAACGCGGGATTGATCTGGTCCATCGTCCGTCGTTACAATGGTTGCGGTGTGGAGACGGATGACCTGTATCAGTTGGGGTGCATCGGCTTTGTAAAGGCTGTAAAGGGGTTTGACCTCACATATGGGACGCAGTTTTCCACCTATGCCGTGCCGAAAATCGCCGGCGAAATACGTCGGTTCCTCCGGGATGACGGTCCGGTAAAAGTGGGCCGCACCATGCGGGAAAAGGGGCAGACACTTTGGGCGGCACGGGAACGGCTGCAAGGGCGTCTGGGCTGTGAGCCAAAGCTGTCACAGCTGGCAGCGGAGACCGGCATGACACCGGAGGAGATCGCCGCCGTGGATCTGGCGCTGATCGCACCGGACTCTCTGCAGCAGGAGACCGCGGAGGGCCTGACGCTGGAGTCCACACTATGTGCCGAGGAGCCCAGCGTCTCTCTGGTGGAGCGTATCGCCCTGCGGGACGCCATCGACGCACTGCCGGAGAAAGAACGGAAGACCATTCTCCTGCGCTTTTTCAAGGGGTTGACGCAGGAGCAGACCGCCCGCATCTTACAGGTATCGCAGGTCCAGGTCTCGCGGCTGGAGCGCCGCAGCCTGCAAAAGCTGCGGGACCTGCTGGCAGAGGAGTGACTTCGGGCAGAGACGGCGTAAAAAGGGGGGCGTCTCGACAGCAGCGCGATTTCGAATGTAAAATGGATCAGGACAGAGGGGGCTCTATTGCGGAACGCTCATCCCGTTATCGGCGGGATGGGCGTTCCCTCGTAACGGAAAGGTGAAACGCGTTTCCGGCAGATGTCTCTTAGCCGTCCGTTCCGGAGGCACCAGGCAGCTTCGGCGAGGCACCCTGCCCTTTTTCGTATTCCAAAGGCAAAAACTCCGTCATGGTCCCCCGATACCGTTTCGGCATAAACGTGTTCTGGTACCGGGGATTTTCGCGCTCCCGAATGGCGACGCTTTGGAAAAACTGTTTCCACAGCGAGCGAAAGTACAATTCGTCCTCCCCTGGCAGGACAGGCTGGAAGTTCTCGATCTGCGTAATGCGGGATCTACCGTTGGCGTACAACAGCAGTTCCCGATGGGTGCGGTCGTAGATAAAAAACTGCTCGTTGGCGTAACGCTGGCAAAAATGGCCGCGCAGCAGCGGCAGCACACGGTTTTTGGGCTCGATCTCCGCGCCCAGTGTACCGCCGTAGTCCGAAAACCGCACAAAACCGCGCAGTTTTTCCAGCTCGCCGTTCATATGGCGGATGGCGCGGTACAGCGGATAGCAGGCAGGATCAGACAGATCGCGCATAAAGCCGGGTCCCTCCGCCAGCAGCTTCCTGATGAAGGCATACAGATGCAGCTCCTTGTCCGGCAGACACGTTAAAAAGCCGCGGCGCACCACGGCCAGCGCTTTGCCGGACCGGGCGGCGATACCGCGGCTGACCCGCTGACTGTACGCCGGCTTGGTGACCACGGTGCGAACCTCATAGAGGGAGAGGGGGTCTTCGTCGCAGCAGAACGCGGCGGGGGCCTCCTTGTACACATAGCTCTCATATACGCAGCACAGAAAACCATCCAGGCTGCCATCATATTGATAAATCACGTCATTCATACGGCTTCTCCTACCGGATCAAAGAGAGACAACTGTGCAGCCTGGTCCGAAGGCAGCGTATCGCGCTCCAGTCGTTCCAGCTGCAAGGGCAGCGTAGCAGGGGAGAAGTGCAGTCCCTCCGGTATCCGCCCGCCGCAGGTAATAAAGTACTGCGCCCGTTTCAGCACCACGCCCAGCTTTTTCAGGTCCTCAAAGCGTAGGGTACCGCCGCAGCGCCGTGCCGATACGATGCGCCGTGCACTGGTGGGGCCGATTCCGGGAACGCGCAGCAGCATCTCCAGATCCGCCCGCATGACCTCGACAGGGAACTGGTCCAGATGCCGCAGCGCCCAGTTGCACTTGGGGTCCAGCCGTGGGTCAAAGTCCGGGTGGGCATCATCCAGCAGCTCGGCGGCCTGAAAGCCGTAAAACCGCAGGAGCCAGTCCGCCTGGTACAGGCGATGCTCCCGCAGCAGAGGCGGTTTGGTGTCCAGGGATGGCAGAAGACTGTTCTCCACCACCGGCACATATGCGGAATAGAATACGCGCTTCAGCCTGTACTTGCGATACAGTGACTCCGTCAGGTGCAGAATGTGCCGGTCGCTGTCGTCGGTAGCACCCACGATCAGCTGTGTGCTCTGCCCCGCCGGGGCAAACACCGGTGCGTGCCGGTACTTCACCAGCTCCGCCTTGCTCTGTGCCGCACCGTCGCGGATCAGTCCCATCGGGCGCAGGATCGCCTCCCTGGTCTTATCCGGGGCCAGCGCCTGCAAACCCTGCTGACTGGGCAGCTCGATGTTCACACTGAGCCGGTCGGCCAGCAGTCCCAGCTGATGCACCAGCTCCGGCGCCGCACCGGGGATAGCTTTGGCGTGGATGTAACCGTTGAAACGATACTCCTCCCGCAGGATACGCAGGGCCCGGATCATCTGTTCCATGGTGTAGTCCGGATCACGCAGTACGCCGCTGGAGAGGAACAGACCTTCTATGTAATTCCGCCGAAAGAAGCCGATGGTCAGTTCCGCCAGTTCACGGGGCGTGAAGGCGGCGCGGCGCGTATCATTGCTGCGCCGGTTGACGCAGTACTTGCAGTCGTACACGCAGGCGTTGCTCATCAGGACCTTCAGCAGCGTGATGCACCGCCCATCGGCCGAAAAGCTGTGACAGCAGCCGGCGATGGAAGAGGAGGTGTTGCCGATCATACCCGGCCGGAATCCGCGGCGCACGCCGCTGGACGTACACGCTGCGTCGTATTTGGCCGCATCCGACAATATCGCCAGCTTGTCCAGCAGCTCCATGCTTTTATGCCATGCGGCGGCGCCGGGGCGCCGGCCTGTCAATACAGTCGATGAGCCGCAGTATATTGGCGGCGATGGAACCCGCGCCCAGCAGCGTAATAATGAGACCAAAAGTTGTCATAGTTGTGTCCTCCTTGCTCGAACTGTTGTTCTGGTAATAGTATAAATCGAACAAGCGTTCTTGTCAAGCGAAATCGAACAAAAATTCTATAAATTTCATTTGCGGTTGACCGGGCGCGGAAGTTGTATTAAAATGAGAGCAACGAACGAGAAAGACGAGGCCCCTCTATGACGGATCTGGAAAAACGCTTTATCAAGGCCCGGCGCGATGCAATCGCGGTGGATTATCAGAATTTGAACGACTGCCAGCGCCAGGGCGTGCTGGCCACGGAGGGGCCGCTGCTTCTGTTGGCGGGCGCTGGCTCCGGTAAGACGACCGTGCTGATTCACCGGGTGGCCAATCTGCTGCGGTATGGTCGTGGCAGTGATACCGAGGAGATACCGATTCCCATCAGCGAGGACGAGGTATCGTTTCTGGAGCAGTATGCCAAGGTGCCGGACTCGGCGCAGCACGCTCTCGTGGAGTATCTCTGCGCGGTGGAACCGGCCCGTCCCTGGGAGGTGCTGGCTATCACCTTCACCAACAAGGCTGCTAACGAGCTGAAGGATCGCCTGGGTCGGATGCTGGGGGAGGAGGCTGCCGCCGATGTCTGGGCGTCCACGTTCCACTCCGCCTGTGTACGGATCCTGCGGCGTGATATCGACCGCATCGGTTTCGACCGCAGCTTCACCATCTATGACAGTGATGACAGCAAGCGTGTGGTCAAGGACATTCTCAAGGAGCTGGGGCTGGAGGAGAAGTCGTTTCCGCCCCGCGAGGTGCAGTCGGCCATCTCCCGCGCCAAGAACGATATGCAGTCGCCGGAGGAATTTCTGGAGCAGTGGCAATCGATCAACGATTGGCGGAAAATAAGGATGGGTAAAGTATATGCGCTTTACAATAAAAAGCTTCGTGAGGCCAATGCGCTGGACTTTGATGACCTGCTGTGGCACACCGTGCGCCTGCTGCAGACGGCGCCGGATGTGCGGGAGTACTACCAGCGGAAGTTCCGCTATGTCCTCATAGACGAGTATCAGGACACCAACGCGCTGCAATACGAGCTGGCCAAGCTGCTGACAGGACCTGCCCGGAACATCTGTGTGGTAGGTGACGACGACCAGAGCATTTACCGCTTCCGGGGCGCGGATATCACCAATATCCTCAGCTTTGAGCGGCAGTTCAAGGGGGCGCGGGTCATTCGGCTGGAACAGAATTATCGCTCCACGCAGAACATTCTGGACGCGGCAAACGCAGTCATCCGCAACAACCAGGGCCGCAAGGGCAAGACCCTGTGGACGGAGAACGGCTGCGGCGAGCTGGTGACGGTAAAGACCACCTTCAACGAGAGCGACGAGGCCAACTTTGTCCTGGGGCAGATCATGATGTACTACCGCCGGGGCGGCAGCTGGGGTGACTGTGCGGTGCTGTACCGTACCAACGCCCAGTCCAACGCGCTGGAATACGCCTGCAAGCGCAGCGGCATCCCCTATAAGATCTACGGCGGACTGAAGTTCTTTGACCGGGCCGAGGTCAAGGATATGCTTGCCTATCTGTGCGTCATCAACAACCCCACGGACGATCTGCGCCTGCGGCGCATCGTCAACGTTCCCGCCCGCAAGATCGGCCAGACCACCGTGGACAAGGCCCAGATTATTGCCACACAGCACGGCCTGACGCTCTATGACGTATTCCGCCGTGCGGAGGAATTCCCCGAGCTGAAAAATGCAGCTGGCAAGCTGAAAGCCTTTACAGATATGATCGAGGAAATGCGCCGCCGCCTGCCGGAGAGTGAGCTGCCGGAGTTCTACGATTACGTCTGCGAGCGAAGCGGCTACGCGCCCGCCCTGCGGGAGAAGGACGATATGGAGAGCCGCGGCCGGCTGGAGAACGTGCAGGAGCTGCGCTCCAGCATCCTGGCCTACCTGGAAAACGCCGAGGGCGCGGAGACGAGTCTCTCCGGCTTCCTGGATGAGATCGCGGGCGCTCATGCCATCTCTCCTTTCGGCGGGTTGGCGGAGGCGGAAATCCTGGGCAGGCTATCCACGGCGCTGCGCAGGGTCCGCGGTGCATGTGGAATATACGCGCCATCGTGAATGCGACCGTCGCGGATGGTCACGGCACGGTCGGCCTCGGCGGCGATGCCGGGGGCGTGTGTGATAAGCACGATGGTTTTGCCGCGCTTCTGGAGCTTATGGAAGGTTTCCATCACAAGCGCTCCGGTAGCGGAGTCCAGGTTTCCCGTCGGCTCGTCGGCCAGAATGATGGGCGGGTCATTGACGAGGGCGCGCGCGATTGCGACGCGCTGCATCTGGCCGCCCGAAAGGTCAAAGGGGTTGCGGTCGCGGTACTGCCAGATGTCCAGCAGTTTGAGGGCTTCCTCGGCGCGGCGGTGCATCTCCTCCCGGGGGACGCCCAGGTTCTGCATTCCGAAGGCAACTTCCTCATAGACGTTGTCCTTGGCGCCGGAAAGCTGGTTGAAGGGGTTCTGAAAGACAAGGCCCACCTTGCAGCACAGTTCCGAGATGGGGGTGGTCTCGGCGGGCAGGTCCTCGATCAGGACACGGCCGCCATAGGCGCCCTTGTAGAACTGGGGCACCAGACCGATCAGGGCCTGGCTCAGGGTGCTTTTGCCCGCGCCGTTCTCACCGACAATGCCGATGAACTCGCCCTTCTCGACCGTGAAGCTCAGCCCGTCCAGGGCCAGCGACTCGGTGTTGGGGTAGCGGTATTTGAGGTTTTCCACAGCAATCACAGGCATTGGACAATCCTCCACAGCAGTGCGGCCGCAATCATGGCAAGCAGCACGACAGTGATGGGGGTATCCCCGCGGTGCGGCGTGCGGTCGGCAAGGTAAGTTTTTTTCTGTTTGGCGGCAAATCCGCGCACTTCCAGCGCCACCGCGCGTTCCCGGGTGTTGATGAGCGAGCTCATGACCACCGGCGAGATCAGCGGCAGGAAGGCCTTGGCGCGGGTCAGCAGACTGCCCTCGGTTTCCAGGCCGCGGCTGCGCTGGGCATCGGTGATGGTGTTCATCGTGCCGGTCATCTGGGGCACGATCTGGAACACCGAGGTGATGATGTAGCCCATCCGGCGGGAGAAACCGCGCTTTTCCAGTTCCTCGACCAGCTCGGAGGGCTTGGCCGAGAGCACCAGAATCGCAAAGGAGAGCAGCATGTTCAAAACGTTGCAGCCGATGTGCAGCGCATACAGCAGACCCTCGCGGTAAAAGTGCAGCGGTCCGATGCTGAACAGGATGTTGCGGTTGCTCTGGTTGAACAGGCCATGGATCAGAAAGATGGTGATCAGGATCGTGAAGGAGAAGGCTATCAGCGGAACCACCCGCTTGAGCAGCCTGCCGCTGGCCAGCACCGCCAGACTGAGGGCGATGAAGATGGCAAAAAAGGACAGCTTGCCCACCAGCAGCGGCACACTGATGGCCGTGGCAATGTACGCCAGCTTGGTAAAGGGATGAACCTTGCACAGCCAGCTGCCGTTATCCACATAAAGACTGATACTTTTCATAGCTTACTCGAGGTGTTCGATCTTGGCGTTGGCGTCGTAGAGGGCCGTCAGTTTGCGGGGCAGGCCCTTGAGGACAAAGTAGACAACGATGAGGGTGATGATCTTGTCGGGAACATCGACGACGATCTCATCCAGGAAGGAGCCCAGCAGGGTGGAAAGGCCGGCGGCCTGGGTGGCGGCGAACACCATATCGCCCCAGACATTGCCGGTGGTGCCGCCCCAGAAGATGACGTTGAGCGGGGTGGAGATCAGCACGGCCACAAAGCCGGCCACGCAGGCGGTGATGAGCGCCTTGGGGAAGGACTTCATGAAGCCCAGGCGCGCCATGATGCCGGCGGCCAGGCCGATGCCCAGGCTGGTCAGCGCATAGATCAGCGTGATGTTGTCGCCGGCGGTCAACCCGTAAATCAGGTTGTTGGCCGCGCCGCAGATGCCGCCGATGATGGGGCCGCCCAGGCAGCCGCCGATGCAGGTGCCGATGGAATCCAGCCAGAGGGGCAGTTTGAGCAGGCTGGCGAACATCTTGCCCAGATAGTTGATGCCGATGCAGGCCGGGATCAGAACGATCGTTGCCGCATCAAATTTGGTCTTGAACAGATTCACGGGATATTCCTCCTTTATATTCTTCCGGTTCAGGCCCGGGAAGATCCTTGATGAAACACATCCAGCGCATCGAGCGCCGTGCAGATTTCCAGATGCTCACCGGCGGCAGCCGCCTGCTCGCCGTTCTGGTAGCGGCCCACGCTCTCGGCGACGTTCTTGTGGAAGCCCGCCACCACGTTGAGGATGGACGCACAGCGCACGCCCCGCAGCCGGCCCACGACCAGCATGGTCGCGGTCTCCATGTCGGAGGCGATGACGCCGCGGCGGGACCAGGTCTCGTACAGGGCGGGGTTGTCGTCGCGGTACATGCAGTCATGGCTGCGCGCAATGCCGATCTGATAAGGTGCCTGCTGCCGCCGGGCCGCCGTGCG
>OGUM01000663.1_pt1 | contig 28765 bp, 26 predicted proteins | sample 1553631 | NCBI WGS metagenome assembly OGUM01 (sample SAMEA2580228, study PRJEB22360) | human gut metagenome | biome: human gut; feature: human-associated habitat; material: faeces | place: Denmark | collected 2008/2010 | reverse complement strand
TGATATATTCAGTAAATTTAAGGAGGTGTAACCTATGTCCATTTGTCCTAAGAATAAATCTTCTAAAGCTAGAAGAGATAAGAGAAGAGCTAATTGGAAGATGAGCGCTCCTAATCTCGTAAAGTGCAGCAAGTGTGGTGCATTAATGATGCCTCATAGAGTATGTAAGTCTTGTGGCTCATACAACAAGAAAGAAATCGTTACTGTAGATTAATTTCTATAGAGTAACTTATTTAATGAGTCTGTCCTTTAGAGGGCAGGCTCATTTTTTATGCCTTTCGGTGTACGTTTCTAATAAATGAAAGTTTCTAATCTGCCTGGATGGTGGGACGGATACAGCTAAGACCAAAGGTGTTCCTGTTCATAGATATATTCTTTTTGGATCCTTATTAAGAATATAGGTGAAATACATTCTTAGCATATGCTTTCTTTTAAGCTTTGCTTGCATAAATAGCGTTTTAGTAGTATATTTAAAAGGCATAATTTATATAAGGAATGGTATATTTATGATAAAAGTTGCACTTGATGCTATGGGTGGAGATAATGCCCCTGGCGAGATTGTTAAAGGTGCGGTAGATGCCGTAAATACAAGCAAAGAATGTTTTGTATATCTTGTTGGAAAAGAAGATGTTGTTAATAACGAACTTTCCCAATATACTTATAGCAAAGAGCAGATAGAAGTTGTTAATGCTGCAGAGGTTATAGAAACAGGTGAGCCACCTGTTATGGCTATAAGACATAAGAAAGATTCATCTTTGGTTAAGGCTCTTAATATGGTTAAGAATAAGGAAGCTGATGCTTTCGTATCAGCAGGAAGTTCTGGTGCTATATTAGTTGGTGGACAGGTTATTGTTGGACGCCTTCCAGGCGTTGAAAGACCACCAATAGGTGCGATTGTTCCTACTGATAAAGGCTGTGTGCTGATAGTTGACAGTGGGGCTAATGTTGATGCCAGACCAGCTTTTCTTGTGCAGTGGGCTAAGATGGGTTCTATATATATGGAGAACTGTCTTGGGATTAAGAAGCCAAGAGTAGCGATAGTTAATGTTGGTCTTGAAGAGGAGAAAGGTAACCAGCTTGTTAAGGAGACATTTCCACTTCTTAAAGCGTGTGATGATATTAACTTTATAGGAAGCATTGAAGCAAGAGAGATACCAAGAAGTGGTGCAGATGTTATCGTGTGTGATGCATTTGTTGGTAATGTTATATTAAAGCTTTACGAGGGTCTTGCTGGTACAATTATATCTAAGATTAAGGGTGCATTTTATTCTAATCTTAAGTCAAAGATTGGAGCAATGCTTGTTAAGGACTCAATTAAGAGTACACTTAAGACTATGGATGCATCAGAGTATGGTGGAGCACCACTTATAGGTCTTAATGGTCTTGTTGTTAAGACACACGGAAGTGCCAAAGCTAAAGAGGTAAAGAATTCAATTCTTCAATGCGTGACATTTTCAAAAAGCAATATTAATGAGCAGATTGTTGAGTCACTTTCGCATATGCCGGAATTAACAGAAGAATAGATATAATATTTATAGTAGTACAAGGATGTACATTATATTTATAAAAGTAGTACAAGAACGGATATTATATTTATAATAGTAATACAAGAATAGATGTTATATTTATAATAAGAATATCAGATTTAGAATTGTGTATAACGCCTGATATATATTGATATTCATATAATTAAGATATCAGGTCAGAATGGAGGATTTATATGGAATTTCAGAAGTTACAGAGAATTATTGCAGATGTACTTAATATAAGCGAGGATAAGATTACTAAAGAATCAGCATTTGTTGATGACCTTAAGGCAGATTCTTTAGATGTATTCCAGATTATAACAGAGATTGAAGACCAGTTCGGTATTCAGATTCCAGACGATGCAATTGAGAATATTGTTACTGTAGGAGATGCAGCAACTCAGATTCAGAATGCACTTGCTAAATAATTAATATAAAGAATATTGGTGTTGATATAGCAGGGGTCTATAATATGTGTCAATAGAGCATTAATTTATAAGTGTGCATATTACACGGATAAATTAATGCTTTTTTATGTAACAGGAAATTTTGATAGAATTCCCTGTTACATATAAAGTAATCTGGCAGGATTTTATCTGACTGTATTTTCTTTTTTGAATAAATTGGACATAATTATAAGATTGACACCAGATTGGAGATTGAATGTATAATAAGAATTTATCTGAGTTAATGGATAAAATTAATTATCAGTTTAAAGATATTAATCTTTTAAAAAATGCACTTACTCACAGCTCTTATGCTAATGAGAAGACGATTAAGAAGTATAAAGATAATGAAAGACTTGAGTTCCTTGGTGATGCGGTTCTAGAACTTACATCAAGTGATTACATTTATAAGAATTACAGCAATATGAATGAGGGCCAGATGACAAGACTTCGTGCAAGTATTGTATGTGAACCTACACTTGCTATATGTGCAAGAGCTATTGGAATTGATAATTTCATAATGTTAGGTAAAGGTGAGGAATTAACAGGCGGAAGAAAGAGAGATTCTATAGTATCAGATGCCTGTGAAGCGGTAATAGGAGCAATATATCTGGATGGTGGTTTTGCTAATGCAAAAGAATTCGTTAAATCATTTATTCTTAATGATTTGGAAAGCAAGCAACTCTTTTATGATAGCAAAACTATTTTACAGGAAGTCGTACAGGCGGCACATAAAGAAGTTACATATGAGATTATAGGAGAATCAGGACCAGAGCACGATAAAGACTTTATTGCGAGTGCGAAGGTAGATGGAATGTTCCACGTTACAGCCAAGGGTCATACCAAAAAGCATGCTGAACAGCATGCGGCATACGAGGCACTTGTGGAATTAAAGAAGCAGGGATATGAATTTCCTATAAGAAAATAGCAAAGGAATTGTATATATGTATTTAAAGAGTATAGAGGTTCAGGGCTTTAAGTCATTTGCCAATAAGATAGTATTTGACTTTCATAACGGAATTACAGGCATTGTAGGTCCTAATGGCTCTGGGAAAAGTAATGTCGCCGATGCTGTAAGATGGGTTCTTGGTGAACAAAGTGCGAAGCAGCTTCGTGGGGCGAAAATGGAAGATGTCATATTTGCAGGAACACAGAACCGTAAACCTGTTGGTTTTGCGTATGTTGCAATAACACTTGATAATAGTGACCACGCACTTCCTGTTGAATATGATGAAGTTACGGTATCAAGAAGAGTATACCGTTCAGGGGAAAGTGAATACAAGATTAATGGACATACCTGCCGATTAAAAGATGTAACAGAGATGTTCTATGATACAGGTATCGGTAAAGAAGGTTATTCAATTATCGGACAGGGACAGATTGATAAAATCCTTAGTGGTAAACCTGAGGAACGCAGGGAGCTTTTTGATGAGGCGGCAGGTATTGTTAAGTTTAAACGCCGTAAAGCTGCGGCTATCAAGAAGCTTGATAATGAAAGAAATAATCTTGTCCGTGTTAATGATATTTTATCAGAACTTGAAAAGCAGGTTGGCCCATTACAGGTACAGTCTGAGAAAGCAAAGGAATATCTTAATTTAAAGTCAGATTTGAAAAAATATGATGTCAACGCATTTTTATTAGAAACTGACCGTATAAGAAAAGAAATTGCTGAGCTTGATAATAAAATAGAGATTGCTGATAATGATCTGGCTGGCTCAAGAAATGAATATGATGCTACTAAGGCAGAATATGAAGCGGCTGAGAACCAGCTTAATGAGCTTAATCTTACAATCGAGCAGACTAATCAGGTATCTTCTGCATTAGAGCTTGATAACCAGAAGTTCAAGGGTGAGATTAATCTGTTTGAGGAACAGGTTAAGACATTTAACGCCAACAAGCAGCTTCATTCTGAGAGAATTAATGACATTGAGAAGGATAAGACTGCCAAGACAGCTTCGATTAATGAATTAAAGAAGCAGGCAGAGGCGATTAATACAGAGATTAATGAATATAACACAAAGCTTAATGCCATTAATGAGGAAGCTGAGGCTGTAAAGGCTGAGATAGACGGAATATCAGGACAGATAGAGAACCGTCAGACACTTATATATGATAATCTGACAGAACAGTCATCTATCAAAGCAGAGAACCAGAAGTTCATTACAATGCTTGAACAGCTTGAAATCCGTAAATCGCAGTTAAACAGCAGGATAATAACTGGAAAAAGTGATGAAACAGCACAAAGACAGGTAATAGCTTCTATTACTTCACAGTTAAAAGAATGTGATGTTAATATAAGCAGTATCAATGCTTCTATTGCAGAAGGCAATGCCAATGTAACATCTATTAAGGGTGTAATAGCTGAGAAGACACAGGAACTTGACAAGCTTACACAGAATTACCATAGAAGCAAGTCAAGACTTGAATCTTTAGTTAATATAACTGAACGATATGACGGATATGGCAACAGTATCCGTAAGATAATGGAGTTAAAGGACAGTACCCCTGGTATTCTTGGTGTTATCGCAGATATTATTAAAGTAGAGAAGCAATATGAAACTGCTATTGAAACAGCGCTTGGCGGAACAATCCAGAACATAGTTACAGACAAAGAGAATACTGCTAAGGAACTTATTAATTACCTTAAAGTAAATAAGCTTGGCCGTGCAACATTTTTACCACTCAATGCTATTCATTCAAGAAATACATTAGAGAATGATAATTGTATTAATGAAAAGGGTGTTGTAGGAGTTGCGAGCAATCTTGTAAGAGTGTCTTTTGAATATGAAGGACTTGCCAAGTATCTGCTTGGCCGTATTCTTGTAGTTGATAATATAGAAAATGCTCTGGTAATTGCAAGAAAGTATAAATATTCATTAAGAATTGTAACACTTGAAGGTGAGCAGCTTAATCCAGGCGGTTCAATGACTGGTGGTGCTTTTAAGAATTCAAGCAACCTTCTTGGACGAAGAAGAGAGATTGAAGAGCTTAAGACAGAGGTTTCAAGCATAAGCAAGACAATAACAGAAACCAAAGCTTCTATATCGGAGCTTAGAAGTGAAGTCGGTAAGAACAGGGATAATCTTGACCAGTTAAATAAACAGCAAAGAGAGATACATATTAAGAAGAATACTTTAGATGTAACTCTTAAGCAGGCTGATAACAAGTTAAAAGAGATAATTGATGGATATTCAAATGCAGTAAATGAACAGGCAGGCATAGATGCTGAAATATCAAAAGTCAACAGCAATAAACAGCAGGTAAGCGGAAGTCTTAATGTGCTTGACAGCGAGAATGAGGCTTCAAGAAAAGAGATTGAGAACCTTAATAAGCTGCTTGAAGAAAAGAAAGCGAATGAGGCGGCAGTATCACTTAAGCTTGAGAATTTAAAGATATCACATTCATCAGTTGAACAGAAAGCTGCATTTATTAATGAAAATATTCAAAGACTTTCTGATGAGATTAATAGTCTTGATAATGAAAAAGAGAGTATTAACGATAAGATAAATCAGACAGCAGAATTAATAAAGACTAAACAGCAGGAAATAACTGATGTTAAGGATAATATTGAAAAGACAGTTAAAGAGCTTGAAGCTAATAACGAGAAGCTGGCTAAGCTTAAAGCTGACAAAGAAAAGGTTACTGCAAGCCATAAGGAGTTCTTTAAGAAAAGAGAAACCCTTAATGAGCAGATTATCCTTCTTGAAAAAGAAAGTATGCGTCTTCATAACCAGCACGATAAGCTTGATGAATCTAATGATTCGCTTGTTGATTATATGTGGAATGAGTATGAGCTTACATACAGCTATGCATTGGAATTAAAGAGTGATGAATTAACTAATCTTAATGACTTAAGAAAGCAGATTAATATACTTAAAGCTTCTATTAAGAAGCTTGGTGATGTAAATGTTAATGCTATTGAAGAATATAAAGAAGTCAGTGGGCGTTATACTTTCTTAAAGACACAGCACGATGATATGATTGAGGCTGAACAGTCACTTATGAAGGTTATAACTGAACTTGATAATGGAATGAGAACACAGTTTACTGCCAAATTTGAAGAGATAAAAGTAGAATTTGATAAGGTATTCAAGGAATTATTCGGCGGCGGACGTGGTACAATTGAACTTGTGGAAGATGAAGATATACTTGAAGCAGGAATTATAATTGTATCCCAGCCACCAGGAAAGAAGCTTCAGAATATGATGCAGTTATCAGGTGGAGAAAAGGCTCTCACAGCAATAGCGTTATTATTTGCCATACAGAACTTAAAGCCATCACCATTCTGTCTTCTTGATGAAATTGAAGCTGCACTTGATGATTCTAATGTTGGAAGATATGCTAATTATCTTCATAAGCTTACAAAGCATACACAGTTTATTGTAATTACCCACAGACGTGGAACTATGGCTGCGGCAGACAGATTATATGGTATTACTATGCAGGAGAAGGGTGTATCAACTCTTGTTTCTGTAGACCTTATTGCCAATGATCTGAATGAGCCTAAAGAAAGGAAGAGTTAATATGGGACTTTTTAGTAAACTTAAAGAAGGTCTTACAAAGACCAGAGATAATATCGTATCGGGCATTGATAATATATTTAATGGCTTTTCTTCAATTGATGATGATTTCTACGAAGAACTTGAAGAGACTCTTATTATGGGAGATATTGGTGTCAGGGCAACTGATGAGATTATTGAAGACCTTAAGGCTAAGGTTAAAGAGAATAAAATAAAAGACCCTAAAGATTGCAAGCAGTTATTGATTGATACAATCAAAGAGAAGATGAACCTTGGGCCCAATGCATATGAATTTGAGAATACTAAGTCAATTGTTATGCTTATTGGTGTTAATGGTGTTGGAAAGACTACCTCTGTAGGAAAGCTTGCAGGCCATTTAAAAGAGCAGAACAAAAAGGTTGTCCTTGCTGCGGCTGATACATTCAGGGCTGCTGCCATTGAACAGCTTACAGAATGGGCTAACAGGGTAGGTGCAGATATAATTGCACAGAATGAGGGCTCTGACCCAGCGGCTGTAATATATGATTCTATAGCAGCGGCAAAAGCAAGGCACGCAGATGTTCTTTTATGTGATACAGCCGGAAGGCTTCAGAATAAGAAAAATCTTATGGAAGAATTACGCAAGATTGACAGAGTTATTGAAAGAGAGTATGCTGATGCGTATAGGGAAAATCTTATAGTCCTTGATGCGACAACTGGTCAGAACGCACTTTCACAGTTACGCGAATTCAATGATGTAACTAATATAACAGGAATTATTCTTACTAAGATGGACGGAACAGCTAAGGGTGGTATCGCCGTTGCTATTCAGGCAGAATTTGGAATACCTGTTAAGTACATTGGTGTAGGTGAGCAGGTTAAGGATTTACAAAAATTTGACTCAGATACATTTGTCAACGCATTATTTGATACATCAGATAATGAAGAAGATGATGATTAATGTAATATTTTAATTCAATTAATGATATTTTATATTGATAATTAGATTAATGGTGTATATTATTGTTAATAATTGATTTAATAATATAAAGTAACCTAAAGGAGAGTAGATTTACAATGGAAGAATTAACTTTAAAGAAATTTGAAGAAGCTGCTGAGAAAGTAAAGGAAGCTACATTACCAACTAACCTTATATTCAGCGAATATTTCAGCAATCAGACAGGCAATAAAGTATATCTTAAGCCTGAGAATATGCAGTATACTGGTGCTTACAAGGTAAGAGGTGCATATTACAAGATAAGCACAATGTCAGAAGAGGCAAGAAAGAAAGGCCTTATAACAGCATCTGCTGGTAACCACGCACAGGGTGTTGCATTTGCGGCAAAAAAGTATGGCGTAAAGGCTACTGTTGTTATGCCAACAACAACACCACTTATAAAGGTTAACAGAACTAAGGGTTATGGTGCTGAAGTTGTACTTTACGGAGATGTATATGATGAAGCCTGTGAATATGCTCTTAAGTTAGCAGAAGAAAAGGGACTTACATTTGTTCATCCATTTGATGACCTTGATGTTGCTACAGGACAGGGCTCAATTGCTATGGAGATTATTAAAGAACTCCCAACAGTTGATTATATCCTCGTTCCAGTTGGCGGTGGCGGACTTGCAACAGGTGTATCTACACTTGCCAAGCTTCTTAATCCTAATATTAAAGTAATCGGTGTTGAACCAGCCGGTGCTAATTGTCTGCAGGCTTCTTTAAAGAATGGAAAGGTTACAACACTTCCAACTGTCAGCACAATAGCTGATGGTACAGCAGTTAAGACACCAGGTACAAAGGTATTCCCATATCTTCAGAAGAATCTTGATGATATAATAACAGTTCCTGATGAAGACTTAATTGTATCTTTCCTTGATATGGTTGAAAATCATAAAATGATAGTAGAGAACTCAGGTCTTCTTACAGTTGCAGCACTTAAACAGCTTAAGGTTAAAGATAAGAAGGTTGTTTCAATTCTTTCAGGTGGTAATATGGACGTAATAACAATGTCATCTGTTGTTCAGCAGGGTCTTGTTCAGAGAAGCAGAATATTTACTGTATCTGTACTTCTTCCAGATAAGCCGGGTGAACTTGTAAGAGTTGCACAGATAATTGCCAACGCTAATGGTAATGTAATCAAGCTTGATCATAACCAGTTTGTAAGCATTAACAGAAAGGCTACAGTTGAATTGAGAATAACTATTGAAGCTTTCGGACATGAACACAAAGACCAGATTGTATCTGAGCTTGAAAAGAACGGTTTAAGACCACGTCTTGTTAAGGTTAATATCTAATTTATCAAAGTGACACTGATATGTTACGCTGATACATAAAAGTTTTATTTTAACAGGCTTACATAAAATGTATATAATATACAAGTATAGATGTGAAATCAGTTTTGTGGCTGGTTTCACATTTTTTACACACAATTTACATATTTAAACCACTATTTGCCATTATGATAATCGCATAAACAACAAAGGAGATGACTCATATGGTAAAGAATAAATTATTATATGCAACAATAGCAGCTATGTTAATGGGGGCTGTATTTACAGGCTGTTCTAATACTGATAATAACAATACAACAACAGAGAGCCAGAGCATTGTGTCACTCGAGAAACTTGCCTCAAGTGCGGATTCAGATTTATCAATCGAATTAGATGATGAAGATAAGGTATCATCATGGGATGATTCAACAGCTTCACATATTACACTTGGAAGCCAGATTAGTTCTAATAGTTCATCGGTTGAAATATCAGGTTCAACAGTTACAATCACTAAAGCAGGAACATATGTTATATCAGGAAATGTAACAGAAGGAAATATAATCGTTAATACTACAGATAAGGGAACTGTAAGATTAATTCTTAATAATGCTTCTATAAGCAATACAACAACAGCACCAATTAAGGTGTTAGATGCCAAGAAAGTTATACTTACACTTGCCGATAACACAACTAATACAATTACAGACAGCAGTCGTTTATCTACAGAAGAAGATTATTCAGCCGCTATATATTCTAAAGAGGATTTAATAATCAATGGAAATGGTACATTAAATGTCAATGCTGGATACCGCAATGGTATTAAGAGTACAGATGACTGCATTATCGTATCTGGTACATTAAACATAACAAGTACTGAGGATGGTATAATTGGTAAAGACCTATGCGGAATTGTAGCGGGTGATATTAATATTAATGCAGGTTCAGACGGGATTAAGTCAACTTATGATACAGACACTACTAAAGGAAATGTTATCATTGAAGGTGGTAATATAACTATTAAGGCTTCTAATGATGGCATACAGGCTGAAAATATACTTGTTATTAATGATGGTACTATTAATATAAAGACTAATAATGGTGCGGCTGATACAACACAGACACATATAGATAATATGGATATGGGCCGCGGTGGTTTTGGCTTTAATAACAATAAGACAACAACTACCACAGTTGATACATCTGAGGGCAGAAAAGGTATTAAAGCTGGCAATATGCTTATAATCAATGACGGAGACATAACAATAGACTCTGATGATGACTCTGTACATTGCAATTCAGTAATATATATATATGGTGGTACTATAAATGCAGCTACAGGTGATGACGGAGTACATGCAGATGACTTGCTTACTGTCAATGGTGGAACAATAAATATAACACAGTGCTATGAAGGTCTTGAAGCTGATGACATAGTTATTAATGATGGAGATATAAGCGTTGTTTCAAGTGATGATGGCATTAATTCATCTGACGGAAGTATAACAATTAATGGCGGTAATCTTTTGATAAATGCAAGTGGTGACGGACTTGATGCCAATGGTTCCATTATAATAAATGGTGGATATATCGTTGTACTTGGTCCAACCTCGGACGGCGATACAGCGATTGACTATGATGACAGTTGTACAATTAATGGTGGAACAGTTATGGCATTTGGCTCAAGCGGAATGCTTGAAATTCCAAAAGGTGCAAGTAATGGAGCCTGTATAGTTACTGCATTTACATCTGTAAGTGGAGGCAGCAAGTATACATTAAGCGACTCGAATGGCAATGAAATATTATCATATACACCATCAAAGGCTTATGCCGCAGCAATTGTATATTCAGATAAGATAACAACAGGTAATACTTATAACATTACAGCAGGAAGCACTACATTATCAATTGAAGTTACATCTGATGTCACAAGTAATGTTTCAAGCGGATTTGGCGGAGCTGGTGGAATGAATAAGCCTGGCAATGGCGGCTCAGGTATGCCTAATAACGGTTCATCAGATAATGGTATGAATGGTAATTCTAACGGCTCAATGCCAGATATGTCAGGCAATGGAGCACCTGATATGAATGGAAACAGCTCTGGTGATATGCCATCAATGGGCGGCAATTCATCTAACAATGGTGGTAATATGCCTAATATGAATAATGGAAGCTCTAATGGCAGTGCACCACAGATGAATAACAGAATGTAATATCCGGATAAATAGTAAATAACCAGATAAATAGTAAATATGTTTTAACATGAATAACCAAGGTGTTTTGTGGTTTAAAAATTAAATCAAAAAATATTAAAAAGTGTCAAGTAAAAAAGCTTGACACTTTTTATTTGCTATGATATTATACTCAAGGCTTATAAATCATTTGAACCAGAAAGTTAAGGTGTGTTGTGGAACGTATTGTAGAACAGACATTATTATATGATTTTTATGGCGAACTGCTTAATGAACATCAGCGCAATGTATATGAAGATGCCGTATTTAACGATTTATCTTTAAGTGAGATTGCTGATGAATATAATATATCAAGACAGGGTGTTCACGACCTTATCAAGAGGGTATCCAATACATTAGAAGGATATGAGTCTAAGCTTCATCTTATTGAGAAATTTATGGATACTAAAGCCAAAGTAACCAAGATAGACGAGCTTGTTGATTCTTATATTGCTTCACCAGATATGAAGCTGATATTAGAGATCAAAGACCTGTCTAACGAAATTATCGAAGATTATTAAACATTTTAGGAGGATACATAATGGCATTTGACAGTCTTTCAGATAAACTTCAAAACATATTTAAGAATCTTCGCGGCAAAGGACGCCTTTCTGAAGCTGACGTAAAGGCAGCACTTAAAGAGGTTAAGATGGCACTGTTAGAAGCTGATGTTAATTTTAAGGTTGTTAAGAACTTTATTAAGTCAGTAGAAGAACGTGCGATTGGTCAGGATGTTATGTCAAGTCTTACACCGGGACAGATGGTTATTAAGATAGTTAATGAAGAGATGATTTCCCTTATGGGCTCTGAGACAACAGAGATTGCTATTAAGCCGGGGAATGAAATTACTGTCATTATGATGGCGGGTCTTCAGGGTGCTGGTAAGACAACTACTACAGCCAAGCTTGCAGGAAAGTTCAAAGCCAAGGGCAAGAAGCCTTTGCTCGTAGCTTGTGATGTATACAGACCAGCAGCTATAGAACAGCTTACTATCAATGGTAATAAGCAGGGCGTTGAAGTATTTTCTATGGGAACAGGACATAACCCTGTAGATATTGCTAAGGCTTCGATAGCACACGCCAAGGAGAATAATTACAACATAGTAATTCTTGATACAGCCGGACGACTTCATATTGATGAGAATATGATGGATGAGCTTATTAATATAAAGAGTGAGGTTAATGTTGACCAGACTATTCTTGTTGTTGATTCTATGACTGGACAGGATGCGGTAAATGTAGCATCTTCATTTAATGAAAAGGTTGGAATTGACGGAGTTATCCTTACTAAGTTAGATGGTGATACAAGAGGTGGTGCAGCACTTTCAATTAAGGCTGTCACAGGTAAGCCTATTCTTTATGTTGGTATGGGAGAGAAACTGTCAGACCTTGAACAGTTCTATCCTGATCGTATGGCATCAAGAATTCTTGGAATGGGTGATGTTCTTACACTCATTGAGAAGGCTGAAGCACAGATTGATGCAGATAAAGCCAAAGAGATGGAAGCTAAGATTAAAAAAGCTGAATTTGATTTTGACGATTTCCTTGAATATATGGGACAGATTCGTAATATGGGTGGTATAGGTTCTATTATGAGTATGCTTCCAGGTATGGGACTTGGCGGTAATATGAAGAATATCCAGATGCCAGATGAAGATGAGGCAGAAGCTAATCTTAAGCGTACAGAAGCAATCATACATTCTATGACTGCTAAGGAACGTAAGAATCCAGATATTCTTAATCCATCAAGAAAGAACAGAATAGCACGAGGAGCTGGTGTTAATATCAGTGAAGTAAACAGGCTTGTTAAACAATTTGAGCAGATGAAGAAGATGATGAAACAGATGCCTGGTATGATGAAAGGTGCTAAAAAGGGACGTTTTAAGTTGCCTTTTTAACATAGATATAATTAATTACAGGAGGTGAAACAATAATGGCAGTAAAGATCAGATTAAAGAGATTAGGTGAGAAGAAGTCTCCTTTCTATAGAATTATCGTAGCAGATTCAAGATCTCCAAGAAATGGTAGATTTATTGAAGAAATCGGTACTTATGATCCTAATTACGATCCATGCAAGCTTAACATTGATGCTGAACTTGCTAAGAAGTGGTTATCAAACGGAGCTCAGCCTACAGAAGTAGTTGGAAAGCTTTTCAAGATGGCAGGTATCGAAAAATAAGACTAGTGGAGGTATTTAGCTATGAAACAGTTAGTGGAAGTTATCGCTAAAGCACTAGTTGATAATCCGGATGAGGTTGTAGTGACAGAAACACAGAAAGATAAAGCAATTATCGTAAATTTAAAGGTTGCTTCCTCAGATATTGGTAAGGTAATCGGTAAATCCGGAAGAATTGCAAAGTCTATTAGAGCTGTTGTATCTGCAGCCGCATCGAATACCGACAAAAAGGTTATTGTAGAGATAGACAATTAATGCACTGTTAATGAGCCATTATGCTTAATGTATAAGCATAATGGCTTATTTTGTATATATTTACCAATAGAAAATATGTTCGACATAGTGTATTATATATGTAATTGATGATTATATAATGCCAATAATTATAAAATAATTAATCGCAGGATAATAAGATTATTGCTGCAGCATTATTATATAGATTAATTAAGTAAGATAAAAGTGGGGAAGCATTATGAAGATAATACATTGTGCAGACTTGCACCTTGATTCTAATATGACAAGCAATCTAAGCAGGGAACAGGCTAAGCAGAGAAAAGCTGAGCTTCTTGCTACATTTGAGAGAATGATTGCTTATGCTAAAGATAACTTTGTAAAGGCTGTTATTATTGCAGGGGATTTATATGACAAGAAGAATATATCAGCTAATGCAAGAAATGTTTTTCTGTCTGCAATTAATAACAATCCAGATATAACATTTTATTATCTAAGAGGTAATCACGATGCAGAAAGTCTTTTTATAGATTGTGATACAATACCGGATAATATTAAGATGTTTAATGACAGCTGGACTTCATATAAGATTGAAGCACCAGAGGATAATTCAGTAATTACTATTAATGGTGTGGAATTAACAGCAGATAATTCCAATGTTATATATAACTCACTTGTACTTGACAGTAATAATTATAATATTGTTACTTTGCACGGACAGGAAGCTATGTCATCGTCAAAGGATAAGACTGAGGTAATTTCATTAAAGGAACTTAAGAATAAGGCAATTGATTATCTCGCACTGGGACATATCCATTCATACAAGATGGAACAGCTTGATTCAAGGGGAGTATATTGTTATCCAGGATGCCTTGAAGGACGAGGCTTTGATGAATGTGGTGAACACGGTTTTGTACTTCTTGATATTAAGGATAACAAGCTTGTAGGTAATGAATTTATCAGTGTTTCCTATAGGAATTTGTATGAAGAAGATGTTGATATATCTGAATGTATGAATTCAGTAGAGATGGCAGAAAAAGTAAGAGAGGTTCTTTATAAGAAAGATTATGCGTCTGCAAGCCTTATCAAAGTTGTGCTTACAGGACAGATTGATATTAACGCAGAGAAGAACCTTACATATATTACTGAGAATTTTAAGAATGACTATTATTATTTTAAATTATATGACCATACTTCAATAAAAGTAGATTACAGCTCATACCAGTATGACAAGTCATTAAAAGGGGAGTTTGTAAGACTGGTAGAAAGTGACGATACACTTGATGATATTACGAAAGCTTCAATAATAAAGATAGGCATTGATGCGTTATCAGGAGAGGAATTTATATGAAATTAATCAGTTTACATATTGATAATTTTGGACAATTTAATAATTTTGACTATGTATTTGAAGATGGCATTAATCAGATTGTAGAAGAAAATGGCTGGGGTAAAAGTACGCTTGCGGCATTTATCAAGGTTATGTTTTTTGGTTTTGATAACACCAGTAAAAGAGATGATTATGTTAATGAAAAAAGGCGGTTTAAGCCTTGGCAGGGCGGCTTATATGGTGGAAGTCTTGCATTTGAGATTGATAATAAGCAGTATACAATATACCGTACCTTTGAAGCTAAAGATAAGGACGATACCTTTAAGCTTGTAGATACTATAACGAAATTAGATTCATTTGATTATACTTCTGATATTGGTAAAGAGATATTTGAAATTGACAGTGATTCTTTTGAAAAAACAGCTTACATTTTTCAGAATAATTGTGAAAGCGGCAGTACAGGCGATATAGCGGCACTTCTTGGCTGTGACGCCGTAGATGATGTAGATGTTAATAATTATGATGAAGTAATCGGACATATGAATGATAAGATTAATTCGCTTAGTCCCAAAAGAAAGACCGGGCAGCTTTACAAGATGAAAGAGGATATTGAACGGCTTAAGGCAAAGCTTATGGGAAAGAATGAGCTTGAACAGGCACTACAACAGACAATTTCATTAATCACTGAACAGAAGAAGGAATATAACAGGCTTGATAAAGAGCAGACGTCTGTTTCAGATATTCTTGATAAAGCTTCCAGACGGAAAGATCTTTTAGCCTTTAAAGAACAATATGATATATATAATTCGCAGCTTGCAGAACGCTATACAGCTTATAAGCAGTATGAGGAAGAATATAGCAAACTTCCGTCTGTTGAAAAGTTAAGTATACAGTTCAGCAACTTAGATGAGCTTAATAAAATATCCATCCAGTTAAAGCACATTGAGTTGAGTTCGTCAGAAAAAGAACGTCTTGACAGCCTTGAAGAGAAACTTTCTAATGTTACAGACAAAGAGATTGATTATTATATGAAAGCATATAATAAAATGTCTTCACTATATCAGGATATTAAAGATACAAGAGCACACCTTACTGCTAATTATGAAGCTGTATATGATAAGCCGAAGAAATCTTCGCCTGCTATTACTATTGCGGCAGCTATTATTGGAATTATATTAATTGCTGCAGGTATTATAATTCCTTCGCTGGCAGTTATTACTTTTTTACTTGGTATTGTATGTATAATGGGAGGTATTGCTTATGGTCTTGTTAACAAAGACCGATACAAGAATAATATGCGTACCTATAATATCCGTAATGAACAATATGATATTATAAAAGAAAAGCTGGATACTCTTACTAAACAGTATAACAAGCTTCAGCACGATATTGATGAATGGATATCAGCGATAGTGCCAGAACATAATATTGATGATACATATTATGAACTTATGCAGTTAAGCCAGCAGAAGAAAGAACTTTCAATGCTTAGGGACAGAGAACTTAAATATAATAAAAGGTTGAAAGAGTATAATGTAACAGCTATAATTGGAAGTATTAATACATTTATGTCTGATTATATGGAACATACCGCAATACCTGATATTCAGGGCTTTGATAATGCTATTAATGAATGTATATCAAAGCTTAACAGTATAAGACAACGGATTAATTATATTGAACAGTACAGAAAGTCTTATATGGATGCTGACAATGCATTTAAGCGTTTCAGGCAGAATAATGTTAATTATGAACAGCAGTTAAGTATGCTTCGTGAACTAGATGATATGCCTGATTATGATATTACTGAACTTAATGCACAGCTTAATAATATAAGGTCTGGTATGGAATTGTGCAGTAATACTATTAACGAATATAACAGCAGGCTTAATTCCAAGGAAAATGAGCTTGATGAGCTGAGTTCGTATGAGAGTCAGTTAAATGGACTTGAAGCAGACTATGAAACACTCCTTGCCAACTATAATAATCTGTTAAAAGCTAAAGATTATCTTGAAAAAGCAAGGATTTCATATGCAAAGAAGTATCAGGCACCTGTAAATGCTAAGTTTAAAGAGTATTTTGATATTGTGTCTGATAATACAGACAGCAATATGTATAGTTTTGATATACATAATAATCTTTTAAAGAATGAAGCTGGGCAGTACAGGGAGATTAGGTTCTTAAGTTCAGGCTGTAAGGATTTGGCTGGAATATGTATGCGTTTTGCATTTATTGATTCAATGTATAAAGATAAAAAACCGTTTATAATATTGGACGATCCATTTGTAAATATGGATACATTTTCTATTAATAATGCACACAGGCTGATTGAAAAGCTTGCGAAGAAGTATCAGATATTATATTTTACCTGTCATAACAGCAGAACTATGAAATGAATAATTACGATTTAAGAGGTGTATATGCAAGATTTATTAAGAGTTGGTGTTATAACATCGACACACGGAATAAGAGGGGAAGTTAAGGTATTCCCTACAACAGATGACCCTGACAGATTTAAGAAATTAAAGGAATGTATAATAGCGGGCAAGCGTGGCAATGTCAATGTTACAGTGCAGTCAGTAAAGTTCTTTAAACAGTATGTAATTGTGAAATTTAAAGAATTTGACAACATTAATGATATTGAAATCTATACAAAATGTGATCTGCTCGTAACACGTGATAATGCTGTAAAATGTGAACCAGGCGAATATTTTATATGTGATTTAATAGGACTTCGTGTAATTACAGATGAGGGTGAAGAATTAGGCAATCTGACAGACGTAATTGAAACAGGAGCTAACAACGTATACGAGGTTACTTCTGATACAGGCAAAATATATTATCTGCCAGTAATAGACCAGTGTATATTAAGCCATGATATGACTAACAGGACAGTTACAGTTCATATATTAAAAGGACTGCTTGATATTAATTAACAGTATATTGATTAATAATATAATACATATTTTACTTTTGAGATATATATGCTACAATAAGCACAAGTGGGTTAATATGAATTGACATAATATATACATATAGTAACCCACAATAATTTATATATGAGGAGGAATCACTATATGATTCAGAAACGAAACATTGCAATGTACATCATTCTCTCGATTGTTACTTGTGGAATTTTTGGCATTTACTGGTTTATATGTCTTACTGACGACTCTAAGCTGGCAGCCAATGATAATGAGAGTGCTTCTGGTCCGGTAGCGTTCTTGTTAACAATTGTAACCTGTGGAATATACAGCTGGTACTGGGCTTACAAGCTTGGTGACAGAGTTGACTACGCTGCTAATTCAAGAGGAATAGGAGATGGCTCAAGCAATTCCAAAATTCTTTTTATTGTATTACAGCTTTTGGGACTGGGAATAGTTAACTACCTTATTGCACAGGATAAGCTCAATAAAATCTCAGATTATGATTCATTCAACGGCAATGGTTATAATGGATTTAATGGCGGTTACAGCAATAACAACTATAATTCTGATAATAATTCATTCAACAATTACAATGCAGCTTCTGATAGCTCATACAGCGGTAATACAGATAATTACTCATCAGATAGCAGTTATGCTGATAATGTATTTAACAATGCCAATAATGACAGTTCATCATATGGAAGCTCTGCCAGTGAAGAACCAGGTAACAGTTATACAGGTTCAGTGAATAACGCACCTTATGGTAGTCCGTTTGATAATGACAAGTCAGATAACTAAAATTTTATAAATTAATTAAATTTTGGTCTTGCATATTATTAGTATATATGTTATCCTTATCAAGTTGTGAAAAGAGAGATGGTCCTCTGTTGTGTATATCACATTAAGAACGTCGGAATAATAAGGAGGTCACACATGAATACAATTATTAAGAACATCGAAGATGCTCAGCTTAAGGCTCAGGCTCCTGAGTTCAGAGTTGGTGATACTGTAAGAGTATCAGCTAAGATTAAGGAAGGAAACCGTGAAAGAATTCAGGTATTTGAAGGAACTGTTTTAAAGAAGCAGGGTACAGGAGTTCGTTCTACATTCACAGTTAGAAAGATTTCTAATGGTATCGGTGTTGAGAAGACTTGGCCATTACATTCACCTATCGTAGAGAAGGTTGAAGTTGTAAGACGCGGTAAAGCTAGACGTGCTAAGTTATTCTACTTACGTCAGAGAACAGGTAAGGCTGCTAAGGTTAAGGAATTAGTTAGATAATTATTATTATCTCATTATAAAGAATGTCACTTGTTATGTTAATAGTAACAGGTGACATTCTTTTTTTGACACATAAAGATGTATTTTGTATAATGAATAGAAATGTATATTTGTATACTAAATCATAGATTGGAGGAGAATATGATTTCATATCATAGAAGATATCAGGAAAATACTACTTTACTTAACCTTTTAAAATATATATTTGATATTTTAATGGTTATATTAACAGCTTATGTGCTTGTTTCATTCAGCTGCACAAGAACGACTATACTTGGAGGTTCTATGGAACCTTCGATTAATAACGATGATACTGTGCTTGTTAATAAATTTGCATATGCAATAAAAGGTCCTAAGCGTTTTGACTGCATAGCATTTGAACCAGATTCTATCGGCTCTTCCAAGTTATATGTTAAAAGAGTTATCGGACTTCCTGGAGAAACTGTCCAGATTAAAGAAGGACACATTTATATTAATGGAGAATTACTTGAGAATGATATTACTGATACATATATTGTAACAGCAGGTATGACAATTAATCCTGTAAAACTTGGAGATGATGAATATTTCTGCCTTGGAGATAATCGTAACAACAGTGAGGACAGCCGTTTTTCAAGTATAGGAATGGTTAAAAGAAAGCATATTATAGGAAAGACGTGGATGGTGCTTAGTCCATTTGAAGATATTAAATTTATTAAATAGCATTTATTAAGATTAAAGTATGGATACTAATCAAAGTATCAATATTGATATGATATTAACACTAATTATTCGTATTAATTGTAGAAATGAGGTATAAAATGAACTATCAATGGTATCCCGGTCATATGACCAAAGCCAAAAGAATGATGGAAGAAAATATTAAACTTATAGATCTGGTTATTGAGATTGTAGATGCAAGAATACCTATAAGCAGCCGAAACCCTGATATAGACAGCCTTGCGGTCAATAAAGCAAGAATTATTCTTCTTAACAAATCAGACCTTGCGGATGATAAGATAACTAACCAGTGGATTAATTATTTTAATGAAAATAATATATACTGCCTTAAGCTTAATTCAAGAAATAATTCAGGCATTAAGCAGGTCAACGGTCTTATAATGACAGCCTGTGCAGATAAGATAGAGCGTAATAAGCAGAGAGGAATATTAAACAGACCAATAAGGGCAATGGTTGTTGGAATACCTAATGTCGGAAAGTCAACATTTATTAATTCCTATGCTGGAAAAGCTAGTGCCAAGACAGGCAATAAGCCGGGCGTTACTAAGGGAAAACAATGGATAAAGCTTAATAAGAATGTTGAGCTTTTAGATACTCCGGGTATTTTATGGCCTAAGTTTGACAATCAGGAAGTCGGCAAAAGACTTGCTATGATAGGTTCTATGAATGATGAGATACTTAATGTCGAGGAGCTTGCTATCGATACAATAAAATATATATATAGTGAATATTCTGATAATGTTATTGAACGCTACGGTCTTGATAAAGAAAAGACTGCCGCAAGTTATGATGAAAATGCTATCAATCCAGATAATTCAGTAGCGTTATATATTATGGAACAGGCGGCTGTTAAGCGAGGCTGTATCAAGAAGGGCAATAATATTGATTACGAGAAAATATCTAATATTATTCTGGATGATTTCAGAAGTGGACGATTAGGACGAATATCATTAGAAACCCCTTAAAAGATGCTTAGAAGATACTTAGAAGATAATGGAGAGAACAATGTCAGATAAGATTAAGACAACCAAAGAAGAACGTGAAGCTAAAAAAGCATTAAAGCTTGCACAGGAAAAAGAACGTATTGAAAATATGTGCGTATATGAAAAGGAATATGAAGCATTTTCTTATATATGTGGTATAGATGAGGCTGGAAGAGGTCCGCTTGCAGGTCCTGTTGTTGCTGGTGCGGTCGTTCTTCCAAAGGATTGCAGGATATTATATGTGAATGATTCCAAGAAATTAAGTGAGAAAAAAAGAGAAATGTTATATGATGTGATACTTAATGAAGCCGTAAGTGTAGGCGTTGGAATTGTATCACCAGAAAGAATTGATGAGATAAATATATTAAATGCAACTTATGAAGCTATGAGAGAAGCTATTAATAACCTCACGGTTAAACCCGATATATTACTTAACGATGCAGTTACAATACCGGGTGTTGACATTGAACAAGTACCTATTATCAAGGGTGATGCAAAAAGTCTTTCAATTGCAAGTGCCAGTATAATTGCCAAGGTTACAAGGGACAGGCTTATGTACCATTATGATGAGTTATATCCTGAGTATGGATTTGCCAAGCATAAGGGTTATGGAACAAAACTTCACACAGATGTTCTTAAAGAAATCGGACCTTGTCCTATACATAGAAAAACATTTATTACAAAAATATGTCCTTAAAATAAAATGGAGGCTGGCTTATGGATATTAATATACAACAATTACTAAAAACAACTCTGGGACAGACGAGCCAGTCATATGATGTTAATAACAACAGGGTTGAGCAGAATACTGCCTCTAATATTAATCAGGCACAAAATATTACCAATAACAGCTCGCTTATCAAAAACCTTATTGCTGGAAGCGTGCTGACAGGCTTTATAAGTGAATTAAATAATTCTAATGCAATTATAAGCCTTAATGACGGTTCTCTTCTTTCTGCAACTTTAGCCAACCAAGGGGCAGTTAAGCAGGGAGAGGTTGTTACATTTATAGTCAATCAGGTAAAGGATAATCAGATTTCATTAAAGGTACTGCCTGCTGATGAACAACAGAATATGTTCATCGATAAAGCACTTGAAGCGGCAGGTCTGTATCCTACTGAGGAGAATACAGCTATGGTCAAAGAACTGTTATCCCTTAATATGCCGGTTAATACAGATATGCTTAATACTGTCAATAAATATATGGCACAGTTTCCGGATAGTGACATTAAGACAATTGCCAATCTTGTACGTCTTGATATGCCTGTAACAGAGGAGAATATCAATCTTTATAAGGCATATGAAACATTTAATGCCAAGCTTGACGGACAGCTTAGTACTATGGAGAATGCACTGTCTGATAATATAATGCGTGCATTTAGCGATTTCTCCCGTGATGATATACAACAGCTTAATACTGTCATTAATAGTATGTATGGAAATGCAGATGATAACACAAATGTTACATCAAAACTGGTAACAGAAAGCTTTTCCAAGGATTTTATTAACGAATTATCAAGACAATTAACAGAAAGCTCTAACGGTGATATTGCAGAGAAATTAAATGACCCTTCAACGACTACTAAAGATATGCTCAACGCTATTCTTAATAATAATAAAATAACTGACCCTGCATTTCTTCCAACCAATAAAGCGACATTTGACAAGCTTTTACATCAGTTTATCAATGAAACTATGCGTATAACACCTAAAGATGTTGCAGACACTCCTGATACGCTCACCAATTATTACAAGCGTACCAAGAAAGTAATGGAAGATGTTGAAAATGTATTAAAGAGCAGTAAAGCAGATAATGATCTGGCTAAAAATATGTCTGACATAAAAAGCAATATTGATTTTATGAATGACCTTAATAAGAATATGACATTTTTCCAGATGCCGCTTAAATTCTCTGATAGCGAAGGCAATGGGGATTTGTATGTATTTACTAACAAAAAATCACTTGCTAACAATCCAGATGAAGTAAGCGCTATGCTTCATCTGGATATGCCTAATCTTGGATCTGTTGATGTATATGTAAAGCTTAATCATACCAATGTATCTACGAATTTTATTCTTGAAACAGAGGAATTGCTTGATTTTGTATATGCTCATATTGATGAATTAAATGAACGTCTTAAACAGCTTGGTTATTCAACACATTTTGAGATGACCTTGTCTAATAAAGAAAATGACTTTGATTTTAATACAGACTTTATAGAAAAAGATGTACATTCGGACAATGGCGGACAGTATGTATTTGATATAAAGGCTTAGATATATAAAAGTATAAATATATATAATCATATATATAGTCATAAATATCTATAAAGTCATAAAAGTCTATGAAAGAGGGGCGTGAAAATTTATTTTTGTGCAGAAATGAGGATTAGGATGGATAAGGATAACAACAAACCAAAGATTGCGGTTGCACTTCAATATGAAAAAGGTGAGCAGGCACCTAAAATCCTAGCCACAGGAAAAGGGTATCTTGCTGATAAGATTATTGAAAAAGCTAAGGAAACTGATGTTCCAACATATGAGGACAGCAAGCTTGCCAACACATTGTCTAATCTTGAAGTAGGAGATATGATACCACCTGAATTATATACAGTAGTTGCTGAAATACTTGTATTCGTGGATAAGACAGATAAATTACGAGGCAAAATTAATGGCTGATAAGTCTAAGAACAATAGTAAGTTTAAGAGTAGCAGCATACTTGATGATATAAGTGCATTGCATAATATAAACAAACCTAAAAACAGCAGGGCTACAGGCTCTGAATATGAAACATTAGCTGCTGCATTTCTTGAACAAAACGGACATACAATTATTACAAGAAACTATAGAACCAGATATGGTGAGATTGATATAATATCAAAATGTAATTCAACGCTTGTGTTTACAGAATGTAAATACAGAAGTTCTTCAAAATTCGGCGACCCGCTGGAGGCTGTTAATCTTCACAAACAGCAAAAGATATGTCATACAGCTATGAATTTCTGTGTAAAATACGGGTATGTCAATTATCCGTGCCGCTTCGATGTAATAGCAATATATAAAGACGGAACAATAAAACATATAAAAAATGCGTTTGAATACTCTTGAATTTTATGATTAATGAATTAATGGAGGTGTCTATGCCTTACAGCATATTCGATTTAAAAAGATTAAATACAAAAGAGTTGTATCATAAACTTATAGAAAAATATGGTAATGAAGATAATTTTACGGATACAATTATAACGAATGTTTCTGCTGATAATGTGCCATACCTTACATTTAAGCCTTTTGTGAACAATCCTTATATAAGGCAGGCATTCTCTACACGTCTTGGCGGTGTTAGCAGTGGTATGTATGAAAGTATGAATCTGACTTTCAATCCAGTAGGGCAGTATAGTGCTGACAGCTATGAAAATGTACTTGCCAACTTTAAATTAATGGCTGATACTATTGATATACCTGTTGAAAATATGGTGTATACCAAGCAGACACATACTACAAACATCAAAATTGTCGATAATTCCAATAAAGGAATGGGTATTATAAAAGAACGTAATTACGATAATATAGATGGAATTATAACTAATACTAATAATCTTTGTCTTGTATCATCATTTGCAGATTGTATTCCTGTTACTCTTGTTGATGCTAAAAAAGGTGTTATAGCAGCACTTCATTCTGGCTGGAAAGGAACAGTTGGCAATATATCACAGAATGGCATTGAATGTATGAAGGAAAGCTTTGGCTGTAATGAAGCTGATATTATTGCATTTGTTGGTCCTGGAATATGTAAGAACTGCTATCAGGTAAGTGAAGATGTTGCCATAGAATTTATGAAGGTATATTCTGCCGAAGAGACAGAGCTGATATTAACACCAGATGATGACAATAAATATACAGGCAAATACCATCTGGATTTGATAGCTGCTAATTATATCAACCTTATTAATGCAGGACTTCTCCCACACAATATATATGTAGCTGATGTATGTACAAGCTGTAATAAAGAGCTGCTTTTTTCACACAGGTCGAGTGGTGGAAGACGTGGTATTATGTGTAATTTTATATATATGCGATTAATCTGATATAAAAATGGTTAATTAAAAAACTTTCCATTCATAAGGAATTATATAATATAAACGATTACAAATTATAAATATTGATTATAAAAAATGAGCTGCCAAGCAGATGATTTATTAAATGCTAATCATTTAATATTAACTAATCATTCAGCGTATCAGCTCATTTTTATAATTCAGGCTTATTTATTATGTGTTCTCTTATATTCTTCCCTTAATCGTGCTTCCTCATTAACTCTCTTAGCCCGTCCCTTAGGACCCACCTTGGTAATTACCAGTAATATTACAAGAAGTATAAGTATCGGAACACCAACCGTAATAATATTAGAGAGAGTTTCTGTAAATACGGCATTCTGCAAAGGTGAATTCTTTACTTTCTGGTATTTGGCTGAGTTAATTATGCTTACAAGGTTATTATTCATATCATCGCTTACTTTATCAGTCTTGGACTGTATTGCATAAGTGTATATATACCCTCTGACAACCGTATAATATTTTCTGGTGTATACAGTAACATCATTAGATAATGAATAAACATCTGTCACAAAATATGGAATATCATTGATTGTGACAATGCTGGAATTAAGCAGTTCCTCTTTAATATTATCATTGTTGATAGATGACTGGGAGGCAACATATTCTTTATATAATGAATCAAGTGAATCTTCGTCTAATTCATTAAAGCTGCTAAGACTGTTGGAAGCTGTATTGCCATATATAACAACTTCATAATTAACATCTTCTGGAACAGCTTCAAGATAGATCTTATTGGCTATCATATTATTAGTTAATACAGCAGCCTCATCAACCCCAAGCTTTTCGAGGTATGAATTATTGTTAGTTGTTGTTCTTGTAAAACATATAAGTTCTTTTGGAACATCTACGACTAAATCTATATCAGCAAATTTAAAATGATTGGTATCTGCGGCACTAACATATGCCGAAGATAATCCTGATACTGAAAACAGAGTGACTGCCGAAATAACAACTGCTGCCAGCTTTTTTATTAAACCTTTATTAAACACGAAAAACCTCCCATAAATTAAGCATTTTCAATATTCCGTATAATAGCATAGTGCTTTACAAAAAGCAATTAAACTGTTATTATATTTTAGATTATGTATGTTAATTTTTCATAAAATAAGAAATTAAATCGGAGGCAGATATATGAGTAAACCAATAGTCGCTGTAGTAGGACGTCCCAATGTTGGTAAGTCAACATTATTCAACGATCTTGCAGGACAGCAGATTTCTATTGTAAAAGATACCCCTGGTGTAACCAGAGATAGAATATACGCTGAAGTTACATGGCTTGATAAATCATTTACTTTAATTGATACAGGTGGTATTGAACCAGATACAAGTGATGTAATTCTTGCACAGATGAGAGAGCAGGCTGAGATAGCTATTGAAACGGCAGATGTAATTATATTCCTTACTGATGTTAAGCAGGGACTTGTTGATTCAGATGCTAAAGTAGCAGATATGTTACGACGTTCAAGAAAGCCTGTTATTCTGGCAGTTAATAAGGTTGATAACTTTGATAAGCTTATGCCTGATGTATACGAATTCTATAACCTTGGAATTGGTGACCCACATCCAATATCAGCAGCATCAAAGCTTGGTCTTGGTGATATGCTTGATGAGGTTATCAAGCATTTTCCGCAAGAGTCTGAAACTGAGGAAGAAGATGAGCGTCCAAAGGTTGCCATTATTGGTAAACCCAATGTTGGTAAGTCATCAATTATTAATAAGCTCCTTGGAAAGAACAGGGTAATTGTATCTAATATTGCGGGAACAACAAGAGATGCGATAGATACAACTATAACATATAACAAGAAAGAATATGTATTCATTGATACTGCTGGTCTTAGACGTAAGAGCAAGATAAAAGAAGATCTTGAAAGATACAGTATTATAAGAACTGTTGCAGCTGTTGAAAGATGTGATATAGCCATTCTTGTAATTGATGCAACAGAAGGTGTTACTGAACAGGATGCTAAGATTGCGGGAATAGCCCACGAGCGTGGCAAAGGTATAATTATTGCTGTCAATAAGTGGGATGCCATAGAGAAGAACGACAAGACAATATATGAATTCACAAGCAAGATAAAAGATACTCTTTCATTTATGTCATATGCAGAGATTATATTTATATCAGCACAGACAGGACAGCGTCTTGGAAAGATATATGAGCTGATTGATACTATAATCGACAGCCAGACTATGAGAATTCCAACTGGTGTTCTTAATGAAATTCTTACAGAAGCTGTTGCTATGAAACAGCCGCCTTCAGATAAGGGTAAGAGATTAAGAATATACTATATGACACAGGTTTCTGTTAAACCACCGACATTCGTAATGTTTGTTAATGATAAGGAATTAACACATTTCTCTTATACAAGATATATTGAGAACCGTATAAGAGAAGCGTTTGGTTTCAGGGGTACTTCAATAAGATTTATTAACAGGGAACGTAAGGAGAAAGAATAATGCTTAACAGATTGATATGTCTTATTCTAGGATATTTTATTGGTGCAATTATCCAGACAGGTTTCTGGATTGGCAGGGTTAATCATATTGATATAAGAGATTATGGCAGTGGCAACGCTGGAACAACTAATACTATGCGTACACTTGGAAAGAAAGCAGGATTTATAACATATTTTATGGATGCTTTTAAATCCTGCATTACTGCCATAATCATACATTTTATATATGGCAGTAATGCGGATATATCAGAAATGCTTCTTATCCTTTATGGCGGATTTGGAGTTGTCCTTGGACATAACTTTCCATTCTACCTTGGATTTAAAGGTGGAAAAGGTATTGCTGCTACATCAGGATTAGTAATAAGTCTTATACTTTTTCCTAAATATTGCTTTATGTTTACAATATTTGGAATGGTAACATTTGGATTAGTAACCAAGTTCTCAAGATATGTATCATTAGGTTCTATTACCGGCATAATTGGTTTCTTTATAGAATTTGTAATATGGGGGCTTGTTGGATGGCTTCCACTTAACAATAATGAATTCATAGAGGCTTCTATAGTTGTGTTATTATTCGTTATTCTTGGTGTTGCACGTCACAGTGGTAATATTAAAAGACTTATTAATGGAACAGAACGTAAAATTGGAGAAAAAAAGTAATGCAGTAATGGAGGATTATTAATGGTAAAGATAGGTGTATTAGGAGCTGGAAGCTGGGGACTTGGTCTTGCTATGCTTCTTCATAATAATGGACATGATGTAACAGTCTGGTCAGTATTTCCAGACGAGATTAATGAGCTTAACGCCACACGAGAGAATAAAAAATGTCTTCCAGGTGTAATATTCCCAGAAAGCGTAAAATTCTGTGCTGACACAGAAAAAGTTGTAACTGAAAGTGATGTGCTTATACTTGCGGTTGCTTCTCCTTATACAAGGTCAACAGCTAAAATCGTCGCACCATATGTTAAAGAAGGACAGTATATCGTTAATGTCGGCAAGGGTATTGAGGAGGAGTCTTTAAAGACATTATGTGAGGTAACAAAGGAAGAAATTCCACAGGCTGTAGTTGCTGTGTTATCAGGTCCAAGCCACGCTGAGGAGGTTGGAAGGGGAATTCCTACAACCTGCGTAATTGGTACAGCTAACAAGAAAGATGCAGAATATTTGCAGAATATGTTTATGAGTAATGTATTCCGTGTATACATAAGTCCTGATGTCCTTGGAATATGTATAGGTGGTGCATTGAAAAATGTAATCGCGCTTGCTGCTGGTATTGCTGACGGCTTAGGATATGGAGATAATACTAAGGCTGCACTTATAACAAGGGGGATTGCTGAGATAACACGACTTGGTCTTGCTATGGGTGCGGATTTTGCTACATTTTCAGGCTTGTCTGGAATAGGCGACCTTATTGTTACCTGTGCGAGTATGCACAGCCGTAACAGACGTGCCGGAATTCTTATCGGCAAAGGCTATACAACTAAAGAAGCTATGGATGAAGTACAGATGGTTGTAGAGGGTGTATATGCAGCTAAGGCAGCTAAGAAGCTTGCTGAAAAGTACAACGTAGAAA
>OGUM01000657.1_pt1 | contig 28819 bp, 19 predicted proteins | sample 1553631 | NCBI WGS metagenome assembly OGUM01 (sample SAMEA2580228, study PRJEB22360) | human gut metagenome | biome: human gut; feature: human-associated habitat; material: faeces | place: Denmark | collected 2008/2010 | reverse complement strand
GACACAGGATGCGGCAAAAAAATCTAGTCTTGGCGGTTTGGCTGCTATGGCTGGGATTAATCTGAATGCCGCTGCCGGTGCGGACGCGATCTCTCCGGATTTGTATCCGGATGTGGTGCAGAGTACCCCGTTTCTGTTGGAATTGTTTCCGGTAGAGGTTACCGATAAGGAAAAGGAGTTAAGCACTACATTGTATGATTATATGAGTGAACATCAACGTAAGGCTTGGTGGGGATATATTGTCTCCGCTCCATTCAAGGCGTTGGGTGCGGTAATGAGTTTAATCTCCGGTGACGAGGAAGAGTCTGAGGGCTTGAATCCTTACCATTTGACAAAGGATCAAGAAGAGGTGGTGAAGGCCTTGCAGGAGCGGGTTTCTGTTTCCGTGGACAAGAAGACCTTGGTTATCACGGCTTCCGTACAGATGCAGGACCCGGTTATTTCCGCTCAGATGACAAAGGTCGTTTTGGAAAACCTCCAGAATTATATTACGAATTATCGTACGCAGAAAGTAAAGCAAGATTTGGAATTTACCCAGAAGGTATTTGGCGAGTCACGTGACGCTTATTATAAAGCGCAACGTGCGTACGCTGCTTTCGAGGATGCCAACCGTAATATTATCTCTTCCAGCTACCGTACGGAGCAGGAACGTTTGAAGAATGAGATGACCCTTACGTTTAATGTTTACAATACGTTGGCGCAGAAGTTGGAGCAAGATAAATTGCGTGTACAGGAAGAAACTCCGGTGTATACCGTAATCGAGCCGGCTACCGTACCTTTGAAAGCATCTTCTCCTAAGAAGGCACTTATCTTGGTCGGTTTTGTCTTCCTCGCTTTATTCGGATGTATCGGATATTTATTCGTAAAAGATATGTTTGTGGCAGCTTTCAAGAAAGAAGAGACTGGAGCTTAATTCCCGCAAACCGTAAAATATGCCACGGCCTCGTCATGACTGACTTGTGTCGTGGTTTTTATTTGCGGGAATAGCCGATTGATCCGGGTGGTTATCGTATCGCATAAATTGGGGTAAAAGTTCTCCAAGGCTTTCTCATAGGGTTGCTCGTTGAAGCAGCAAAGGCTTCCTTCATTATAGAATAAATCCATTGCCAACCATTGATTTTTCATTCTCCACTCCGTCGAGTCATTCATTTGTACCCGTAAATATAAAGGGGCGCTTTTGATGAAGAGATTCATTGCGCCACGCTTGCCTTTTTTACGAATCAGATCTGTTAGTTCCGGAATGACATGTGCGGGGTATGTCTGTTGCCTTTCCACCGTCTCTACCAATAATCTTCGGTTGTAGGACGCTACGAATATACCCTCGTGGTAGTAACAACCTAGAAAATGCTTATCAACATCAGGATAATATCTAACAGGAACGGAGGTTTCCTCTCGTTGCTGGGCCGGAAAAGTGAAAGAGACGTCCAGTTGCTTGAAAATACGCTCTGCCGTATGACTATCCATAGGGGCGTACAAGACATCCCCTTGTGGATAATAAGCGATTAGGAAAGACGATAATTCCAGATTTTGCCGTATTAAAGAAAGGAAAATAGCGGGGGTATGATCTGAGAACGCCTTGCGTATATTCTCCATGGGTAGTATCATCTTCTCGAATACAGGAGGACGATTGATGGCAAAAATTGCCGTGGGGCTTGGAACGACCAAACTATAGGGATCTACCGTAGCGACAAATTGCTCGTCGTTCATATGCTTGTAAAAGTACCTCACGCATACGATCGTACCCAGAAACAAGACAAAAAATGCCGTTATGTCTTTCTTGCTGATCCTCATGTTTGCTTTAGGAAGTGTTTACACCAAGGCTTTAATCCGCATTCCTCACATTTCGGTTTCCGGGCGAGGCAAACATATCTTCCATGCAATATCAACCAGTGATGGGCGATGGGGATCAATTCTTCCGGAATGTTCTTCACCAACTCCTTTTCCGTTTCCAAGGGTGTCTTGTTTTTATTGGTAAAGCCGATCCGGTTGGAGACACGGAATACGTGCGTATCCACCGCCATGGCCGGCTTGTCATATACTACGGATGCGATTACGTTCGCTGTTTTTCTTCCTACGCCCGGCAGTTTTTGTAGCTCATCAATATCGGAGGGAACCACGCCTTTGAAATCCTCTATCAGCATTTTCGCCATACCTACCAGATGTTTAGCCTTATTGTTCGGGTAAGATACGCTTCGTATGTATTCAAAGACAACTTCCGGTGTGCTAGCCGCCATTACCTCAGGAGTCGGGAAAACCTCGAACAGGGCAGGTGTGATCATATTCACTCGCTTATCCGTGCATTGTGCGGATAGGATTACCGCTATCAATAGTTGATAGGGGTCGTCATAATGTAGTTCAGTCTCGGCTACCGGTACGTTTTCCTTAAACCAGTTTAATACGCCTTTATACCTTTCTTCTTTTCGCATTGCTTTTTCGGTTTCTGTTTTTCGCATCCTAAAGGTATAACTTTTAATAGGAATATACAAGCGGAGATGTGCCAAAAATAAGATACACCCGAATTGTACGAATAAATAAAAAAGTACCGATCTCCTTCTTCCATCTAAGAGAGAAAGAAATCGGTACTTTTTTATTTATTATTCCCTAACGATCTGGTGGATATGTATAGATTCTTTTCCTATTGTGGTGATTTCTAAAGAAGAGAAATCCTCGAACATGGTTTTATTTAATTTGATGTAGCCTACGTTTCCTTGATAGACGATGTTTTTCTCGCCATCTTGGGAGAGGCCGGTGATGGATACCAGATTCTCGTTACTTCCGGAGAGGAAGAAAGATACGGCGTTGATATCATCACATTTTATATGAATCATTTCTCCCGGGTTCAAGTTCTTATACGTATCTAGGTTCATATCGTACATCATAAGAGCCTCATTGATTTGCGGGTCTTGTTTGGTTGTCGCCGTGAATCCTAGTACGTATAGCTCCATTTGCTGATCCGAGTTATTTCGCATACGGATATAACGGGCTTTCGGGTCGATGGTGCGGATCGTATCTTTAGCGTTTTCCGTGGAGACATGAGGGATTAGGCTCCAGCTCTTTCCGTCGGCGGACCACTCGAATACCCGTCCGGGTTGGTTGCTTTTCGGAAGATTGAAACAGAAGGATTCCGCTTCTTTCTGGATTTCCCAGCCGATACCCAGATATTGGTTAGGTTGTACCTTGACTACCTCGAATAGGGGAACGTAACCGACCGTATTGTCACCCTCGGCACAAGGCTGGCTCTTTAATTGGTCGATATTCGTGAATATGGAAGGGATGCTAACCTTCACCTCGTCCGGGGCGATACCGTCCGTAGATAGCAGGTTACGACCTGTCTGGCGGTATAAGTCTACGATGAAAGGGTGTAAGACTTTCGATCCGACTTTCACGCCTTTAGGCTGCGCCTTCTGGTTCAGCGTGCGGTTTATCAGTTTCATGCTATCTAGCAAAGCGGATGTTTCCAGATAGCGTTGCCACGTATAAGACCGGTCTTTCTCATACCAAGCGTGCGCCATATGCAGAGCGCTTGTTCCGGCTTTTCCTAAGAACTCGAATTGGATAAGCCATGGATTGATTTGCTCGATCAAGCGTTTATTGGGACTTTGGCTATAGATCATACTCGGGGAAGCCGTGATTTGAGCGAATAAGGTTCCCAGAAGATTCGCGCTTTGCTCCGGGAACGTGTTTTTCTTATATCCGGCGAGGAATGTCTGGATAGGAGCCACATAGTTAGCGGACTCTTCCCGGCGGTATTGATGTCCGTTCGGACCCGGATCGCAGTTATGCTCGCAGAAAATGCGGAAAGCCATGGAGGCCTCCGGCATGATGAAGTCGCAAGCGTCTTTCCATGCCTGTGTAGGATCGTAATTCTCGATATTCCAAGTGTACATTCCAACGCCGAATATAGCGACCTTGGAAGCCTCAGCGTATTCCATAGGATTGGATACGAATCCGGTCATGGTGCCGGCGGCTTGCGTATCTAGGCCGTAGGCGGGTCCCATCAACAAATGATCTTGGCAATAATCGCTTACGGGGAAGTTCCACCAGATATAGGCGGGACGACGGATACGGTTGTTTACCCACTCGACGCCTTCTTTCGTGATATCGGCTACGACACGGTCTCCGGTCCACATGATTTGGATAGCGGGGTCGAGTTGGGTACCGAGGATATCCAGATAATCGGTCTTAGCCCATGAGCGGTTGTATTCGGTAGGGCACATGATCAGGGGCTGCACGTCATTTTTCTTGGTAATAAACTCCTTATGGATGTAATTCAATAAGCCGGCTTGCTTTTCCGGGCGGGCTCCCTCTCCGGATATATCATCGAAGAAAACGGCGAAAGAGCGTACGCCCAAATCGTACATTTTCTCGAATTTGGAAAGGATATTCATGCTATCTGTTAGGTTCCATTGAATGTCTTGTCCCGGGTGGATGGCCCAAACGAAGTTCACCTTGTTATGGGAGGCCTCTTTCGCTAGTTCCTTGATATGCTCGGCTTCCTCGGCGGGATAAGGTTTGCGCCAGTTGGGGGAACTGTGATAAGGATCATCTTTCGGACCATAGATATAGGTGTTCAGCTTGATCCTTCCGTAAAAGCGGATTTGCTCGATACGGTCGGCGTGGCTCCAAGGCTGTCCGTAGAATCCTTCCACGGTACCCCGGAATAATACGTCCGGATAGTCCTTGATCGAGCAGAGAGGCAGGATCTTCTTACCCTCGTCATACTTGACCAATTGCTTGAGGGTTTGGGCGGCGTAGAACAAGGAATTATCGTCTACGATCCCGATCGTGATACCTTTTTTAGTGATCGTCAGCGTATAGGCACCCGAGCGTTGCATCTCCGGGGCTTTGTCTTTTAGCTTCTTGATCTCTAAGGGGAGGGATTTGCCGGATTTAGCGAAAGGTAGCGCTTCTTTAAGTAGTCTGACTGCGTCTGCGTCCGGATTATTTATGCCTCGTAGGGCGTATCCATGGGGCGGCGCGTATGTCTGGCTGGAGATAGTTACCTCTTGGGGCTCGGGGAAGATTCCTAGAGATAGCTTTTGGCTATGCGTTAGGTTACAAACGCCTAGAAGGAGCATGGTGGCGAGTAAATACTTTAGTGTTTTCATATGCGATATGATTTAATGTTAACGTTCGTAAATGTATGAAATAATTAAACACGGAGCACACGGAATACACAGATTTGTTCCGTGCCCTCCGTATTTAGATCTTATAGGGAGAATAGCAATACCCGGTTATCCGGATTTGTCCATTCATGGATCAAGCTACGCACGTCGCTATATTCGGCGGGAGTGAACTGTTGCTTGTTCAACTCTATCGTACGTACCACCTCGATCGTATTTCCTCTTGGTGTGATCGTGCGGGTTACTTTACCAAAAGGCTTGCTTATCACTTGCTCTTGCGTGGAGGTCTGCAACTTCATGCCCTCGGCGGGAGTAACCGTGTATGTTACCTCTTCCCTGATTAGGGAGGGGAGTTCGAATAAGTTGGAACGCTTGCTGTTCAAGGCACTCATGCCCCAGCTATCGATTCCGGCGGAGATGGCTGGCAATACGCAGATGGCGAAACCGTCTTTTGCTTGATCGGCGGAGATGGCCACGGATCTACTTTCCTTAATCTGAATAGGTGTGGTCTCAATCTCAATGGAAGTTCCGGAGAGGGAGACTACCTTATCTAGTCCGCCACGATTTGTCAGCGGGGAGGCGGATAGGTATTGGTCTTTCCCATCGACAGTGGCTTTTACGGCTAGTGTCTGGATGGCAGCCAGCCCGCAAGCGTCCGTATCGAGATGGCCGGGATAGACGGCGAGGACTTCCGACGGGATTCCGGCGGCATTCAACATCACGTTCAAGAGTTGTGCGATCTCTAGCGGCGTACCGTAGGCACTGCGGAGAACGGTATCGATGTCACGGACGGTATAGCCGGTCATCGCCATGGGGATAGGACAGGTACTGAGATTGTTGAGTATATGGTCTCGGATGATGTTCACCTTCTCTTGTTCGTTACCGCTTTTATCGGTGAGGAATTGGGCGAAGGTTTTGCTCTCGTATCCCTGCGATTCCTTTAAGCGCTTATCCAAAGTGGCTAAGGCCGCTTTACCTGAAGGATAGGTAGAGGCTACCAAGTGGGGTGAAGCCTCACGGTTCTTTGGTTGGAAAGCCTCACGGGAGGAAGCGGGAATGTTCCGTAGTGTCCAGTGTACCTCCTTTATACCGTCATGGCTCTCTTCCACGGCTTTTACGGGGGAGCCGTATAGACCGCAAGCCAAGGGGGTCCCTTCCGGTACGGAAATAGAGACCTTGCATTCCTTCACGGGAGAGGTCTCTTGTAGTCGCTCGTTGATATCCAGAGCCGGATAGTAGCCCGGTTTTGTGATAATAGAGTAATCCAAGTAAATCGTGGCCCCAAGTTCTAGGCCAGTGTGTACCACGACCATTTCCTTGAGTTGGTTATAGGCCGGAGCGTCGGCGGCGAAACGGGGCAGGACCTCCACGAAGGCGTTATCGGGTGTCTTTACGATCGTACCGTCTTTCTGCCTCGTATAGGATGAGTGAATCTTCAGTGTTTGGAAATCGGGATTGTAGACGATAAAACTCTCGCCATACGTGCTATTCATTGCGGTATGCGTGAAGAGCGTCAACTCCATGGAGGATCGATATTCTTGGCTGCCGTCGGCATGCAAGGTCCAAGCTTTCGATACTTTCCCGTACTCAGCCTCCGATGCGGCGAATGAAGTAACCGTCATCGCTAACAAGCTTAGGAGAAGAATCAGTTTATAGGTTATCTTAATCATTGTCTTTCTTTTTTTATTTCTTGATAATCAAATAGTCACCATAACTCTTATAGGCGTTCACGGCGGAACGGAAGCCTTTCCAGTCGGCTGCGTCGTAGACACGCTTCTTCAACGCTAGCTTCTGGCGCAAGACGATGTTCCGGTCGCCTTCCTGTGAAAGGGAACCTTCGAAATCGGCCGCATTGCTTCGCAGGGCGTCATTCTTCGGGGCGTTCAGGAGGGTATAGCCTTTGGGGAGACGGATGGTCTCATCTTGTTCTACCAAACGGGAGCAAGCGTCCTTGAATCCATACGCACGGTTTTCCGGTTTCGTATCGATACGCAAGAAACTCTTCACTTGATTGTAGAGGTTATTCATGACTAGCGGCTTGATAAGCATCTGGTCTCCGGCGATGATCGCATAATCGGGGATCTCATAAGAGAACGTGATCTTGATAGGGGCCGCTTGATAGTTCTTCGGGTCCTTACCGTAATCTACACGAAGCAGTTTGGCGTTGGGGGATACGGCCAGCAATTGCTTCTCCATCGTGTTCTGCCAGTCGGATTGCCATCCGGTGGTGAAGATGCGGCGGATATTGCTGTCGGACTGTCCCTCGGCGGTGATCGTGAATTGTCCGCGGAGCGTGCCTTTCTCGTCTAGGCGGTTGTCAGCGTGGATGCGGACGTAGTGGTTTTCTGGGGCGGAGACAGGGGTCAGGCAGAGGTCGGAGCCTTCGGGCACACCCGGGAGGTAGTTCTGCTGTTGCTCGGCGCTACTCCATAATTCTCGGCAGAAAGGAACCCAAGTCGGGTCGAGAGGCATATACGTGCCGCTAGCCAGTTTTACCACCGCCACGCAATGGTTGAAATGGTCGGCGGGGATGCTTTCTACACGGCTTCCCGCCATGGTCATCGCCGGGTAAGCCTCGAATCCGGCCATGCGGAGGAAGGCGATCAACGTACCGGCGATATCCTTGCAGACACCGCAACGATCGGTATAATTCATCTTTAGGTTGTGAAGCGTGAAACCCTCGCCTTTACCCATCGAGATTCCGGAGTAACGGATGTTATCGGCTACCCAGTGGGTCAATACGGCTATCTTCTCCATTTCCGTCTTCTTGCCTTTGATCAGCTCGTCTACCTTCCTTTGGGCTTCCGGGATCGCGGTAAAGCTTCCGTAATCCTCGTTAACCTTATTGAACCATACGGATTTATCTTCCCAGCGGGGCGTGCTGGACATCATGAGCTTCGGGGCAGCGTCGAATAGGTCTACCATATTCGGTTCCTTGGCGAAAGGAAGGATATCGTCGGAGGCGAAGGTATATACTTTCCGTCCATCCTCATATCGCATGGAAGAGGTACATTCGCCTTGGTAGAACTGGAATTGCAACTCTTTCTCCATCGGCATGGATACCCGGTATACCTTACGCACGGTAGGCTCGGTAGCCCAGAAGGGGACGATATCGTAAAACTGTCCCCGCATAGGAGGGATGAAACGCTCGTCGTCGCCCGCCGTCAGCAAGGCGTAGGTGAAACCTTTCTTGGCGATCTCGTACTCCACGACATCTCCCGGTTGCAGGCGGCCCACTTCCAGCATGATCTGCCGGGCGCCCCAGTAGATGGCACGTGCGGGGGCGGCATAGTCGCAAGCCCCAGTCACGTCGAGATTGATCACGTCGCCATTCGCACGGTAGATCGTGGCGTAACGAAACTCGGCATGCGCCGTCAGCGGGTCGTAATCGTATTTGATGATACGGTTGGCGACGGCTCCCTTGGGAGTCTGTACCTTAAAAGCCTTGCATACGGCGAAAGCCCCCGAGCCGGTAGGTTGTACCGTGACGGCGGTGCTGTCCAGCAAGGTGACGCAGTCGTATCCTGCGTAGGCTTGCGATTTCTCCAAGGTAGGATCTTGCGGGTATCGGCAAGAATCCTGCCCGTACATAGGCGATAAGGCCAATAGGGAGACCGCGGTGATTGTTAGAATCCTTTTCATGTTTATAGTGTTTTTGTGATGATATTTCTCGCTAGCTCCCGGCAGGCGGCACGATCGATCTTGCCGCTTCCGGTTTGGGGGATCTCGCTTACCTTTATGATGTGCCTCGGACGGAGGTACTTGGGCAGGCTGGCGAGAACCTCTGTTAGCATCTCACCTCGTAGGTTTGAGGCAAGCAGTAGCACGACCGCCTCTCCCAATCGAGGGTCGGGGGCGGCGGTGATGGCATAGGGGAGGTCTAGGTAGGGCCGTAGCCGCTCTTCCACCTCCTCGATCTGGATCTTGATACCTCCGCTATTGATAATATTATCTTTCCTTCCGATAATGGCGAAACTCCCGTCCGGCAGCAGGCGGGCGGCATCGTTCGTCACCAGCCGCTCGTCGCAAACCAATGGGGCGTCTATCACCAAGGTATTCTCCGGTGACAAGGATAACGTCACCGAGGGGAAGGGATGGTAATAGGGCGAGGCTTTCGGCCCGTTCAGCCGGCGCAGGGCGATGTGGGACAGCGTCTCCGTCATTCCGTAGGTGGAATAAACCGTGTTTGGCATCTGCCGTATCTCCTGTTCCAAGGCCGCGTCAATCGCCCCGCCGCCGATAATCAGGATATCCGTTTGCTCCAGCCGCTTACGTTCCTCGGGTACTCGCAACGTATTGTAAACCTGCAAGGGGATCATGGCGACAAAGCGCAGGGGCGTATCCCCCCAATCCGCCAACGGGTGTCCGGAGGGTTCGCACACCTCCAGATCCAGTCCGGCGTATAGGGAGCGGACCACCATCATCTTTCCGGCTATATAGCGTAGGGGCATACATAACAAGGCCTTGTCGCCCTTCTTAAGCCCCAAATAATCGCAGGTAAGCCGGGCGCTGTTCAGCATCCGGTCCTTGCGTACTCGCATCCGCTTGGGCGTACCGGTGGAGCCAGAGGTCTGGACTTCCAGAAAAGGGGAGGGATCGTGCCATTCAGCTAAGAATGCCTGTAAATCTTCTTGTATCGGCATAGGTCAAAGGTCGTTGGTGAACCAGATGGTGTCTCCTTTTCGTTGGATCAACCGATGTTTATCATCCTTGAAAATCTCGCCGGTTCCCAGACCTTGCGGTAGCGGGTTGCCTAACGTGGCGCACCATTGGGCGATAGCGTTCAGTCCGATTTGCGATTCCAGGGCGGAGGTGACCCACCATTTGGGTAGCTCGGGGGTACTCCCTAAGATAGCTTCCGCTAAGTGAATCCATTCCGTACATCCGGAGATACCTCCGTGGAGGGAAGGCTTTAATATAATGTATTGGGGATGGATAGTTTCCAACAACCGCCGTTTCTCGTCCGGGGCGTTACAGCCGATCAGTTCCTCGTCGAGAGCGATGGGAAGGGGTGACTCTGCCGCAAGGTGTGCCATTTCTTCCAACTGCCCGGCACGGATAGGCTGCTCGATGGAATGTAAGTCCATCTCGGCGAGCCGCTTCAGTTTATCCATCGCCTCCGGGGGAGTGAAAGCGCCGTTGGCATCTACCCGAAGCTCTATTTCCTTGGCGGAGAAATGCGTGCGGATATGTTTCAATAAAGAGAGTTCCCGGTCGAAATCGATAGCGCCGATCTTCAGCTTGACGCAGCGGAAGCCCTCCTTCATCTTTTCCTCTACCTGTTCCAGCATGTACTTATAATCGCCCATCCAGATCAGTCCGTTGATGGGGATGCCCGCCTGCCCTCGCGAGAAGGACGTGTCGTAATGCCGCCAACCGCCCTGTTCATAATGGCGCATGGCCGTCTCCAGCCCGAAAAGGATGGATGGGTAATGGCGCAAAGATTCGGTGTCAACATATCCCTCATGTTCCAGATCGAGGCAAGCCTTGGATAACGTGATCTCGTAATCCACTCCATAATCGCAACTGAGATCCGGCAGGGGGGCACATTCTCCGATACCAATAACCGAGGGTTCGTCTTCCTTGCGGATTCGGACCTCCCACAATTTCCGGGTCGTGTAAACACCCCGTGAGGTTCCTGCCGGTCGCTTGAAAGTCAAGCACCGGGGAACCACCTCTGTTTTATAAAACCTCTCCTTCACCATTCATTCTCAATTTTCAATTCTCAATTCTCAATTCCCTTTACGGGAACTTCGGGTAATCCTCGAAGCGTGGACGACGTTTCTCCAAGAATGCCTTGCCGCCTTCCTGCGCCTCGTCCGTCATATAGTAAAGCATGGTAGCGTCTCCGGCCAACTCCTGTATACCGGCCTGTCCGTCCAACTCGGCGTTCAAGCCTGCCTTGATCATGCGCAAGGCCAACGGGCTAAGCAACATCATCTCCTCGGCCCATTGAACGTACTCGTCCTCTAATTTATCCAAGGGGACTACCTTATTTACCAGACCCATATCCAAAGCCTCCTGTGCATTGTACTTGCGGCATAGGAACCAGATCTCACGGGCCTTTTTCTGTCCGACCACACGGGCGAGGTAAGAAGAGCCGAACCCGGCGTCGAAGCTACCCACACGAGGGCCTGTCTGTCCGAAGATAGCGTTCTCGGAAGCGATCGTAAGGTCGCAAACCACGTGCAATACGTGTCCGCCGCCGATAGCGAAACCGTTCACGGCCGCGATGACGGGTTTCGGGAGAGAGCGGATCTGCTTTTGTACGTCCAATACGTTCAAGCGAGGTACGCCGTCTTTACCCACGTAGCCGCCACGTCCTTTCACGTTCATATCGCCTCCCGCGCAAAACGCCGTATCTCCGGCTCCTGTCAGAACGACTACGTTAATGTCCGGACGTTCCCGGCAGATGTAAAAGGCGTCGCTCATCTCCGTGGTCGTAGTCGGGGTAAAAGCGTTGCGATACCGTTCCCGGTTTATCGTAATGCGGGCGATGCCGTTGTAGAAATCAAATAAGATCTCCTCGTATTCCTTGATGGTTGTCCATTCTCTTTTCGTTTCCATATATTATATGTTTTGTGCTTGGGATGAATTTTTTAGTTGATGATAATATTCCTTGAGCAATCGTACGTCTTCCGCTTTGTCCGTGAAAACCTCCATGAATAGGGGATGTTCGCTCGGTTGCTCCGTTTGGGTAAAGGCGCCCATCGCAGCTGCCAACTCCTCGGCGTTATGAACGGCGGAGTAGGAGAATCCCCTTTCCGTGGCCCATCCCTCTGCTGAGGTCTGGTGGGAGGCGGTGACGTAACGGTGCGTACGCTCGTTCATCTTGAATCCTGGCAAGGCTTGGAAGATCTCACCACCTCCGTTGTTCAAGAGCAGGATACGAAGGTTATTGTGCAAGTTTCCGTTCCACAACGCATTCATATCATAGAAGAAACTAAGATCGCCTATAACGATAAAGTTTAGTTTTTGCGAGGCCGAGGCGTATCCGATAGCCGTAGACAAGGAGCCTTCGATCCCGCTCGTACCTCGGTTACAACAAACCTCAACCGTCTCGGGTACGGTGTACAATTGTGCGTAACGTACGGTGGAGCTATTCCCCAGATGCAAGGCCGATTCAGCCGGAAGCGAACGTATCAAACCACCGATCGCCGCCATTTCGGAGTAAGCGAACTCCGGCTCCGGCAGATTCCGGGATTTATATTCCCAAGCCTTCGGATATTCAATCTGCCTATTCTCCAGCATATAAGCGATTTTCTCCAGAAACTCGAAAGCGTCCATCTCGATCACCGTGGTCAGGCTACCGAATAAATCCGCTACCTCCCCATCCAATGAGACATGCCAATGCTCCTTAGGCGGGTGTTTCCGCAAAAACTCTTTCAGCCGCTTGGAGACAATATGGCCGCCGTAGGTGATCACGAGCTCGGGAACCAGCTTCTCTTTTTCCTCCTCTGGGGTAGCGTACAGGATGGCGTCGAAATTCTTGATCGGCAATCCCGGTACGATACGGTTGCCGATGTGCTCGGAGAGCCAAGTGAAATGTTTGTATAGTAACTTACATATTTTCTTCTCGAAGAGATAGATCAAACTCATTTGTCCCGCTATCATCATTCGCTTGCTATATTTGTTCAAACGCTCGATCAGATCGTCATATTTCCGGTCGTACACGTTTAGGCCTTGATAACGGGTGATTACCCGTACCTTCGGCAATTCGGGTGTCGTGAACTGAAATAAAGGCTCGGAGATCGGGACGTTGATATGAACCGGCCCTTTGCCGTGATGGTTCAGTTCCAACAAAGCCTCGTTGATCAATCGATTACAATACCATTCATCTTGATCCGTATGTATTTCCGGTAGCTGTACCGATTTCTTCACCAGCGAGCCGAACACCCCGGGTTGCGGCAAGGTCTGTCCGTCCATTTGCCCGATCCATGCGGCGGGGCGGTCGGCGGATATCACGACAAGCGGAACTTTCTGATAGAAAGCCTCCGCTACCGCCGGATGTATATTCAGCAAGGCCGTGCCCGAGGTACAGCAAACAGCCGCCGGCTTACCTCCGTGCAACGCTAGCCCTACGGCAAAGAATCCCGCGCTTCGCTCATCCGTCACGGAATGGCAATTGAAGAACGAATGGTTTGCCAATGTGTGCACAATCGGAGAGTTCCGGCTCCCCGGACATAGCACGATATTACTTACGCCGTGCTCTATCAGCAAGGCTACCAATTGAAGGATGTTCTTTTTATCGCTATACATTATATGATATAAAATTATAAATTACCCACTATTCTCCGCATCGTATCTAATTTATCCTCTGTCTCCTGCCACTCATCCTCTAGCTGCGAGGCCGCCAACAGACCGCCTCCGGCATACAGCGTAAAGGTTTGGGGGAGGATATTCATGCAACGGAGGTTTACGTACAGATCTGTTTTGCCTTTGGGATCCAGCCAACCGATGAAACCGGAGTAATAGCTACGATCGTACCCCTCATGCTCGATGATGAAGTGATAAGCTTCCTCCTTGGGAAGACCGCAAACGGCGGGAGTAGGGTGCAATAGTTGAAGCACGTCACCCAACTTCTCGGAATCCGGCAAGGAGAAGAAGAAATCGCTTTTCAGGTGGGAAACCTCTCCGGCCCGGGCTGAATAAGGCCCCTTCTCCTCGGGAGTAATCCCCAAGGTGGACAGCTGGCGGCGTATATAGGAGGCGACTAATTGCTGTTCTCTCCAATTCTTATGATCCCAGCTTTTCGGTAATTTCCCGTCTCGTAAGGATTGGGTTCCGGCCAAAGCTACCGTTTGCCAGTTGCCTTTCTCGCCGGATAACAAGATTTCCGGTGTCCCACCCATCCAAGTTCCGGTTTCCGGGGTATGGCAAAGGTAGACATAGGAGCGGATATATCGTTCTTCCGCGGCGAAGAATGCCTTGCCGGGTGAGAAAGAGGGATCTTTCCGGATCGTTTTGCTACGGGATAGGACTAGTTTATCTTGGCTTCCTTTTAGCAAAGGGTTGGTAAACAGGGAGAAATGGTAAGCGTATCGTTCCTTCTCCTCGGATTCGGACGGGATTTCGATTTCATTCGAAGGGAATTCGTTTTTCTCTCGAGAGAAATCCCAATCGGATTCGGAGGGGATTTCAAAGCAATCCGGTTGGATTAAAACGATAGATCGTTCCGCTGTCACCTGAAACGGAGCGATTACAAAACCGCTCCGTTCATTTAAGTCTTTTATGTCGTATAATAGGCAAGGAGAGCCGGCGCTTTGCATCCTGAAATGGAGCCTATCCTCACCGGGAATACGCCAAATAGCGAAACTCCGGCCTTGCTTGATCAACGTGTCTATTATTTCGTAAGAATCTCTTGGAATCATTTCTTCTTTAGTATACTATTGATTACCCGTACAGAGGAAACCAGTTTGTCGGTAGAGGTGAATATGTCTACGTTCCACACATGGGATGAACGGCCTTTGTGGATAATCGTCCCGACGGCACGTACCGTGTCTCCCTCGTGGGCGGACGACATATGGCTGCCGCTAACTTGCATGCCGACTACCATCTCGTCCGGTTTCGCCAGAATCATGGAACCTAGTCCGGCCACGGTCTCTGCCAGAGCCAGTGTAGCGCCTCCGTGCAAGATACCGAAAGGCTGGCGGGTCCGTTCGTCTACAGGCATGGTCGCTTCCACACGATCCTCTGACGCATAGGTATATTGAATGCCTAGATTACCCATTAAAGCATGTTTGGCCCGTGCGTTTAGTTGATCTAACGGAACCTCTGTGGGTTTGATCGTGGCAAGGATCGCTTTCTCGATCGCTACCGCCACACCTTCCATATTATTGGGTAAGGTCGTGAAATCGGCACAAGCCTTTACGGAATCGCGTGCGTTACCCATCGCCACGCCGGTACCGGCTAATTGAAGCATGGATACGTCGGCCACGCCATCACCGATAGCGACAACCTCTTCGGTCGTGATATTCAGCATCTCCATCAATACCGCCAACGTATTTCCCTTATTGATGAAATGAGGAGCTACCTCCAAGAAATAGTCCTCGGAGCGGAAAGCTTCCAATACCCCGTCCAGACGTTTCTTCCAATGATTTTCGAGACCCACTAGATTGTTCTCGTCATCGCTGGTAAGAATACACTTACAGGGTGCGAAATCCACCGCTTCCGGGAAATTCTCCACACCGATGATGCGCATCTTATTGAGTTCGGCCTCCTCTTGGACATGCTTGTTTTCCGGGCTATCGGTCAGGATATAGTCCTTGTGATACGTGAAGATAGCAAAACCATTTTCCTTCGCCTTCCGGTTTAAATAAGGAATCATGGCCGGATCGATTCGTTTCTCGAACATCAATTCTCCGGTCTGGGCATTGATGATCTGACCTCCGTTATAAGATAATATGAAACCACCGTAATGATTCAATTCAAGGGCCTCCGCCAAGGGTTGAACCCCGTTGGTGGGTCGGCCGGATGCCAATACAACATGAACTCCCATCTGCTGAGCCTTTAACAAGGCGGCATGGGTCCGGGGAGTTATCTCTTTCTTGTCGTTAAGCAACGTCCCATCTACGTCTAAGACTAATAATTTGTACTTCATGGCGTCTTATTTTTATGGTTTAGAATACAAATATACATAAAATAGTTGATAGTTAGAAGACATTTCCATGAAAGGAATTTACGTATATCGGCGCAAGCTCACGCCTATACTGGCGTAGCCCTACGGCACTACTGGTATAGGCGTATGCCGGTATAGGCATTGGCCTGTGTCGATACTGGTGTAAATGTCTCTGAAAAAACACGTACGTGTTCTCGCGAAAACATGTACATGTTTTTCGGAAAATACGTACGTGTTTTTTTTCAAAGCAATTCTTGGATGAAACGAGCCACTCCATCCTCATCGTTCGTGTATTGGGTGATGCGGTCGGCATTGGCCTTGACAGGGGGCTGGGCGTTGGCCATAGCGACTCCCAATCCGGCGAAACGGATCATGGATACGTCATTGAAACCGTCGCCGATAGCGATCACTTCCTCCTGTTTTATCCGGGTTCGCTCTAGTAAGCGGGATAACGAGGCTGCCTTATCGATACCTTTGGGGACAAGCTCCAGATAGAATGCCTCGGAACGATATACGTTGATACGTTTCCCTAATTCTTGGCGGAGCTTCTCTTCCAACGGTACCAACATCTCCGGTTCGCCTACCACCAAGCATTTATCGGCTGGTGATGCAAATCCCGCAGAAAATCGTCGGTAGCCTTGATCTTCATTTTGGTTAAGAAAGATTCGTATTGTACGTATTTATTTTCCGGATGCTCGCTTAAGATATATTTACCGTTGTAGGAAAGGATAGCCAGTCCCGCTTCTTTGGAGCGGTTGTATAAAACAGGTACGATATCGGGTGGCAAAGCCTGTTCGAAAAGTACTTTGTCTGTCATCAAGTCGATCACCTTACCGCCGTTGAAGGAAAGGATAAAACCTCCATATTGCTTTATGTTCAGTTCCTCGGCTAAAGGCACGATACCGTAGGTGGGCCGGCCGGAGGCTAAGACCAGATGCAATCCTTTTTCCTGCGCTTGCAGAAGGGTTTCCCTCGTAAACGGGGTGATCTCTTTTTTACTGTTTGTCAGTGTACCGTCTAAATCCAGTACCAATAATTTATAGTTCATGCTCTTGTTTCGTGTTGATCGTGATTATTTTACCTCTTTGGGAGATATAATTATAGAGTTCTTTATAAAATGCGTGCCGGGTAAGGGTGGAAGCGTCTCCCAAGATCATCAGTTTCATACGGGCACGGGTGATCGCTACGTTCATGCGCCGCAAGTCGTTCAAGAAGCCTATCTTTCCATCCTCGTTGGCCCTTACCAAACTGATCAAGATGACATCGCGTTCTTGCCCTTGGAAACCGTCAACGGTGTGTACGGTGATCAGTCTGCGTAAAGGCTTGAAGAAAGCGTCTTGTTTGATCAATTTACGGATGTATTGTACCTGCGCCTTATAAGGGGAGATCAATCCGAAGTCGATATTCTCTTCCAGCACTCTCTCCTTGGATATTTTCTGTATATAGGAGCGTAATTGTTCCACGAGCAATTCCGCCTCTTGCCTGTTGACACGGCTCATGGTCTCTTCTCTCGTATTTTCCGTGAAATCGCACTCGGACGTATCGAACCATACGATGGGAGTGTCCAGTCGCAAGATTCCCCGCCCACTTACCTCGGGAGCGGATTCGAGTTCGTTATGATAGAACCATTGGGAGGAGAAGCGCATGATATCCTCGTGCATACGATATTGGATCTTCAAGAGAGAGACCGTTTCCGGTTTCGCATGGGCTATCTTTTGCATCAAGGTATGTCCTAAGCCTTCTCGTTCCGCTTCTATACATTTAATAGTAGGGGGCAATTGGTGATGATCGCCCGCTAGTATGACCCGGTCCGCCTTGCCGATCGCTATCCAGCAAGCGGCTTCCAAAGCTTGGGCGGCCTCGTCGATAAATAAGGTCGTGAAGTGCCGGTTCATCATGACCCGGTTTGCGGAGCCAACCAAGGTGCAAGCGACAACACGAGCCTCGTCGAACAGCTCTGTATCGATCTTGACTTCCAGTTCGGTCGCCCGGAATTTCAAACGGGAGAGGCGGTTTCGGATCGTATCCCGTTCCTCCCGGCTTTTCTTTCGCATATTGGATTGTATATCCCGTACCGCTTTCCGGATGCTCCATAACTCGGGATAATCCGGATGCGATTCGAAACGGCGTTCATATGTGAAAAAGAGCATCTTGTCATTGATACGAGTGGGGTTCCCGATGCGCAGGACGTTAATGCCTCTATCTACCAGTTTCTCCGAGATGCAGTCTACGGCGGTATTGCTTTGGGCGCAAACGATCACTTGATTCTCCCGGTGAAGGGTCTCGTAAATGGCTTCCACCAAGGTGGTTGTTTTCCCGGTTCCGGGAGGGCCGTGTACGATAGATACTTGTTTCGCTCCCAATACCTTGTTTACGGCTTCTTCCTGCGAGCGGTTCAACCAAGGGAAGCGGATCGGGAATAATTCACGCTGTCCCGGTTTTTCCTGCCCCAGCAATACGTCCCTAAGATGGGAGAGTTGGTTGTTTTTTGCCCGCATCACGTCCGAGAGAGCGGAAAACATCGTTTTATAGCTGGTCTCGTCGAAGTAGAGTTGCACGCCGAGATCATTGCTTTTTCCTTGTATATCCATCAAGGCGGAAGGAGTGGGGAGAACTACCACCATCCGGTTCTCTTGCACGTAGCTGATCGTGGCGGAGAAATCCAGATACTTAAATTTACCACTGATATCTGCCGTAAAGAAGCAAACCGGGCGCCCGTACTCAAAATTATGCTCGATCTCCCGGTCTTCTGTCCTTTCGATCTCGATCACCAATTGGTTTAAGGAGTTATAATAACTGCGTCCCGGAGTGACCGGATACCAACAGAGGCCCTGCGCCACTCGTTTTCGCAAACCCGTACGCTCGGATTGCTGTCGGTATGTTTCCTTCTCATATTCATATTCTTTCTGCAGGAGATCATATTGATGTTGCAAATCTACAAGCGGCGATGAAATTCCCATTCCTTTTTCAATTCTATTAATCGGATAAATACAGCCCGGGCGTTCTAGGTCCCGAAGTAGGCGACAAAAGTACTAAAATTATCGTTCCGTACCCAAGTTGCGGTAAGTAAAGAAAAAGAATACCGCTAACGTTGGTAGTGTCTATAAAATTCCTAATTTTGTACGAAAACTAATATCATAAAAAAATGAATGAGAACGATGCTTTTTATAACGCATTAATAGATGTAGCTGCTTGGGATAAAGAGAATACCTTAGATCGTTTTATGAATAGTGATAGCCTCTTCAAAAAGTTTCTATATAAATTTATTACTACAGACGGTTCGTATGTGAAATTACGGAGCTCTTTAGTAGAGCGGGATTTGGAGAATGCCAAGCTATATTCGCATACCTTGAAAGGGATAGCCGCTAATTTAGGTCTGGTAAATCTATTCGATGTATCGAATAATATACTATCGCTGTTGAGAGAAGGGAATCTGGAAGAAGCGTTGCGTTATGAAGATGCATTGGGAAAACAATACGATGCCTTGCGAGATATCGTTGTTGAGTTTTGTTCTTAATCTATTGTATATTAACTATCTAATTCTAAATAAAGACTATCAGTATGGATACTATCATAAAAACTCAAATTATAGATTTGATTCACAGGGAGGTAATCCCTGCTATCGGATGTACGGAACCTATTGCCGTGGCTTTGGCGGCCGCAAAAGCGGCGGAAGTGCTGGGGCGTAAGCCAGAGAAGATAGAGGTTTATCTGAGCGCCAATATCCTGAAGAATGCCATGGGAGTAGGAATCCCGGGGACTGGCATGGTGGGGTTGCCTATCGCTATCGCCTTGGGATCGATCATCGGTAAGTCCGCTTATGGGCTAGAGGTGCTGAAAGACTTGACTCCGGAGGGATTGAAAGAAGGTAAGGAAATGGTCTGCAAGAAATGTATCGGTATAGATCTGAAAGAGAATGTAGATAAACTTTATATCGAAATTATAAGTTCTGCAGGGAACGATCGTTCAAGGGTGATCATTTGCCATGAGCATACCCATATAATATATGTAGAGAAAAACGGGGAGGTATTGACTGATTTACGTACGGCAAACGCTTCTGGCGAGGAAGTATGTGAGAATAAGGATTTACGTCTTTCCTTCTCTATGGTCTATGAGTTTGCCATGGAAATGCCATTGGATGAGATTCGTTTTATTTTAGAAACGGCCGAGTTGAATAAGAAAGCTGCCCAAGCTTCCATGAAAGGCAATTACGGACATACCGTAAGCAAGACAGTCTCGGGTGCTTTCGGCCGTAAGTTCATGGGAGATTCCGCTTATACGCATATGTTGATCATGACTTCCGCCGCTTGCGACGCTCGCATGGACGGCGCTATGATCCCGGTGATGAGTAATTCGGGAAGCGGTAATCAAGGAATCGCCGCTACGCTTCCGGTTCTTTCTTTCGCCGAGGATATCCAATGCTCGGAAGAGCAACTGATCCGTGCGTTGATGTTAAGCCATTTGATGGTGATCTATATCAAGCAAAGTCTGGGACGTTTGTCCGCCCTTTGCGGTTGTGTGGTTGCCGCTACGGGAGCGAGTTGCGCTATCACCTATTTGATGGGAGGAAATAAGGCGCGGATTTCTTATGCGATCAAGAATATGATCGGTAATATTACCGGAATGATCTGTGACGGTGCCAAGCCGAGTTGCGCGATGAAAGTATCTAGTGGCGTATCTACGGCGATGCTTTCCGCTTTGATGGCCATGGAGGATAAGGTGGTGACTTCCGTGGAAGGTATCATCGATGAGGATGTGGATAAATCGATCGCGAACTTGACCGCTATCGGTTCTAAAGGAATGGAGGCGACGGATCGTCTGGTGCTGGACATCATGACCGGTAAATCTTGTTAATGGGATTCTATGGAGGAGGCACCAAAGGCGAGGAAAAAAGAGATTATGCGAGTGACACTTTTAGGGTCATTCGCTAATTTTGTTTTATTGGTATTCAAGTTCGTGGCGGGTATCTGGGGACATAGTAGCGCTATGATCGCCGATGCGGTGCATTCGTTATCTGATTTCGTAACGGATATAATCGTCTTTCTTTTTGTCAATATATCTTCCAAGCCAAAGGACGAGAGCCATGATTACGGGCATGGTAAATACGAGACTTTGGCGACTTCAATTGTCGGTATCGTCTTGCTTTGTGTAGGTTTTGGCCTTTTCTGGGAGGGAGCGAACAAGATTTATGACTTTTATTTCAAGGGGATTCCGTTGGAAAGTCCGGGAATGATCGCTTTAGTTGCCGCTCTTATCTCCATTGTGATCAAGGAATTACTGTATCATATTACGGTTTGGGTAGGAAGGAAGCAGAATAGTCAAGTCGTTATCGCTAACGCTTGGCATCATCGCTCGGATGCCTTTTCCTCGATCGGTACGGCTTTAGGTATCGGAGGGGCGATTTTGTTGGGGGATAATTGGCGTGTGCTGGACCCGTTGGCGGCTGTGATTGTCAGTTTATTTATCGTAAAAGTAGCCTTACAACTAGTGATCCCGGCGATTAATGACTTATTGGAGAAATCTTTGCCGAAGGAGGTGGAGGATGAGATCTTGGCGATCATTAGTGAGATTCCCGAGGTAAAGAGCCCGCATAATCTACGTACCCGCCGCATCGGTAATAATTTTGCTATCGAGGCGCATATACGGGTGGACGGACAGATAACCGTGACTCGTGCCCATGACTTGACGAAAGAGATCGAACAGAATCTGCGTGATAAGTTCGGTCAGGCTACGCACATCGCTTTGCACGTGGAACCAATTAAATAAACGAATTGTTATTTGACCATGATGAAGAACTTATATAGGGGAGAAGTGTTCTATTTGATCGCTTCCCCGCTGGATCATGTGGAGGCTTACCGCTATTTTGAGGATGGGGGACTGGCTGTTGTTGATGGAAAGATTGTAGAGGCGGGGCCGTTCGAGGCGATGCGTTCCCGTTACCCGGATTTCCCGGTGACAGACTATTCCGGTAAATTGATTACACCCGGCTTTATTGATTCCCATATCCATTTCTCCCAGTCGGAGATACAGGGAATGTATGGCAAGCAACTTCTGGATTGGCTGGACGAATATACGTTTCCCGCCGAGGAAGCTTTCTCTTCCATGGAATATGCACAAGATATCGCTCGCTTTTTCGTGAAGGAACTGGTGAAGAACGGAACTACGACTTGTGCCGCTTATGCCACGGTTCATCCTGCTTCCGTGACCGCATTATTTTCCGTGGCTACGGAGTATAATATGTGTATCTTGGCTGGAAAGGTGATGATGAACCGGAACGCTCCGGATTATCTGATGGATACCACGCATCAGGGTGAGTTGGACTGCCGTAGCTTAATCGAGGATTGGGACGGGAAAGGACGGAATCACTATGTGATCACGCCCCGTTTCGCCATAACCAGTACGCCGGATCAATTAAAGTCTGCCGGTCGTTTACATGCCGAATATCCCAGTACCTATATACAGACACATCTTTCGGAGAATCTGGGAGAGATTGAATCTGTCTTATCGCTCTGTCCCGGTCATGCGGATTATTTGGAGGTCTATGAGCGTGCCGGATTGTTGACCGATCGTTCGATATTCGGGCATTGTGTCCATCTAACCGATCGGGAATATAAGCGGTTGGGAGAAACGGGAGGCATTATCGCCCATTGCCCGACCTCGAACCTTTTCCTTGGAAGCGGATTATTCGATATGAGGGAAGCGAACCGTTACGGCGTACGTACTACCTTGGCGACAGATGTCGGTGCGGGTACATCTTTCTCTATGTGGCGTACGATGGGAGAGGCCTATAAAGTACAACAGTTGAACGGTTATCCGATGACAGCTTTGGAGGCTATCTATAAATGTACGCTAGGCTCTGCACGGGCCTTATCGTTGGACGACCGAATCGGAAGTTTCCTCCCTGGCCGTGAAGCGGATTTCATAGTCGTGGATTATGCCGCTACCTCTGTCCAGAAATTGCGTATGGAGTATCTTCGTTCGAGAGATAAATGGACGATCGAGAATAAGCTGTTTGGCCTGCAAACCCTCGGCGATGACCGGAATACGGTATGTACTTATATAATGGGCAAGCAAGTATACGGCTCAGATTCGTGCGATCATCAAGAAACAAGTATGTAATACGACCGTTACGACGATCCATAGGCGCTCGGCAGTAGTCGGGCGCAATCCCGGGAAATGATATTCTATAGCCCCGTGCTTGCAAGCGGAGAGGCAATCTCCGCAATAGGTACAGGTATAGCCGATCTTTCCCTTCTCGATCTCTTCTTTATGTAGGGCATCATAACGGCAAGCGTTTGTGCAAGCCATGCAATGGCAACAATCCGTGGTCAGTCGTACCCGGAAAGGAGAGAGGTATTTGAGGAAAGACACTAAAGTCCCGATCGGACAATAACTACTGCAATGCACCATCTTCCGTCTCTTTCTGGAAAACAATAGCATGACAAGTAGGCCGATAACTCCGACCGCTATTCCAAAAGCGGTGGCTATCCTGCCACTCGCCCCGAATATTCGGAGTAGGATGGCCCCCAACATAACCAGAAATAATATGCTGTATCGCATTTGCTTGTGATAGGGGAACCTTTTTCGTTCCAATTTTCCCCGGGCACTCCATGCGTCAAATGCCCCGAAGTAACAAAGCTGGCTACACCAAGCGGGACCGGATAGTAATAAGGTGCTGATAAAAAGTATGGGCATGAATAATCCCTCGAAGCGATAAAGCGGTCCGGCCAAGATTACCGCAGGGATCGGTAAATGCAGTTTTCCGGTCATAAGGAAAATAGGATCGGCAAAAATCCCTAGAGCAAGTTGCCCGAAAAAAACGATCGAGAATAACAACCACGCTCGTTTTCTCCATTTGGGACGTTCTTGCCGATCTTGCATCTTATAGCAGAGCCAACCACCGTATAGCATGGCAAGTATCACTTGTATCCATCCTCCATACGGAAATAACCTTTCGCCTATCAATAGTGGATTTTTAGGCATGACTTGAACGATCGAGAGAAGTCCCCCGACTAATAATACGGTACTGATAACAATACGTCTCGTTTTCATGCTCAATTATTTTATGCGTAAAAGTATGCCTTTTACGCGAATAATTATAGCACGGGCATTGTATTTCTGATACTTGTTACACCGATTAAACGATCATACCGTGCTCCCATCGGGCAATAATAGACGTAAATGCTATATTCGTTCTCCGTCTGGAAGAAATTACCCTCGATAGGGCCGGTCTGTCCTACGGTCTGTCCGTTAGGGACAAAGAGGTACTGATAGTTGTAACTGCCTTGTTTCAGTAAGACGGATTTCTCGTATTGATGCGTCTCCGGATTATAGCCCATCTTACTTTTCTCGTCCAATACATTATTATATAATTCGCCGTTCAAATACACGTTTCCATCGGGAATTAAGTCCATGGCGAGGGTAAAGTGAACGATGTAATAGTCCGCTTCCGTATCCGGGTCGTTACAATTACTGCAACGGATGAAAAAACGGCCGTCTTGGTCTTGATCGTATTGATACGATAATTGGTCACGCCGATAGTCCGTCATCAACTCTACATGGTAGTATGGATTATGGAACGAGATACTTTCTACGTGCATGCCATTGTATTTGTTGCTCAAAAATTCCATACGGCGATATTCGTTTCCTGCGGGAAAGATCAAGTTCTGATTGTTCGTATAAGAGATCTGGTTTTCTAAAATAGTCATAGGCTGAAGACCTGTTACGGCATTATCCCTGCGGTTATTCTGATAAACCCAGATTTTCAAGTCGGTCTGAGGATAGGTGATGGGGAAATTCTTGTTATTGATCGCAAAGCTGACTTGTTGGTGTGACTGATTGGTATCGATATCCGTATTTCCGCTCACCGTAGCGGCGACACTAACCACCGGCTCGAAAATAGAAAAGCAAGCGGTAAATACGATCTGGGAGGGATCATCCTCGTTATATACTTGCAAGGCATAATTCCCCGAGACCTTCGGTTGAACGTCATCGTTTGGGAAAAGTAATCGGTAGTTGGTGTATTGCACCGTAGTACCCATCGCATTGGCGAAATCCTCGATCGTGCTCCCTTGGAAACCATTCATATACTCAATCGGGGAAAGATTCGATTGCGTCCAATCGGCGTTGCAATGAACCAGATTATAGGCGTATCGCCCGAAGCCCGGATTAAAAGCATCGAAATTAACCTCGATACGATTCTCACCACCCAGTTCGATGAATGGATCGGAGAACATCTCGCCGGCAACCTTCACTTGGAGGGTCTTTATTTGCTTATCGCTAACGTTGGTGAAGTAAGTCACTTGAGCGTTCAACGGTACTAAAACCGTGATAAGCAGCAGAAATAGGATTTTAAAAACTTTCATTTTCTTATTACTTTCTTTAACGACGCAAAATTATGGAATTATTTCTCTATTTATTTGCCTTTCCCTGCTCTAAAGCATGAAAAAATGTTTACTTTTGCAGGAAAATTACATATAAACAATTTTAGTTGTATCATGGCAAATGTGATTAAGATTAAAAAGGGTTTAGACATTAATCTGAAGGGCAAAGCTTCGGATGTACTGTTAAACGGCGGCAAGAGCGAGTCTTACGCGATCGTCCCCGATTATTATAACGGTATTCTCCCTAAAGTTGTTGCGAAAGTAGGAGAAAAAGTCAAAGCCGGTTCTGTACTGATGATTGACAAGAACCGCCCCGAGATCAAGTTTGTTTCGCCGGTCAGTGGCGAGGTAACTGCCGTAAACCGAGGAGAGAAGCGTAAGGTGCTAAGCATCGTTGTGAAGCCGGATGCGCAGATCGAGTATGAGGAGTTCGGTAAGAAGAACGTAGCATCCCTACAGGGAGCAGAGGTGAAAGAGGTACTTCTGAACGCTGGTATGTGGCCGTTTATCAAGCAACACCCATACGATATCGTTGCCGCTCCATTAGATACTCCGCGTGATATCTTCGTTTCGGCTTTTTACTCCGCTCCGTTGGCTCCAAACTTCGATTTTATCGTAAAAGGTCAGGAGGCTGATTTCCAGACTGGATTAAACGCCCTAGCTAAATTAACGAATGGAAAAGTGTATGTGGGTGTAAGAAGTGGTTCTGTCGTGAGCGGAATGAAAGGTGTGGAGATCGTGGAAGTAGAAGGTCCGCATCCCGCAGCGAACGTTGGCGTGCAGATCAATCATATCAAGCCCGTTAACAAGGGTGAGGTAGTTTGGACGGTTAATCCGGCAGACGTGATCGTTATCGGACGTTTGTTCAACAAGGGTGTCGCCGATTTCAGCCGTATGGTTGCTATTACCGGTTCCGAGACTACCGAGAGAGGCTACGTTAAAACGATTTCAGGTTGTACGATTAAGAGCTTGGTTAACGGTAAAGTGTTAGGACAGGAACATATCCGTATTATTAGCGGTAATGTTTTGACAGGTACCAAGGTGAATATGGATGGTTACCTAGGCGCTTATGATAACCAGATCACCGTGATTCCGGAAGGTGATGAGACGCATGAGTTCTTAGGTTTCGCTATGCCTCGTTTCAACCAGTTCAGCGCTAGCCATAGTTACTTTAGCTGGTTAGGTACTAGCAAGGAATATGTGATCGACGCCCGTATCAAAGGTGGTAAACGTGCCATGATCATGTCTAATGAATACGATAAGGTGTTTCCGATGGATATCTATCCGGAGTATTTGTTGAAAGCGATCATTGCGTTCGATATCGACAAGATGGAGAACTTAGGTATCTATGAGGTGGCTCCCGAGGACTTCGCTCTTTGCGAGTTCGTGGACACTTCCAAGATCGAGTTGCAAAAGATCGTTCGCGACGGATTGAACCTGTTGTATAAGGAAATGAATTAATAACATAAAAAACTTATAATACATTGAAAGCGTTAAGGAATTACCTCGACAAGATTAAGCCTAACTTTGAGGAAGGCGGAAAGCTGGCGATGTTCCGTTCTGTTTTTGAAGGTTTCGAAACATTCCTGTTTGTTCCGAGCACAACTTCCAAATCAGGCGTACACATTCATGACTATATTGACTCGAAGCGTACGATGACCGTGGTCATCATTGCTTTGTTGCCCGCTTTGCTTTTTGGTATGTACAATGTCGGTTATCAGCATAACCTTGCAATAGGAGCTGATCCGGGATTTCTCATGACTTTTATTTTTGGTTTTCTGGCTGTATTGCCTAAAATCATTGTTTCGTATGTGGTAGGTTTGGGTATCGAGTTTGCTGTTGCCCAGGTGAAGAAGGAAGAAATCCAGGAAGGTTTTCTGGTTTCGGGTATTTTGATCCCGATGATCGTCCCTGTTGACACTCCGTTGTGGATGATCGCCGTAGCTACTGCATTTGCAGTTGTTTTTGCCAAAGAAGTATTTGGCGGTACAGGTTATAATGTATTTAATGTAGCGTTGGTTACACGTGCATTCTTGTTCTTCGCATATCCGGCGGCTATGTCCGGTGACCAGGTGTTTGTTCGTACGGCTGATACGTTCGGTATCGGTGGCGGACAGGTGGTAGACGGCTTCTCTGGCGCGACTCCGCTGGGACAGGTTGCTATCGCAGGCAAGGAACTGATCGGTTCGTTCCAGGCAGTCGATGTTCTCGGACATCCGATTTCCACATGGGACATGTTCTTAGGTCTGATTCCGGGTTCGATCGGTGAAACATCTGTATTGGCGATCCTGATCGGGGCGGTTATCCTTCTTTTCACAAAGATCGCAAGTTGGAAAACAATGGTTTCCGTATTTGTGGGTGGTGCGGTCATGTCGCTTATCTTCAATATGATCGGAACGACGGTGGCCATGTGTGTATCTCCGTTGGATCATTTGTTCCTGGGTGGTTTCGCATTCGGTGCCGTGTTTATGGCTACCGATCCTGTCACTTCTGCCCGTACGGAAACAGGTAAGTACATCTACGGATTCCTGGTAGGAGCTATGGCTATTATTATCCGTGCATTGAATCCGGGTTATCCAGAAGGTATGATGCTCGCTATCCTGTTGATGAATGTATTTGCTCCGCTAATCGACTATTATGTAGTGGAAGCTAACATCAACCGCAGATTGAAACGTGTAATCAAATAAAGTAAGAAGGAGTATGGCAAAATATAAATGTAAAGTATGTGGATATATCCACGAAGGAAATAAAGCTCCGGATGTTTGTCCTGTATGTGCAGCTCCCGCTTCCGATTTCGAAGAAATGAAAGACGAGGCTGCTGCTGACAAGAAAAAGGGACTGGACAGAGACAGTAACGTGTATACTGTTGTTTATGCTTCCGTAATGGTTGTTCTGGTCGCAGTCGTGCTGGCCTTTACTTCGCAATCGCTTAGAACTTTCCAGCAGAAAAACGAGGAAAACGACAAGAGACAGCAGATCCTGCGCTCCATCAACGTGACGGTTCCGGCAAATGAAGCCGAAGCTAAATATTCGGAATTGATCAAAGAAGCATTTCTGGTAAATGAAAATGGTGAAAAAGTAGAAGGTGACGCTTTTGCCGCCGATGTGGTGAAGGCTGCTGCCGAACACCAGTATCCGGTTTTCGTTGCAAATGTAGATGGCCAGCCTAAATACATCATGGCTTTGCATGGTGCCGGTTTGTGGGGACCGCTGTGGGGATATATTTCTGTAGACAGCGATAGGAATACGGTTTATGGTGCTGATTTCAGCCACCAGGGTGAAACTCCGGGATTGGGTGCTGAAATAGCAAAACCTGCATTCAGCAATGAATTCAAGGGTAAGAAACTGTTCATGGACGGTACATTCAAGTCTATTGCGGTCGTTAAGCCTGGCAAGAGCGTTGCCGGTCAGGATTATGTAGACGGTATTTCCGGCGGTACGATTACAAGCCAGGGAGTACAGGCGATGTTATTTAATAGTTTGAATGGTTATGTTAAGTTTTTAACCTCACAAAATTAAGTAGAAAATGGGATTATTATCTGAAAAGAATAAAGAAGTTCTGTTAGGCCCGCTTAGCGTAAACAACCCGGTCATCGTCCAGATGTTGGGTATCTGCTCTGCGCTGGCTGTAACATCAAAACTGGAGCCGGCTATTGTAATGGGTATTTCAGTAACGGCTGTTGTGGCTTTTGCCA
>OGUM01000654.1_pt1 | contig 28907 bp, 18 predicted proteins | sample 1553631 | NCBI WGS metagenome assembly OGUM01 (sample SAMEA2580228, study PRJEB22360) | human gut metagenome | biome: human gut; feature: human-associated habitat; material: faeces | place: Denmark | collected 2008/2010 | reverse complement strand
CCGGCCGGGAGAAATGCCGTCGCAGCCTCCAACGGGCTGGCCGATGGGCGGATGGACCTCTTCACCTCAAGTGATTTGGAGCTGAACCTGACCGACCGGTTCTTCTCCCCGGCGATCAACTGGAAGAAACGCACGGGGCCAGACGGCCGGGTGCAGGAGTATGTGAACCAGTGGCATGCCGAATTCACGACCCCGGCGAAGAGCCGTGCGCAGCGTTTCCTGGCCGTCTTCCGCATCACGCCCGACGGGCGTAAGCCGCTGGCGCTGAAGCGAGATGCGAAGGGCCGCGTGACGGTCGGCGGATGGCCCGTCTCGGCGGAGCTCGACGTCTCGAAGCCCGCGTCGCTCTCCGTCACGGATCGCCGCGGCAATGCCGTGCTCTACAACACCCCGGCATCGGAAACCGGGGGCAGCACCGTCGTGCGTCGCAAGGGCGAGCCTGCCCGCGAACTGGTAGATACGGTGCCGGCCTCGGTGCGTTGACGCCGCATGCAGCCCTGCCGCCGGACGTGTTTCACGCCCGGCGGCGCTTTTCCCGGGACCGAAAAAACGTCCCGAAACTGCGGATTTTCCGAAAAAATGACATATATTTATACATTAAGTCGTTGTACTATGCTGAAACTCAAACCTACGCTTTTTCTGCTTGCCGTCCTTTCCCTGTTTTCCGACCGGGTTTCCGCCGCCATCGAATTCCGCACGCTGTCGGTCAATGAAGGCTTGTCGCAGAGCTCCGTGCTGGCCATCGCGCAGGACGAGATGGGACGTATCTGGATGGGTACGCAGGACGGGCTGAACTGCTACGACGGCTATTCGTTCACGGTGTTCCGCCATGTCGAGGGCGATGCGCAGAGCCTGGGCGACAACTCGGTCAATGCGCTCTTCGCCGACGGGGGTCTGCTCTGGATCGGCACCGCGTCGGGACTGTCGTGTTACGATGCGGCGACGCAGTCGTTCGAAAATTTCCGCCTCGAGGGGCGCAACATGCAGGTCGCCGACATCGCCGCCACGGCCGGCGGCGACCTGATTCTCGCCACCGATCTCGGCATCGTGCTCTTCGACCGCGCGAGCCGCGAACTCGAAATCCGGACCTACCTCACGGGCATCAGCGTACACGCCGTCTGCCCTTCGCGCGATGGTTTTCTGGTCGGGACCTCCAACGGTGTCTACACCTACTCCTCCACCTACGGCAATGCCGTGCGCATCCTGCCGCAGATGGCCCGTTACGACATCGCCAGCATCGTCGCCGACGGCGACGGATATTGGGTCGCCACCCACGGTAACGGCCTCTACCGGCTCGACGGGGCGCTGCAGGTCACCGCCCGCTATGATGCCGCGTCGAATCCCGGGCTGGTCTCGAACTACATCCGCGTGCTGAAAACCGACTCTGCGGGACACCTCTGGATCGGCACCTTCGACGGACTCTCGATCCGCGATCCCCGGAGCGGACGCTTCGAACGCTATGTGCACACCTCCGAGCCGGGGTCGCTGAGCCACAACTCGATCCGCTCCATTTTCATCGACGCCCAGCGTGGCGTCTGGCTCGGGACCTACTACGGCGGTGACCTCGGGGGGAGCTACTCCCCCCCGCTGGCCCGCCGTTTCGGGGTGCTGCGCCACGACCCGACGCGCAATTCGCTGGGCGACAACACGGTGAGCTGTATCGTCGAGGACCCCGAGTCGGGGAGCCTCTGGATCGGCACCAACGACGACGGCGTGAACCTCTACGACCGTCGCACGGGGCGATTCTCGGAGTTCAACACCGCCAGCGGTTCCCTGCTGTCGAACAACGTCAAATGCGTGCTTCCCGACGGCCGCGGCCGCGTATGGATCGGCACCCACGCCGGGGGATTGAGCTCGATGGACGCCGCCACGCGGCGCGTGCGCCACTATCCGGTCAACGCCTCGATCCCGATCAACAACAGTTGCTACGCCCTGCTCGACGGCGGCGACGGTACGTTGTGGGTCGGCACGCTCAACGGACTGTTGTCGTTCGACACCGCCGCGGGACGGTTCTCGCGCCACCTCTGCGCCGATTACGAGCCCCGGCTGGGGTCGCTGCAGATCACGACGCTCTTCCGCGATTCGAAAAACCGCGTGTGGATCGGTACAGGGGCCGGGCTCTACCTCTGGCAGCCCGACGTGCGGCAGGTGATGACCTGCGAACTGACGCCGGTGAAGGACGAAACTTCCCCCCCCCGCCGGGATATCACCGTGATGTGCGTCACGGAGGACTCACACCGTAATATCTGGGTCGGCACCCGCCACGGACTGTTCCGCTACAACGCTTCGGACAATTCGTTCACACGCTTCACGGTGGCCGACGGACTGCCCAACGATTTCGTCTACGGCATCCTCGAGGACGAGTTGGCGCGGCTGTGGATTTCGACCAACAACGGTATGGCGTGCTTCGATACACGAAAAAACTCCTTCCGCCGCTACACCCTGCGCGATGGAATCGCCAACAACCAGTTCAACCTCTACTCCTACTGCCGGAGCCGCGACGGCATCTTCTGGTTCGGCGGCATAGGCGGCATCACGTGGTTCCGGCCCCACGACCTGGTGGACAACCCCTTTGCGCCCGAACCGCAGATCACGGGCGTCGATGTGGCCGATGCCGACGGCGACCGCTGCGTGCGCATCGAGCGCGATTCGGCGGGTCGGGTCACGGCGGCGGCGTTCCCCTCGGTGCGCAACATCTTCACGGTGCGCTTCGTGGCGGTCAATCCGCTGGCCGGGGGCTGCAACACCTTCGCCTACAAGCTCGAAGGATTCAACACCCGCTGGTACGAGACCTCGCACCTCGAGGTCAACTACTCGAACCTCAAGCCCGGGCACTATGTCTTCAAGGTCCGCGCGGCAAACAACGACGGACGCTGGAACGACGAGCCTGCGACGGTCGAAATCCGCGTGCTGCCGATGTGGTGGCAGACCCTCGCGGCGAAGATTCTGTGGGCGCTGCTGGCGCTGGGATTCGTCGGGGGCGTCGTGGCGGCGCTGCTGGGCCGCATGAAGATGAAGATGCAGCTGCGGCTGGAGCGCATGGAGAAGGAGGCGATCGGCCAGCTCAGCCAGGAGAAAATCCGTTTCTACATCAACCTCTCGCACGAACTGCGCACGCCGCTGACGCTGATTCTTTCGCCCCTGCAGGAGATTCGTGAACACGGTACGGCCGACAAATACGTCTCCTCGCGCCTGAATTACATCTACCGCAACAGCCTCAAGCTGCTGCACATCATCAACCAGCTGCTCGACTACCGCAAAGCCGAGCTGGAGATGTTCAAAATGAAGGTCGCCGTGCAGGATGTCGACGCCATCGTCGCCGAGGTCTTCTCGATGTTCGAGGAGGTGGCCCAGAACCGCGACATGGACTATATCCTCAACTCCGAACTGCACGGCGAGGCGCTGCCCGTCGACAGGATGTTCCTCGAAATGATGCTCACGAACCTGCTGTCGAACGCCTTCAAGTTCACGCCCGACGGCGGCATCATTCGCGTTGCCCTGCAGCGCGGCGAAGGGTGTTTTCGCCTTTCGGTCCGCGATTCCGGCATCGGTATTCCGCAGGACCAGCAGGAGCGCATCTTCGAACGGTTCTACCAGGTCAACGAATCGCATGCCGGTTCGGGCATCGGACTGTCGATCGTCCGTCGCATCGTCGAACTGCACGAGGGTTCGATCACGCTGCGGAGCGAGCCGGGGCATTTTTCGGAATTCACCATCACGCTGCCCGACGACATCGAGGCCTATCCGGCCGGGAAGCGCGCCGGGGAGCACGACGTGCGGGCCTTGATCATCCGCGACGCCGAGAAATTCCTGCCCGAGGAGTGGTCGGGCGCGGGCGGCGATTTCGCGCCTGCCGAGGAGGCGCCGGAGCAGACGCGCGGGACGATTCTCCTGGCCGAGTCCAATGCCGAGGTGGCACGTTATGTCGCCGACCATTTCAAGGCCCATTACAACGTGGAGACGGTTTCCGACGGCAACGAGGTCCTCGAAAGACTCAAAACGCTGGAACCCGACATCATCATCGCCGACCGTATGCTGTCGGGGCTCGACGGGCTGAAACTCTGCCAGGCGGTGAAGCAGAATATTCGCACCTGTCATATTCCGGTGGTGATTCTCGCCGCGGAGGGCAGCGTCGAGGAGCAAATCACGGGCATCGAGGCCGGGGCCGACAGTTACTTGCCTATGCCGCTGTCGATCTCGCTGCTCGCGGCCAACGTCCAGAACCTGCTGAAAGCCCGCTACCGGATGCGTCACTACTATTCGGACGATGCGGAAATAGATCCCGACAAGATCACCTCCAACTCGATGGATGGGGAGTTCCTCAAAAAGGCGATCCGCATCGTCGAGGAGAACATGGACAACGAGGAGTTTTCGTCGAACGATTTTAGCAAGGCGCTCTGCATGAGCCGTTCGAACCTCCACCTGAAGATGAAGTCCATCACGGGCGAGTCGGCCACGAAGTTCATCCGCAAGATTCGCTTCAACCATGCCTGCAAGCTGCTCCTGGACCGCAAATACTCGATTTCGGAGATCAGTTCGATGGTGGGCTTCAACTCCCCGTCGTATTTCGCCACGAGCTTCAAGAAGCACGTCGGCTGCCTGCCCACGGAGTATGTCCGCAGCCGCACCAAGGGCGGAGAGAAGGCGGGGTAGTCCTTCTTCCGTGAACGGAAAATTCCCCGGAACCTTTGCGGAAAGGTTCTGGGGAATTTTTGGGTGGAAGCCGGTTCTCCTATTTGGAGAAGATCGACGAGATTTCCTTGTAGTTGTGCACGCGCTCGATGACGTCGGCGAAGAGGTCGGCGACCGACAGGACGGTGAATTTGTGCAGGTCCTTGTTGGGGTTGAGCGGAATGGTGTCCGTCACGATCACCTCCTCCAGCGCGCTTTCGTTGATGCGCTCGTAGGCCGGGCCGGAGAGCACCGGGTGGGTGATGGCCGCGCGGACGCTCTTTGCGCCGCGCGACATGAGCATGTCGGCGGCCATGCAGATCGTACCGGCCGTGTCGATCATGTCGTCGACGATCAGCACGTTACGGCCTTCGACGTCGCCGATGGCCGTCATCTTGCCCACGACGTTGGCCTTGGCGCGCTCCTTGTGCGAAATGATGATCGGCGTGCCGAGCAGTTTCGAATAGGTGTTTGCCCGCTTGGCGCCGCCCATGTCGGGCGCTGCGATCGAGAGGTCTTCGATGTTGAGGCTCTTGATGTAGGGCACGAAGATGCCGCTGGCGTAGAGGGCGTCGACCGGAACGTCGAAAAATCCCTGGATCTGGTCGGCGTGCAGGTCCATCGTCATCACACGGTCGACACCTGCGGCCATCAGCATGTTGGCTACCAGCTTGGCGCCGATCGGCACGCGGGGACGGTCCTTGCGGTCCTGACGCGCCCAGCCGAAGTAGGGCATCACGGCCACGACCTGATGGGCCGAGGCGCGGCGTGCGGCGTCGATCATCATCAGCAGTTCCATCAGGTTGTCCGAGGGCGGGAAGGTCGATTGGATGATAAAGACCGTACAGCCGCGGATCGACTCGTTGTAGCAGGGCTGGAATTCGCCGTCGCTGAAGCGCAGGACTTCCGACTGTCCGAGCGTCGTGCCGAAGCTCGCGGCGATCTTTTTGGCCAGATACTCCGAATCGCGACCGGTGAAAATTTTGATTTTGTGGATAGCCATAGATTTCGAGGATTTTTTTGACGTTGCAAATATAGAACAATACGATGAAAAAACACGCCCGCCCGGGCGTGTTTTTTCAACATTCGGTTAAACTTTTCCGCTGCGGCCCGGTTTTCATTCCGTAGCCCCGGGGCGTTTCTTCCCGTTGCGTGACGGCGGGGGTCAGTTCTGTCGCAGACATTCGCCGATGAAGTCGAGGATCTCTTCGCGCCCCACGGCCTTTTCCGACGAGGAGACGAACATCGGCGGCAGTTCCTCCCACTGCTGGGCGAGTGCGGTCCGGAACCGTTCCACGCTCTTTTCGCGCTGGGTTTTCGAGAGCTTGTCGGCCTTGGTGAAGATGATGCCGAAGGGGATGCCGTTTTCGCCCAGCATCTCGATGAACCGCAGGTCGATCTTCTGGGGTTCGAGGCGGATGTCCGCCAGCACGAACAGGAAGTGCATCTTCTCGCACTTGATGACGTAGTCGGTGATCAGTTTCGAAAACTCGCTGCGCTGTGTTTTCGACGTGCGGGCGTAGCCGTAGCCGGGCAGGTCGACCAGATACCAGGCATCGTTGATGCGGAAGTGGTTGATGAGACGTGTCTTTCCGGGCGTCCCCGACACCTTGGCCAGCCCTGTGCGGGCTGTGAGCATGTTGATGAGCGACGACTTTCCGACGTTGCTGCGCCCGATGAAGGCGATGTCTTTCAGGTCGTCCTTCGGGACCTGCGAAATGCGCTCGGACGAGCATTTGAATTCGGCTTTGGTGATCTGCATCGGTATCTGGTTTTATACAAAGGTACGAAAAAGCCGGATGGCTGCAAAACCGGATTGCGTGCGGCTCCGTGAAACCTTCCGGCTGATAAAAGGGGTGTTACCTCCTTAAGGCCGCGGAAAAGTCCGTATTGCGCCTGCGATTTGCGTAACGCAGGGGTCGGCTACTTTTTCCACGCGAGCGACACCCACAGCGGACAGTGGTCCGAGGCGACGGTCGAGGTGTCCACCTGCCGCTCGGTGACGACGGCCGATTCGGGCAGTCCGCGGCCGAGGATGTAGTCGATGCGGATGGAGGGCTTGTCGGACGGGAAGGTCATCTGCGTGGTGTCCGAAAGGGGCCGGAATGTGCCGCCCAGCCCGTCGAGGACGGTTTTGGCGACCTTCATGTTGAAGTCCCCGGCCAGCAGCACCGGTTTGCGGCAGGTGTCGGTGACCGTGCGGATGATCGGCAGCGACGCGCGCTGGTCCTCGGGCGTAAGCGAGAGGTGGGTGACGCAGACCACGTAGTCGGGAAACTCGGCGACGAACAGTACGCGGGACTCTTCGCGTCCCGGAAGCGGGATGCGGCGCACGGCGAGCGGTTCGTCGCGCGACAGCAGGCCGACGCCGTAGGCGCCGCCGTCGTAGTCGATGGCGCGGCAGAAACGGGCGTGCATGCCCGTCATTTCACCCAGCTCCCCGGGGATGAAGCGTCCGGCCATGCGTCCGGTCACGCTGTCCAGTTCCTGAAGGGCCACGATGTCGGGGGCCGTGCGGTTGATGATCTCCGCCACGCGGCCGAGATCCTGAACATTGTCGATGCCGCGGCCGTTGCGGATGTTGTAACTCATAAATTTCAGGGTCGTCTGCCGCTGCGTGCAGGCGCCCAGCAGCAGGCCGCACACGGCGGCCGGCAGGAGAATGCGCAGAAAGGGTTTCATGTCGGGAAAGTCAATTTTCCACAAAGATAAGGCAACCTGCGCGAAAGATCAAATTTATTTCCTCCGGAAATGCGGGTTTAGCATCCGATTTGAAGCGGACGACGTGTGATTCCAAAATTTTCGCAGTCTATGAAAACACCTTTCCTGACGATGCTGTGCGCCGCTGCGCTGGCCGTCTTCCCTCCGCAGGCCGAAGCCTGCACCCGCGCCGTTTATCTCGGACCCGACGGCATGACCGTCACGGGCCGGACGATGGACTGGCGCGAAGATCCGCTCACCAACCTCTACATCTTCCCGCGGGGCGTCGTGCGTCGCGGTGCGAACACGGACAAGACCGTCTTCTGGACCTCGAAATACGGGTCGCTCTCGGCCGCCGGTTACGACATCGGCATCACCGACGGCATGAACGAAGCCGGGCTGGTCGCCAACCTGCTGTTCCTGCCCGAGTCGGTCTACGAACGTCCCGGCGACACGCGCCCCGTCATGGGGTTGAGCGTCTGGACGCAGTATGTGCTCGACAATTTCGCCACCGTGGACGAGGCTGTGGCCGAACTTTCGATGGAGAAGTTCCGCATCGACGCTCCCGACCTGCCCAACGGCGTGCAGTCGCGGCTCCACCTGGCGATTTCCGATCCTTCGGGCGACAGCGCGATCTTCGAGTATCGCGACGGCAAACTGGAAATCCACCACGGACGGCAGTGTCAGGTGATGACCAATTCGCCCTTTTACGACGACCAGCTGGCGATTCTCGGCTACTGGCGGCAGATCGGCGGCCTGACGATGCTGCCGGGGACCAACCGCGCTTCGGACCGCTTCGTGCGGGCGTCGTTCTACATCGACGCCGTCGTGCAGACCTCCGACCCGAAGATCGCCGTGCCGGCCGTGATGTCGGTCATGCGCAACGTCTCGGTTCCCTACGGCATCTCCACGCCCGACAAGCCGCACATCGCCTCGACGCGCTGGCGCACGGTCTGCGACCAGAAGAACCGGGTCTACTATTTCGAACCGACGCTGGCCATGGAGACCTTTTGGGTCGACCTGGCGGCGATCGACTTTTCGGAGGGCAGCGGCGAGCGCACCCTCACGCTTGCCGGCGGGCAGACCTATGCGGGCGACGCCACGGCGAAATTCCGGAAATCGGCCAAGCCCTTCGTCTTTCTTTTCGGAGTTTAGGGGGAACGTAAAATGCGCAATTTCGGCTTCGCTGAAACAATTGCACGATATTTACGTCAGCAAACTAAATAATTGTGAATTATGAATTGTGAATTGTGAATTGTGAATTGTGAATTGTGAATTGTGAATTGTTCAGCGGTGCCGCGGGTATTTGTTGTTGAACCGGTATCCGACGCCCAGCATCAGGAAGTTGGGCATGTGGAAATCGCGGAGACTGTAACCGATGTGGACGTAGGAACTGCGCGTCACGGCCACCTTCAGGGTGAGCATCTGGTAGAAGGCCTTCAGGTCGCCGCCCTTGTGCAGGAAGTTGGTTCCCAGACCGACCCCGATGTTGAAATAGGGCATCACGAACTCGGCACGGGCCGAGACGCCGAGCGCCAGCTGCCTGTCGACGCCGGGTTTCTCCACCGCCAGGTCGGCGCTGCTGCCCATCTCCACGATCTGGTCGGCGATGGCTATGTTGGCGCTGCCGTCGTACACGCCGTCGAGCGACACGCCTGCACGGAACTTGTAGCCGAAGTTATACATCGAGGCGAAGTTGAATCCCAGAACCGTGTAGGCATCCGGCGCGGCATACTGCTTGTCGCCCACTTCGATGCCTTTGCGCCGCCACGAGCCGAAGAACGTGAGGTCGTAGCTGAAATGGCGCGGGAATGCGGGGCAGACCGTCCGCGGGGCCATTTCGGCCGACTTCCGTCCGAAATTGTAGGTTAGGCCCGCGCGCAGTCCCACGGCGTTGAGTCCCGCGTTGGGGAATTTGGTGTTGCCGTTGGAGAAGTGCGTGAGGCTCAGGCCCGCCGTGAAGTCCACCTCGCGCGTGACGCGCCAGTCGAGGAAGAAATCGGCGTTGAGATAGGCGTTCATCTTCGAACCCATCATCTTGTTGAGGGGGTTCACGGCGTCGTCGTAGGGTTTCCATCCGAACGAGAGGCCGAAATTCCATTCGTAGTTGAACGACAGCCGCGGGCTGATCCGTGCGATGCGCGCGCCCTGGAACAGGTAGACGGCGATCGGGTTTCCGAGTTCGTCGGGGTTTCCGAAGTCGTAGTAAGCGGCCCCGATGCCCTGATAGGCGCCGCCGTAAATTTGGTCGGGGATTGATCCGGGACGGAACTGGAACGAGTAGCGGAGGTGTCCCGAGAGGGAGAGGTCGATGGGCTGTCCGGCGCGGTTCTCGCCTTCGACGAAGGGGTTGGTCGGGAAGATGTATTCGGGGCGGAACTCCGCGCCGATGCGGTGCATGAAACGACGCCCGGAAGCGGTCGTATCGCGGGTCGGGACGATTGATCCGTCGGCGTAGCGGGTGGCTGACGCCCGCCCGGAACTGTGGGGTTGCGTCGCCGTCCGCCGCCCATGGAGGTATCCGGCTCGGTATCCCGCCTCGTATCCGGCTTTGTAGCTTGCGCGGCAGTCGTTGTCCCAGCCTTTGGGGATCGCTGCGCTGTCCGCCGCAATCACTTCGGCCGCCGATTTTTCCATTCGCTCCGAACGCGGTTCCGAAGCCTGTGCCGGGCTGTTCAGAAACAACATGCCGAAGAGCGTATATTTCAGAATCGGGGCCCGCAAGGCAAATTTCATAGCAGGGTAGAAGTTCGAAAGTTTCGGCGAATATACAAATTTTCCCCGGAATCGAGACCGTTTCGGCCGGAATTGTCGCGAAGTTTTTTATCTATTATGTGAAATAGCGGATTGTTTTTAGTTGAAATGTGTAATTGAATATTTATATTTGTATAAGCGCCTGTACGGGTTTTGATGATCCAACTGGAGACCGGGAGGGAGACGGCGAGCCTGACATCCCGCTAACAGTTATTCTTACAGAAGATAAATATGCTGTATGTATCGGCGTGGGTGTCGCTTCATACAGTGCGAAATATCGGGAAGCAAGATGAAAGAGACGGATACTATGCAGTCGTATAAATATCTGCAAGCCATTTTTGGGGACAAGTGGGTCGATTGGGGCGTGAGCGTCGGGTTTCTCCTGCTCATCGCGAGTTGGTTCGTTCCGCGGAATACGGCGGATTTCTTGGTTGATTTCATCGTTACGGGACTTATGCTGGTTGTGGCGATCCGGATCGGCTGTGTGATCGTCCGTGTCCGCCGGGGTGATGAATTGTCGCGGGAGTCCGCCCGGTCGGTTCGTTTCCGGGAGGTGATAGGCAATGTCGTCTTTCTCTCGTTTTTCGTCATTGCATTACTGCTGATTGCCTGGCGTTATTTGCGGTAGCGATCCGGCCGAATGCCACTAAAAAATCCACCTTGGGAGAGGTGGATTTTTTAGGTGGCGGAATATGCGGCTTAATACCCGAGTATGCGCAGCATCGAGCGGTAGGACTGCTCCTTGGCGAACAGGCGCGTGTAATACTCGTTGTCCGACTTGTCGCGGTCGATGATCACGTGCTTGGGTGCGGGGATCAGGCAGTGCTGGATGCCGCCGAAGCCGCCGAGCGACTCCTGGTAGGCTCCCGTGTGGAAAAATCCGATGTACTGCGTGTTGCCCGCTTCGAGTTTGGGCAGGAAGATGGCGCTGGTGTGGCACTCCGAGTTGTAGAAGTCCTCGCTGTCGCAGGTCAGCCCGCCGAGCAGCACGCGCTGGTATTCCTTGTCCCAGTTGTTCACGGCCAGCATGATGTAACGCTGGTTGATGCCCCACGTGTCGGGCAGGGTGGTGATGAACGACGAGTCGATCATGTACCAGTTCTCGCGGTCGTTCTGCTGTTTCTGGTTGACGATCGAGTAGAGCACCGCGCCGCTTTCGCCCACGGTGAACGAACCGAATTCGGTGAAGATGTTGGGTTCCTCGACGCCGTTGCGCTGGCAGATGTTCTTGATCTGCGCCACGATCTCCTCGGTGAGGTACTCGTAGTCGTATTCGAAGTTGAGCGAGTTCTTGATCGGGAAACCGCCGCCGATGTTGAGGCTGTCCAGCTCGGGACAGATGGCCTTCAGCTCGCAGTAGACGTTCATGCACTTCGACAGCTCGTTCCAGTAGTAGGCCGTGTCCTTGATGCCGGTGTTGATGAAGAAATGCAGCATCTTGAGCTGGAATTTCTTGCTGTTGCGGAGTTTTGCCTTGTAGAAATCGACGATGTCGTTGTAGCGGATTCCCAGCCGCGAGGTGTAGAAGTCGAACTTGGGTTCCTCCTCGCAGGCGATGCGGATGCCGACCTTGCACTTCTTGGTGAACGAGTCCTCGAACAGCTCCAGCTCCTCCTTGTTGTCCAGCACGGGGATCGTGTTCGAGAAACCGTCGTTGACGAGCTGGGCGATATTCTCGACGTACTGCGGGCGTTTGAAACCGTTGCAGATGATGTAGCGGTCCTTGTCGATGATGCCGCCGTCGTAGAGGGCGTTGATGATGTGGATGTCGTAGGCCGACGAGGTTTCCAGATGGATGTCGTTCTTCATGGCCTCTTCCAGCACGAACGAGAAGTGGCTCGACTTGGTGCAGTAGCAATAGTTGTACGAACCCTTGTAGTCGACCTTCGCCATCGCCACGTTGAACATGCGCTTGGCGCGGTTGATCTGCTGGGAGATCTTCGGCAGGTAGGTGATTTTGAGCGGAGTTCCGTACTGTTTGATCAGTTCCATCAGCGGAATGTCGTGGAAATTCAGCTCGTTGTCCTCGACGGAGAACTCATCCTGCGGGAAATCGAACGATTGTTCGATCAGGTCGATGTACTTGTCTTTCATGGCTCGTTCGGTAAAGTTTTTGCAATCCGGCCCGGTTACTTTGCAATTTTCGGGCGAAAGTAGCTCGCCCGGATTTTGGAAAAAATCGGGATGCAAAATAGGCGAATATTTTTCGGATAACCAACACTTTGCCCGATTATTTTGAAAAAGCCCTCCGGAATATTGCTTTTTCCGCTGAAAAAGGGTAATTTTGAACCCGGATTTAAAGGATTTTCAACCGTGCTGATTCATACCCTGATACAATATCTGGAGTCGCACAGGCGGCTCGTCGTACCCCAACTCGGAACGTTCATCGTCAAGGAGCCGGGCCGGAGCGTCGTCTTTTCGGAACTGCTCAAGCGCGACGACGGCGTGCTGCGGGGGCTTCTCCGCGCCGGGGGGATGGGCGAACTGGAGGCCGCGGGCGAGATCGACCGCTTCGTTTTCGAGATCCGCCACGCCGTGGAGCATGGCTCGGAGTACCGCCTGGAGGGCTTCGGGGTGATGAAACCCGGTCCCAATGCGACCATCGCCTTCGTCTACGAGCCGCAACCCGCGTCGGAATCCCCCGCGCAAGAACCGGCTGCCGGGAAACGTCAGCCGCTGCAACCCGAGAAGGTGGCCGAGGCCGTCAAGACGGCTTTCACGGAGCCGCGCGTGTCGACTTCGGCGAAGATGAATCCCGATCCTTCGGTGCGGGGGCTGCGCTACGGCAAGCCGCCGAAGAACACCGATGCCTACCGCTACGTCGACCGCGTGCCGCGCCGCCGCGCCGACCGGTTCATCTGGATCGCCGTGATCGCCGCCCTGCTGGCCGTGGCGGCCATCGCCTTCGGACTTTGGCGCGACGCCCGGGAGAAGCAGGCCGAAAACGAATACATCGAACTTCCGCAGGCGGCGGAACTCCCGTCCGCCGCGTCCCAACCCGAACAACCCGAATAAATGACAGAGATCACCACCGTAAAACAACGCTTCGGCATCATCGGCAACTCCCCGCTTCTGGACAGGGCGCTGGAGGTGGCCCTGCGTGTGGCTCCTACCGACCTGACGGTGCTCGTTACGGGCGAGAGCGGTGTGGGCAAGGAGTTTTTCCCGCAGGTTATCCACGCCTATTCCGCGCGCAAGCACAGCAAATACATCGCCGTCAACTGCGCGGCGATTCCCGAGGGTACGATCGACTCCGAACTGTTCGGCCACGAGAAAGGCTCCTTTACCGGCGCCGTGGAGGCCCGCAAGGGGTATTTCGAGGAGGCTGACGGCGGCACGATCTTCCTGGACGAGGAGGCCGAACTGCCGCACCCGACCCAGGCGCGCCTGCTGCGCGTGCTTCAGACGGGCGAGTATATCCGCGTCGGTTCGTCGAAGGTGCAGAAGACCAACGTCCGCGTGGTCGCCGCCACGAACATGAACCTCCAGGAGGCCATCGCCCAGGGGCGTTTCCGCGAGGACCTTTACTACCGTCTGGGGACGGTCCCCATCACGGTTCCCTCGCTGCGTGAACGCCCGGAGGACATTCCGCTGCTGTTTCGCAAGTTCGCCGCCGACGTGGCCGTGCAGTACCGCATGCCCGCCGTGACGCTCGACGATGCGGCGCGCGAGATGCTGAAGAACTACTACTGGCGGGGCAACATCCGCCAGCTGAAGAACGTCGCCGAGCAGATTTCGGCCATCGAGCAGACCCGGGTGATCACCTCCGAGGTGCTGGCGAAATACCTGCCCCCGCAGGGCGGGGGCGCGCCGATGGCCGCCGGGACGATGCGCATGGACGACACGATGTCGACCGAGCGCGAACTACTCTACAAGGTGCTGTTCGACATGCGCGCCGACATCAACGACCTCAAGCGGATGATCTCCGAACTGATGAAGGGCGGCGTGCCGTGCCCCGAGCCGGTCCGTGACGTCAAGGCCCTGCTGCCGACCACGGCGCAGAGCAGCTACGTTCCGGCCGTCGCTTCCTATCCCCAGCCTCCGGTCTATGCCGAGAGCGAGGAGGTGACAGACGAGCCGCCCCGCGAGATGACCAAGGCCGATATGCAGCGCGAGCAGATCATCCGCGCCCTGCGCCGCAACAACGGCCGCCGCCGCGAGGCCGCTGCCGAACTTTTCATGTCGGAGCGCACACTATACCGCAAGATAAAGGAGTTAGGAATTGAAGACAATTCCTGACTTCAATTAAAAATTAAGAATTAAAAGAATGCGCAGATTCCGAGATAATTTTTCATTTTTCATTTTCCGTTTTTCATTGCTGGCTATCGCCGCGGTGATGACCGGCTGCGGTGTGTCCATCAAATACTCGCTGTCGGGCGCCTCGATTCCGCCCGACGCCAAGACCTTTTCGGTGGCCTACTTTCCCAACAACGCCACGATGGTGTCGCCGATTTTGAGTTCCACGCTCACCGAGGCGCTGGTCGACATGTTCACGCGCCGCACGCGCCTGATGCAGGTCGACGAGGGCGGCGACTTCGCCTTCGAGGGCGAGATCGTCAACTATACCTCGACGACGGCTTCGGTTTCGAGCGACGACTACGCCCTGCTCAACCGCCTGACGATCACCGTTAAGGTGCGCTTCACCAACGCCCTCGACGAGAAGATGTCGTTCAACCGCACCTTCCAGGCCTACGAGGACTACGACTCCACGAAACTGCTTACGGAGGTCGAAGGCGAGCTGATCCCCCAGATCGTCGACAAGATCGTGACCGACATTTTCCAGGCCGCGGCCTCCAACTGGTAATTCCGACGCGCGATGTCCGACCTGAAAACATACTTTGCGGCGCCCGGCCGGGCGGAGACGCCTTCCGCTGCCGAAGCCGGGGACCTTGCGGTGCGCTTCCCGTGGTTCCTTCCGGGGCGTATCCTGCGCGAGACGCTTACGGGCGAATCCGATCCGCGGGTGGCGCTGACGGCCCCGTGGCGGGCCGAGAGTTCGCTGCGCAGGGCCGCCGTCGACGCCTCGGCGCTCACGCAGCTCTCCTCGGAGGAGATCATCGACCGTTTCCTTCAGGAAGAGGACCTGCGCATCGTCGCCGGCGAGGGCGAACCCGAGGAGGAGGTCGTTCTGCAGCCCGAACTGGACGACGACGACGAGGTGGTCACCGAGGAGCTGGCCGAAATCTATCTCGCTCAAGGCCTTCGGGACAAGTCCGTGGCGATTTATCGCAAATTAAGTTTGCGAAATCCCGAAAAAAGTGTTTACTTTGCCGAACTTATTGGCAAAATAGAAAACAATATTAAAATTTAAGGTAATATGTTATACACGATTTGCATTGCCCTGATACTCGTTGCGAGCGTACTGGTGATCCTGGCGGTATTGGTGCAGAACCCCAAGAGCGGCATGGCCGCCAATTTCGGCGCGTCGAACCAGGTGATGGGGGTGCGCGAGACTACGAACTTCCTGGAGAAATTCACCTGGTCGATGGCTATTGCCATCGTGGTTTTGAGCCTTGCGGCTACGCTGGCCATGGACCGCGGTCTGGTCGCCGACAGCAATTTGGAGATTTCGAAGGACGCCAAGGCGCTTCAGGAGCGGGTCATCGAATCCGAGGCCGCCGCTACGATGCCGCAGGCCGAGATTCCCTCTGCCGGACAGACCGAGCAGCAGGCCGAGTAGCCTCCGCGCTCCGTCCGGAAACGCCGGAGGGGGGGGGGAGACCTCGCCGTTATAGAAGACCGTGGATTCTTTCCGCGGTCTTTTTTTCGCCCGTCCGGAGGAGGTCCCGCATGGGACGATTCATCGGGGGGGGCCGGAACGGTCCCGCAGCAGAGACCCCGGAGGGGCGCCTTGCAATGGAAATTCCGAGGTTGTTTGCCTCCCGGAACGGGACGGTGAATTCCCGCCCGTGTTTTGCGCCCGGCCGGAACCTCTCCGATTCATGTATTGGAAAAGCCTGCGGGATGCTCCGCGGGCTTTTTTTGTGCCGCTTCGAATCGCTCCGGGAGGGTGCCCCCCCCCTTGGGCGAAAACGGTCAGAGATGCTGCGGACTGAAAGCCCCGATGGTCTTGATCCGCTCCTCGAAATCGTCGCGCGAGACGAGCGTGTGCCCCTTGATCTTCGACCGGTAGTTGTAGATCGTGCTCACGGAGTAACGCAGCAGCGCGGCGATTTTCGACGAGTCGTTGATGCCCAGCCGGATCAGCGCGAAGATGCGCAGCTCGGTCGTCAGCAGCTCGCCCTTTTTCGGCTCGATGCGCGCCTCCTTGTCCAGCAGGGAGTTGAAATCCTCGATGAACGTGGGGTAGAGTTGCAGGAACGTCGTGTCGAAGTTGCGGTAAAACTCCTCCAGTTCGCGGCTGTCGCCGTCGGTCGGGGAGTACTCCTTCCGCAGTTCGTCGACGCGGCCGTCGCGCAGCAGGCGGCGTACGTGGCGGCGCGAGTCGATGATCTTGTCGATGTACTCCGAGCACATCGTCAGGAAGATGCCGATATACTCCTCCTTCACTTCGTTGGCCTCTGAAATCTGGCTGTTCAGTCCTGCCAGTCGCTTGTTGATGTGCTGGAGGTCTTTGTTCGAGATGTTGAGCCGGTTGTTGGCCTGCTGCAATTCGAGCCGCGCAAGGTTCAGCTTGCGGTTCTGCCGCAGGACGAAGACCACGCCCCCGAGGGCCAGCAGCATGAAGCAGCCGATCGACACGACGAAGATGTTGTACATGGCGTCCATCCGCTGCCGCCGGACCCGGTAGGCCTCTTCGATGACGTGCAGCGCCAGTGCGTCCTGCCACGGGCGGAGCCGCGAATTGAAGAACCGTGCGTCGTCCATCACGATCCGCATGTAGCGCATGGCGCGCTGGATGTTGTCGTCGTCGAGCAGCGTGTTGGCGAGACTTTTCAGTGCGGCGTTGTCGCGGATCGCCAGCTGGATGTCGGTCATCGCCGAGCGTGCGAACCACACCTGCGCCGTGGGCGTGTCGTCCATCAGGTCCGCCACGAGGGCGCGCATGTACGACGCCTCGGCATATTCGCGCGAAAGGGGTTGCAGGGCGCTGCACAGCCGTTCGGAAATCTCCACGGCCTGCGGGTAGTCGCGGGCGCCGATCGCCTGGCGGAGCCGGAAGTTGAGGTGCGTGACCGACTCCGGTTCGGTGTTCTCCACGATCAGCTGGGCGTAGATCACCGTAAGCCGCCACGATTCGTGTCCCTGCGCCGAGTCGTGGGAGTAGAGCTGGAGTTCGTCGTTGAGTTTGTGGCGGGCGATGTAGTAGTCGACCAGCTGCCTGCGGTCCAGCGCCGTGGTGTCGACCAGTTTCAGCATGTTCGCCGCTTCGAGGTAGATACCCGCCGAACTGTACAGGTATGCCAGCTGGATACGGCTCTCGTTGAGGTGCCCCGCGTCGTTCATGCGCGTCGCCAGGGCGATGTTGCGGTAGAGGTAGTCGATGGTCGAATCGGCCTGGTAAGGGGTGTATTCGTCGATCAGCTGCTGGTTGAGGATGTAGCGCTGGGCGTCCGAGAAATCCGATTTCCGGAGGATGTTTTTCAGCGATTCGATCCGCTGTTCGCGTCCGGCGATGTAGGAGTCCCGGTGCGAAAGGGTGGCGTCGAGCTGTGAAAGCACGCTTTTCAGGTCGTTTTGTGCCGAGGCGGCGAGCGTTGCGGCGAGCAGCAGTACGGTTGACAGAAGGTTTCTCATGTGCGGACGGTTCACGGTTTGTTCCTGACAAAGATCGGAAAAAGGACGGATGGTTCCAAGACCGAATCGGGTACGGTGCGGTACTTTCCGGCTGATAAAAGTGTCGTTACGGCACCAAAGATAGGAATAATCCCGGGAAAATCAATACCGGGCGGCGCGCTTTCCGCCGGTCGGACCGTCCGGCCGTTTTTCCCGGCAGGACGGGCGGCCGGCCCGGCGAACGGAACGTGCTCCGGGAGCCGGATTTATTTAAAATATTTTATTATATGCCGTTTCCGGGCTTCCGGGGCAGTTGTGAAAATTCCGATCAATCTACTTTTTTTTGCAATCGTCAAATAATTAATATATTGAATATCAAGTAGGTGTATTTTTATAAACGGGTTTTGAGTTTACAATTTGCTGTTTAAATTTTTTTCATGTCGCGGAGGATAGTTACTTTTATTTAAGCGGAAATAAGGCGATGAAGTGTCGATTTTTTAAGAACTGCGCCTTACCTATTTATAATATTAACTTAAAACTTAAAAACCTTAAATTCCTATGGCACATTTTTGCAAGAAACTGCAAGCGGACTGCCGGAGAGGGTGGATGCTGGCACTGACGGCGATGCTGATCGTCTTTGCGCCGGCGGCCTTCGCCCAGTCGGCGCCGACAGTGACGGGAACGGTCACCGACCAGTCGGGACAGCCCGTTATCGGAGCCACGATCATCGAGCAGGGAACTACGAACGGCGCTACGACGGGCGTGGACGGCTCTTATTCCCTCAAACTGCGAGGGGGGGGGAATTCTGCTAACCTGATTTTCCAGTCGCTCGGATTCGTTTCGCAGACGGTCGCCGTGAACGGCCGCACGAAGATCGACGTGAAACTCGCCGAAGACGCCGTGGCCCTCGACGCCGTGGTGGCGATCGGTTACGGCACGGTCAAGCAGAAGGACCTCACGACGGCCGTTTCGGTCGTCAAGACCGACGACCTGGCCCGCCGCCCGATCACCTCGGCCTCGGGCGCCCTTCAGGGCAAAGCCGCCGGCGTGCAGGTCATCCAGCCCAACGGCTCGCCCGGACAGGGCATGGTGGTCCGCGTCCGCGGCGCTTCGTCCATCTCGTCGAGCAACGACCCGCTCTATGTGGTCGACGGCGTTCCCGTGGGCGAAGGAAACTACGCCATCGCTTACCTCTCTCCCAACGAAATCGAGTCGATGCAGGTGCTGAAGGACGCCTCGTCGGCCGCCATCTACGGTTCGCGCGCCGCCAACGGCGTGGTGCTCATCACCACCAAGCAGGGCAGCCGGAAACGGGGCCCCGAGATTTCGTTCTCGACCTTCGTCGGCATTTCGAAGGTGACCAAGAGCTACGACGTGCTCAATGCCCGGCAGTACCGCGACCTGATGGAGGAGAACGGCGCCGTGTCGGGGCTTCCGGCCGATCTGACCGACCGGACCGACTGGTTCGACGAAACCTACTCGACGGGCGTCAACCAGAACTACCAGTTCTCGGTCTCCAACGGCGATGAAAACTCGTCCTATTACCTCGGCGGCGGCTACACCAACGAAAAGGGCATCATCAACACCACCTCTTCGGACCGTTACAACGTGAAGGCCAGCTTCGACAAGAAGATTTTCAAATGGGTTTCGGCCAACGCCTCGACGACTTTCTCGCACTACACCACCAAGGGCACGATCATCTCGGGTCAGGGCGCCAACCGCGCCGGCGTGGTGGTGTCGGCCATCACGACTCCGACCTACGCTCCGATCTGGGACCCCGAGAATCCCCAGCAGTTCTACAATAATTTTTACGGCGCCAACCTCACCTCGCCGCGTGAGAACATGGCCCGCACGGATTACAACCAGGATGTCACCGACCGCCTGCTGCTCTCCGGCGGCCTGACGTTCTACCTGGCCAAGGATCTGACCTTCAAGTCGACGGTTTCGATGGACCGCCGCTGGGTCCACTCGTCGTCGTTCCTCGACCCGATCCGCACCTCCTACGGACGGACGCAGCACGGAACCGCCTCGGACACCCGTTCCGACGATATGCGCATGATTTACGACAACATCCTGACCTGGAACAAATCGTTCGACCGCCACGGCCTCGAAGTGATGGCCGGCACGTCGGCCACGACCTCCGTGTGGGAGCAGTTGAGCGGCTCGCGCTCCTATTTCTCCTCGACCAACAACAACGCCATTCCCAACCTGAACGGCGGTAACAACGGCGGCGTCCGCGGCCAGAGCTACGGCAAATCGGAGTGGTCGATCATGTCCTATCTGGCGCGCGTGTCGTACAACTACGACAGCAAGTACCTCGTGACGGCCAATTTCCGCGCCGACGGTTCCTCGAAGCTGGCTCCCGGCCACCGCTGGGGTTACTTCCCCTCGTTCTCGGCCGCGTGGCGCATCTCGGGCGAGAAGTTCCTGCGCGACGTGTCGTGGATCAACGACCTGAAACTGCGCGCCGGCTGGGGACAGACCGGTAACCAGGCGGGCCTGGCGGAGTACGGCTGGATGCAGCAGTACAGCACCAACTACTACGACTGGACGCTGACCGAGAATGCGCAGGCCGTGCCGACGGTCGGCGGTCGCAGCAACATCAAGAACGAGGACCTTACGTGGGAGACCTCTTCGCAGACCAACGTCGGACTCGATTTCGCGCTGCTGAACAACCGTTTGAGCCTCTCGCTCGACTATTACTACAAGTACACCAAGGACATGCTGATGAGCGTGCCTCTGCCCTCGCCCTATCCCAACATCACGCGCAACGACGGCGAGATGTCGAACCAGGGCTTCGAGATCACTCTTTCGTCGGTCAACATCGCCCGGAAGGATTTCAACTGGTCGACCGACCTGAACGTTTCGCTCAACCGCAACAAGGTCGAAAAACTCAACCTGAAGCAGGTATACTACTACGCCACGACCTCCGACGCGACCAACGACAACGTCGTGCGCATGACCCCGGGCCACCCGCTTTCGATGTTCTGGGGCTATGTCTCCAAGGGGGTCGATCCCGAGACGGGCGACCTGGTTTACGAGGACCGCAACGGCGACGGCGAGATCACGCCGCTGGACAAGACCTGGATCGGCAACGCCAATCCCAAGTTCACCTTCGGCATGACCAACAACTTCTCGTGGAAGGGGCTTAACCTGAACATTCTGATCACGGGCTCCTACGGCAACGACATCTTCAACGCCTCGCGCATCGAGACCGAGGGCATGGCCTCGGCCAACAACCAGACCACCACGGTCCTGCGGCGCTGGCGCATTCCGGGCCAGCAGACCGACGTGTTCCGCTCGGACAACCCCGCCTGGAACGTGAAGAATTCGTCCTACTGGGTCGAGGACGGCTCCTACCTCAAGGTGAAGAACATCACCCTGTCGTACGACATCACCTCGCCGAAGCTCAAGCGCATCAACATCACGCGCATCCAGCCTTACATTTCGCTCCAGAACTTCATCACCTGGACCGGCTATTCGGGCTACGATCCCGAGGTGAGCCAGTCGGAAAGCGCCACGCAAATGGGCATCGACTGGGGAACCTATCCCAACGTGCGCACGGTCGTCGTGGGTCTGAATCTTACTTTCTAACCGCTGAAAAAAGAACCGATTATGAAAAAGATATTTTTAATTGCCGCGGGTCTCTCGCTGGGGGTTGCCACCACGTCGTGCAGCCTTGAGAAATTCCCCGAGACGATGTATGCCGAGAACAACACCTCCGGCACGGGCGACAGCGAGACGGCCATCAACACCCGCGAACTGCTCGAAGGCCAGCTTACGGCCATGTACAACTACATGAAGGGCGACCTCCAGACCTACTGGTATCAGCTGGCCACGCTCGCCGAGGCGCGCGCCGACAATGCCTACGGCGGCAACATGGCCGAGACGAAGGTCGTCAGCGTCGAGTCGAACCACATCGACAGCGACAACGAATTCGCCTCGAACCTGTGGAACTACTCGATGAACGCCGTGGACTATGCCAACCAGGTCATCTGCAACATCGATCTGGTGAAGGAGAACGATCCGTCGCTCACCGACAAGGAGTACCAGGAGTGGCTCTCCGAAGCGCTCTGCTGGCGCGCCTATATCTGGATGAACATGATGCAGCTTTTCGGAGAAATCCCGATGCTGACCGAAATCCCGCCCGCCATCAACGCCGGGAACGTCGAGGAGGTCTATCCGCTCTATTTCCCGGCCCGCGTGTCGAAGCAGACCGTCGGCGAGCAGATCGTCAAGGACATCGAGGAGTATGCCTGCAAATACGCCCCCGACATGGACGCTTCGAACAAATTCCGCATCACCAAGGGCTTCGCCTACGGCCTGATGGCCCGTTTCTACTCCATGCGCGAGTTCCGCGACTGGTCGAAGGTCGTCTCGGCCTGCGAAGCGGTCGAAGGGATGGGGTACAGCCTTTGCGACAAGTACGGCGACCTGTGGGCCTACACCACCGGCGATACGGGCATGGCTGCGATGAACACCCGCGAGTCGATTTTCGAGGTGCAGTGGACCAGCCAGACCTCGGGTTCGTGGATGTGGATGATGTTCCACCGCAACGCCTATGTCCCGGGCGACAGTTTCTCGTGGGCCAAGTGGTGCACGCCGTCGCGTAACCTGACGAAGGCTTACGACGCCGAGGGCGACACCGAGCGCAAGAATGCGTCGGTCGTCTACGACGAATGCGGCTGGTCGTATCACTATCCGAGCGACGAATACGCTTTCATGCACAAGTTTCCGACCAACGTGACGCCGGTTTACCTGATGCGTCTGGCCGAGATCCGGCTCCTGCATGCCGAAGCGCTGGCCAATACGGACGATCCGGGAGGCGCCGCCGACATCGTGGACGAGATCCGCGGCCGCGCCGGCATTGGCAAGCTGACTGCGGCGCAGCGCGCGTCGGCCGACCTGATGCGTGAAGCCGTGCTCCACGAACGCCGTCTGGAACTGGCCATGGAGGGCTTCCGCTGGTTCGACCTGATGCGTTACGGCGACGACTATTCGAAACTGTTCGAAATCTGCGACGGCGTCAACATCAAAGGCTCGGCGTCCTACGACTCCTACTTCCAGACCCGCCGCGCGATGAACGACAACCGCGTGCTGATGCCGGTGCCGACTTCAGTGCTGGAGGATAACACCAACATCGAACAAAACCTGGGCTATTAACCTTAAAATTGCGATTCTGCCATGAAATTTACGATCAATAACAACCTGCGCCTGCTGACCTGCCCGCTGCTGCTCGCCGGAGCCGTATGCTGTTCCAGCGGGAACGACGGCGACACGCCGGCTCCCGGTCCTGGCCCCGATCCCTCGCCCGTGACGGGCGATGTTCTCGCCTACGTCACCTCGGCCGACGGCAACCGCCTGTTCACGGAGGAGGGACTCGACTACTCGAAGGTCTCGATGTCGCCCTACCGGGTCACGATCGACCCCTCGACGACCTACCAGACCGTCGACGGTTTCGGCCCGGCCATCACCGGCGCCACGTGCTACAACCTGCTGCAAATGTCGCAGGCCGACCGCACGGCGATCCTCCGGAAGTGCTTCGACCCCGAGACCGGAGCCGGTTTCAGCTTTATCCGCGTGCATATCGGCGGCTCGGACTTCTCGATGGACGAATACACCTGCTGCGACCGGGAGGGCATCGAATTCTTCGCCATTCCCGCCGTGGAGAAGGATGGCATCTTTCCGGTGCTGAAAGAGATTCTGGAGATCAATCCCGAAATCAAGATCATGGGTTCGCCGTGGTCGTGCCCCAAATGGATGAAGGGCACGGTCGCCGACCCCTCGAAACCCTACGATTCGTGGACCGGCGGTCGTCTCAATCCCGCCTATTACGACGATTACGCCGAGTATTTCGTGCAGTGGGTGACCGAGATGGAGGAGTACGGATTCCCGATCTATGCCATCACGATGCAGAACGAGCCGCTGAACAAGGGCAATTCGATGTCGCTCTACATGCCGTGGGAGGACCAGCTGGCCTTCGTCAAGAAGCTCGGCCCGGCATTCCGCAAGGCGGGCATCGACACCAAGATCCTCTGCTACGACCACAACTACAACTACGATAACGTCGCCGGCCAGCAGAACTACCCGCTCAACATCTACGCCGACGCCGATGCTGCGCAGTGGGTCGATGGCTCGGCCTGGCACAACTACGGGGGCAGCGTGAGCGAGCTGGACAACATCCGCGCCGCCGCGCCCGATAAGACGATCTACTTCACCGAGGCTTCGATCGGCACGTGGAACTACAATTTCGAGAGCTGCGTGATCGACGACTTCGAGTCGATCTTCCTGGGGACGCTGAGCCGCTACGGCAAAGGGGTTCTGCTGTGGAACCTGATGCTCGACGACAAGGGCGCTCCGAACCGTCCCGGAGGCTGTACGACCTGCTACGGGGCCATCGAGATCAGTTCGTCGGATTACAAGACGCTCAAGTACAACAGCCACTATTACGACCTGGCCCAGTGCGCCAAGGTCATCCGGCCGGGTGCCGTGCGCATCGGCGCGTCGGGTTACACGGCGTCGGGGCTGACCTACCTGGCCTTCCGGAATCCCGACGGATCGAAAGCCTTCGTGGCGCTCAACAGGAGCGCCGGCGAACAGACCGTCGCCGTGTATGAAAACGCCGACCGTTCGTTCAAATACACCATCCCGGCCAAGTCGATCGCCTCGTTCCGCTGGGGCGCCGGAGCCGAAAACTAACCTTTAAAATTCGCAGAACATGAAAACGCTGAAATACATCGCACTGTCGCTGCTCGTCGCTGCCTCGACGACGGCGTGCAAGGACGATCCCGAACTGCTCACCACCGACGTCGGTCCCGAGATGACCGTCGTTTCGGCCGATGCGTCGGGCGTCTACGGCGGCAAGGTCGACTTCGAGGTGACGATGACCGACCGCTATGCGCTCTCGACGCTCAAGGCGCAGGTATTCTTCGACGACGAGATGGTCGCCGAGGAGGTGATCCGCACCAAAAGCGACGGAACCTACACGGGGGCTGTGACGCTTCCCTTCTACAAGAACATTCCCGACGGCGAGGCCACGCTGCGCTTTGTGGGGCAGAACGTGCGTTTCGGAACGACGACCGTCGACCGGCCGCTCGCCGTATCGCGTCCCAAGCCCGCCTACCTGACGTTCTTCCTCGATGACGCGGAGTACCGCATGGAGCCTACGGGTAACGACTACGAATACGCCGTGACGGACGAGTTCCCGCAGAAGCCGCAGGGCTACATCGCGACGCCCGAACTCGACGCCGCTGGCTCGGTGGTGACCTTCGGCTACGACTCCGGGGCCGGCGGCATCGTCTCCGATTCCACCGACGCCATTCCCTTCGCCAATTCGAATGCCGGGGAGTTCACGATCACCTTCAACCTGCTGACCTTCGAGGGGTCTCCTTTCATCAAGCTGCTCTTCGGCGAGACGGAGATGACGATGGTCGACAATGACAATTACAGCATCGTCACCACGCTGACCGAGGGCCGGACCTACACGCTGACGGGCGTTTCGGACTTCGCTGACTGGGATGTGGACCGCGACTTCTTCGAACGCGCCGATGTTTCCGATCCCGAGACGCTGACCTTCCTGCCGATGACGGGCATGTACAAGGTGACGGCCAATTTCAAACACAGCTACCTGCGTATCGAGGCCATGAAGTCGGCCACGGAGTATGCGTCGCTCGCCGCCGACGGTTCGGGCAATGCGATCTGGACGGTCGGAGCCGGTATCGGCAAACCCGTCATCAAGAACGGCGACGGTTGGGATATGGGCTCCACGGGCTTGTGTCTGGCTCGCGTTGCGGACAAGAAATTCCAGATCTCGCTGGTGGCCGGCGTTTCGATCAACGCTTCGAACTTCGACTTCAAGTTCTTCTGGCCGAAGGACTGGGACAAGGGCGAATTCCTGGGCAAGACGGATGCCTCGTTTGCCAATCCCTACGGGGTCCTGACCACTACCAGCGATTTGATCGAGATTTCCGACGGTGGCAACTTGGGGCTTGCCGAGGGCAAGACGCTCGACTTGGGCGGTATCTACCGCTTCACGATCGACGTTTCAGGCGGCACGATGGCCGCGGTGCTGACCGTCGAGAAAGTGGGCGAGCAGGAGCTTCCGCCCGCCGACATCACCGTCAACGGAACGCCGATGGCCCAGCTCGACGTGGACAACTACCAGCTGGACCTCGACCTGACGCAGGGCCAGACGCTGACGCTGGGCGGCGCCGACGCCTTCACGCCGGCGTGGATCAATCCCGACTTCTTCGAGGCGGCCTCCGCGACGAGCGTCAAGCTGGTCCCCGTCACGGGCAAATACCGCATCACGGCCAATCTGGCGACCCGGGTGATTGATGCGCTGGTGCTCAACGCCGACGGCTCGGGGCTTGCCACGTTGAGCGACGACGGTCACGGGGCGGTCTATTTCATCGGCTACGGCATCGGTTCGCCCGCGGCCGTGAACGAACCGGGCTGGACCACCGAAAAGGGCGTCTGCGTGCCCGAATCCGCTCCCGGCATCTACACGATGACGGCCCAGGCGGGTCTGGAAGGCAGCACGACCCTCGGACAGCGTTTCCGCGTAAGCGGCTGGAGCGGCAAGTTCTTCCGGAACCGCGGCTGGGACGGTCTGGGAGCCTTCACGCTGGCGCCGGGCGCCGAGGCGTTCTTCTCGATCGCCGGGGACGGCAACATCGAGATCGCCTCGGGAGTCACCCTTGAGGAGGGCGCGACCTATCGTCTGACACTCGACGTGACGGCGGGAAAAGACAACCCCGTTTTGTCGCTGGTTAAGAAATAATCGTTAATTTTGCAAACGGAGTGCGCGGCCTCTCGACTGTGCACTCCGTTTGTGAATATGCACTAATCCATTCCAGACATGAAAAATAAAATTCTGTTGAAGAGTCTCGCCGGGCTGTGCGCCCTGGCGGCGGTCGCCTGCGGAGGCGGGCCGGGGCCGCGGGGCAGCGTCGCCGTCTACCTCGACGAGTCGCAGCCGATCGAAAAGCGGGTCGAAGACGCCCTTTCGCGCATGACCCTCGAAGAGAAGGTCGCCATCCTGCATGCGCAGTCGAAATTCTCGTCGGCGGGCGTTCCGCGCCTGGGCATTCCCGAGGTGTGGTGCACCGACGGCCCTCACGGCATCCGCCCCGAGGTCCTGTGGGACGAATGGGACCAGGCCGGCTGGACGAACGACTCCTGCACGGCTTTCCCGGCGCTGACGTGCCTTGCCGCGACGTGGAATCCCGAAATGTCGGCGCTGTATGGCAAATCCATCGGCGAGGAGGCGCGCTACCGCGAGAAGGACATCCTGCTGGGACCCGGCGTGAACATCTACCGCACGCCGCTCAACGGCCGCAATTTCGAGTACATGGGCGAGGACCCCTACCTCTCCTCGCGGATGGTCGTTCCCTACATCGAGGAGGTGCAGAAGAACGGCGTTGCCGCCTGCGTGAAACATTTCGCACTCAATAACCAGGAGACCCACCGCCACGGCATCGACGTCGAGGTCGACGACCGTGCGTTGAACGAGATCTACCTCCCGGCGTTTAAAGCCGCCGTTCAGGAGGGCGGCGCATGGGCCGTCATGGGCGCCTACAATAAATACAAGGGAGAGCATTGCTGCCACAACCGCTACCTGCTGAACGACATTCTGAAACGCGACTGGGCCTTCGACGGCGTGGTCGTCTCCGACTGGGGCGGCACGCACGACACGAAGCAGGCCGCCGAGAACGGTCTCGACATGGAGTTCGGTTCGTGGACCGACGGTTTGAGCTGGGGTGCCAGCAACGCCTACGACAACTATTACCTCGCCGCCCCCTACCTCGATATGCTCCGCAAGGGCGAGGCTTCGACGGCGACGCTCGACGACAAGGCGCGCCGGGTGCTGCGGCTGATTTTCCGCACGGCGATGAACACCCGCAAACCGTTCGGGTCGCTCAATTCGCCCGAACATCTGGCCGCTGCGCGCCGTATCGCCGGCGAGGGCATGGTGCTGCTGAAAAACGAGGGCGGGGTGCTGCCCATCGACCTCGGGCGTGCGAAAACCATCGCCGTCGTGGGCGAGAATGCGATCAAGATGATGACCGTGGGCGGCGGCTCCTCGTCGCTCAAGGTGCGGCACGAATATACGCCGCTCGAAGGCATCCGCGCCGCTGCGGCCGGCAAAGCCGAGGTGATCTACGAACGCGGCTACGTCGGCGACGTGACGGGCGACTACAACGGGGTGAAGACCGGGCAGGATTTGAGCGAGAGCCGTTCCGAGGCGCAGCTGATCGCCGATGCCGCGGCCGCGGCCCGCAAGGCCGACGCGGTGATCTTCGTCGGGGGGCTGAACAAGAGCAACCACCAGGACTGCGAAGGCGACGACCGCCTGCAATACGGCCTGCCGTATGCGCAGGACAAAGTGATCGGGGCGCTGGCCGAAGCCAATCCCAATCTGGCGGTGGTGATCGTCTCGGGCAACGCCGTGGCGATGCCGTGGATCGACCGTGTTCCGGCGGTGCTGGAGGCGTGGTTCTCGGGTTCCGAGGCGGGCAATGCGCTTGCCGACGTGGTGTTCGGTGCGGTGAACCCTTCGGGCAAGCTGCCCTTCACGTTCCCCGTGCGGCTGGAGGACAACGGCGCGCATACGCTGGGCGAATACCCGGGCGCGGACAAGGTGAAGTATAACGAGAGCATCTTCGTCGGTTACCGCTGGCACGACAAGGAGCAGCTCAAGCCGCTGTTCGCCTTCGGCCACGGGTTGAGCTACACCGCCTTCGCCGTCGGCAACGTGAAGGCCGACCGTACGACGCTCGCCCCGAACGGCAGCATCCGTATTTCGGCCGACGTGACCAACACGGGCGACCGTGCGGGCGCCGAGGTCGTGCAGCTTTACATCGGCGACGAGCAGTCGTCGCTGCCGCGTCCCGTGAAGGAGCTGAAAGGTTTTCAGAAAGTTTCGCTGAATCCCGGGCAGACGCAGACCGTGACTTTCGAGATCACCCCCGGGATGTTGCAGTACTACGACGACGCAAAGGGTGCGTGGGTGGCCGAGCCGGGCGCGTTCACGGCCTATGTGGGCGCCGCGTCGGACGATATTCGCGGCACGGTGGAATTCGAGTTGAAATGATTCCGCAGCC
>OGUM01000650.1_pt1 | contig 29069 bp, 27 predicted proteins | sample 1553631 | NCBI WGS metagenome assembly OGUM01 (sample SAMEA2580228, study PRJEB22360) | human gut metagenome | biome: human gut; feature: human-associated habitat; material: faeces | place: Denmark | collected 2008/2010 | reverse complement strand
GGCTGCCGTCGCGGGGTCGCCCTGTGGCTTCACTACCCAGCGTTTTTCTATAGGCATACGAATTGTTATTTATATATTTTAACATTTAATTTCCAATTATCGTTATTGCGTCTTTATATCGTTTCGGCGCTGTCCGCCGCTGTCGCCGCCGCCTGTGGCGTCGTTTAAAAATCTCCGCTCCGGCCCTCCTTCAGGGTGGGAGATGTGTGAGATGCCAGACCCTTTTGCCGGCCCTCTTTCACGAACCGCTCGTTATTTCACACTGCAAGGCTGTGGCCAATTCCCTGATGACCAGCTGTTTTACCTCCTGCATCGACGGCTGCGACCCCGTTTCGGCGGCGATCGACGTGACGCCCCGGTCGGTGAATCCGCAGGGGTTGATGCGCGAGAACCACTCAAGGTCGGTCGTCACGTTCAGTGCGAACCCGTGCATGGTGACATAACGCGACGAACGGACTCCTATTGCGCAGATCTTGCGCGGCCGTGCCTTTCCGGGGTCGATCCAGACCCCCGAGGCTCCGGCGATGCGTCCCGCCGCGATGCCGTATTCCGCGACCGTGCGGATCACGGCCTCCTCCAGCGCTTCGATATACTCCCGCAGGCCGATGCCGATACGCTCCAGGTCGAGGATCGGATAGCATACCAGCTGCCCGGGGCCGTGGAAGGTGATGTCGCCGCCGCGGTCGATGTGAAAGAACTGTGCGCCCATCGCTTCGAGCGCTTCCTGATTGACGAGCAGGTTTTCGGCATGCCCGCTCTTGCCCAGCGTGTAAACCGGCGGATGCTCCACCAGCAGGACCGTGCCCGCATCGTCCGCGCCGTCTGCGCCCGGGACCGGAATGGGACCGGTGCGCTTTCGGGCTACCCCGGCGTCGAACAGCTCCTGCTGCAAATCCCAGCAGGTTTTGTAGTCCATGCGTCCGAGGTCCCGGCAGTAGGCTTTCATCGCTACAAACTTTTTACGCTTCGCAGGGCTTCTTCGGCCATGTACGACGAGCGGACCAGAGGTGCGCTCGCGCAGTAGCTGAAACCCATTTCCAGCGCCCGGAGTCTGTACCATTCGAATTTTTCGGGAGTGATGTACGCCGCAACGGGGTAGTGCTCCAGAGTGGGCTGAAGGTACTGACCGAGTGTCACAATCCGCACGCCTGCGTCGCGCAGGTCGTGCAAGGTTTGCAAAACTTCATCATCGCTCTCGCCAAGTCCGACCATCAGTCCGCTTTTCGTTACGACGCCCTGCCTGTTCAGACAGCGCAGGGTCTCCAGGCTCGTACGGTACTTGGCTCTGGAGCGCACCACGGGGGTCAGTCGCTCGACGGTTTCGATGTTGTGCCCGATGATGTCGGGCTTCGACGCGACGATCACCTCCAGCAGGTCGGGCCGTGCGTCCAAATCGGGAATAAGAAGCTCAATTACGGCGTCGGGGTTCTGTGTGCGGATGGCCTCCACGGTTGCGGCCCAATGGGCTGCTCCGCCGTCGGGGAGGTCGTCGCGCGTCACGGAAGTTACGACGACATACCGCAGTTTCATCAGTGCGACGCTTTCGGCCACCTGTCGTGGCTCCTCGGCGTCGGGAGCAAGGGGACGGCCCGTTTTGGTTGCGCAGAAACGGCAGCCCCGAGTGCAGATGTCTCCCAGAATCATGAATGTCGCTGTCCTCCGGCTCCAGCATTCGGCCTGGTTGGGACACCTGCCGCTGCTGCAAATCGTGTGCAGATTGTGCTTTTCGACGATCTGCCGCACTTCGCCCCATTCGGGAGTGCGGTGGAGTCGGATTTTCAGCCATCCGGGTTTTTTCAGTACATCTACCTTGTCATAAAACTTCGGCATTTAAGTTCATTATTTTCCAATTGATGCAAAAATAAGAAAAAATAATTGAAAAACCCCGTGAAAAAGCCAATTATTGTTCCGATGCGGGGTCTGGGTGCGCCGGAGGGGATGCGGATTTTTTTGGAGGAAGCCGAAATTTGCCTTATATTTGTCCCCGCAACGGTTATCTCCGGCATGACCCGGGCCGTTTGTCCGGAAATTATGTGATTCTTTTACCTGCATATCATTCGCACATTTGAAAATCGGCAGTCTGTCGAAGACCGCATCGACGGGGATATTACGCCCTGTTGCGTTCTTTGATTCGCTTCGGCAGGCTCCGGCGTTTGTCTAATTTCAAAATGTGCTTTTATGAAAACAATGCAAACCGGCAAGGCGAATTACCGCCTTGCAGCCCGCCTGCGCGGAAACGAACTGTTGTTGGATGCGGATCTTCGCAAAGCCGTGGAGGAGGAACACCTCCGGGCCGTCCGCAGGGCGGAGGGGCTGAAATGCTGCGCCGACCGGCGCGCCTTTGCCGAAAGCGTGGAGTGGGAGCGGCTCGGCGATTTCTTTCTCCGCATCGGGTCGCACCCGTCGGCCGTGCGGGCTTACCGGGACGCGGCGCTCGCCTGCCTCGACGGCGACTATTACGACCACGGGACCGAGATGCTTCCCTGCCGGTTCCTGCGGCTTCGCTTTCTGCGGATGGCCGAAACGGCGACGGCCTGCTGCGCGGGCGACGCACGGCTGCGCGCCATGCTGGCGGATGATCCGCTGTTCCGGGAAGGATACCCTCTGCTGAAAGCCGGAGTTTAGCGTGCGCCCGCCTGAAAGGCGGGTTGTCGGGTGCGGAGCCTTGCCGCTGACGGTCCGGCTCTGCGCCCGCCCGCAAAAAAGAGCGCCCGCCCGCAAACACGCAAAAGAAAAGAGGTCGGACACCTGCCGGTATCGGACCTCTCTGGTTAGGTTAGTTAGGTTAATGAGAGTGAGAGAATCCCACGTTTGTTACACAAAGGTAATTGAAATTTATGAAACTCCAAATGTTTTGTAACATTTTTCTAAAACCTAACGTAATTTTGTTTATAGATTATAATTAAAATTTTTAAAATACCTGCGTGTTTATAAGTTTTTGATTAAAGCGCCTCGCGCATTTCCGCAGCTTCCGCCGTTTCGTTGAGGGCGGGTTCCGGGACCAGCGACGTGAGGTGCTTGTGCCGGTAGGTGGCGGGCGTCATCTGATACTCCTTCTTGAAGAGTTTGATGAAATGCGATGTGTTGGGGAACGTGCATTCGTTGCCGATTTCGGAGATGGATTTCGAGGTCGAGATCAGCAGCAGGCGCGAGTGCATCAGCCGCTGGCGGATGTACCACTTGTGGGGCGGCATCTGGAAGTGGCGGCGGAACTCCTTTTTGAACGAGGTGAGCGAACGGTTGGTGAGTTTCGAAAGCTCCTCGATCGAAATGTCCTTGAAGATGTGGTCGTAGACGGTCTGTTCGAAATTCTCCTTCGCGGCGTCGACGTTGCTCAACAGCTTGCTTTTGATGCAGCAATCCTCGTGCGAGGCGATCAGGTAGATCAACTCGGTCATCTTGATGTTCTCGGCTGTCTCGTCGTGGCGGAAATCCTCGTCGCGCAGGTAGTTGTTGGTGTTGATGAAAAAGTTTCGCAGCGAGTTCCACGCGGGCATGGTGACGTGCGAACGGTTGCGGCAGTTTTCGCACGAATGTTCGTTCGAAATGTTCAGCCCGTAGGTGATGTTCAGATGCATCAGGATGCGTTGCAGGTCGCCGGGCGTGTAATAAAAGAGCACCTGCTCGAACGGCTGGCCGCCTTCGGGGAAGTTCTCAATGTAGTGGTGTCCGATGCCCAGATAGAAAACGTCGCCGCGCGAAAGTGTCTGACGCTTATCGCCGTCGTAGATGTACTTCGTTCCGCGGAGGATGTAGCCGATTGCATAGCGCGAAAGGGCCTGCGACTGGATACCGTTGTGAAGCGACTCGACATACTTCACAATCATCGGTTGTTGAACCGACGAATTCATTGAATTCTTCATAGTAATTGTAATTTAAGTTTTTCTGAACAAAGCATTGCGTCACTGTTGTTCGTTCTCAAATATACAATTAAAACTTTTCAATCTACCATAAGCAATAGCACATTTGGGCACAAAGTGGCAAATAGAACCGTTTGTGCTATGTTTCGAACTAAATAGATTATTGTAATACTGCGCTAATGACGGCAGAGGCGAGCAATAGCAGGTAGAGGGGAAGGGCGATCGCCCGGTGGATGCGCACGAACATGAAGGGCAGCAGGACGGCCGAAGGCACCGCCGCGAGGGCGACGGTTGCAGGTGTGGCGGCGGGACCGCACAGTGCGGCGGCGGTCAGCAGGAGCACACTTATATTGAATATGAATATGAGACGCGGTTTGGTGCCGAGGGCATGGATGTCCGAGAGAAAGAACAGCAGGGCCGTCAGGTCGAGGAGGAAGACGGCTCCCGGCAGGACGAGGTTCTGCACGGGCGTCGAGAGGAACAGCGACAGCGGCGTTCCGGCGATGAATGCGCTTCCCGGTTCCGCGACCGGAGCGAGAAACTCGCCTCCGGCGGCCCAGTTGACGTAGCAGAGCGTGAGAGCGGGCAGCAGCAGGCCCGCAACCGCGACGGCGACTTCGCGCAGCGTGCGCCGGAAAAGCATGACGGCCAGCGGCAGCAGGATCAGGAGCGGCGCTGCGGCCGTGGCGATGAGCGGCAGCAGTCCGATGTAGAGCGAGGCGCGGAAGATGGCGTCGAAGCCGAATCCGTTGCAGTACGAACGGCAGAAATTCTTCGTGGCGAGGGCCAGCAGGGCCGATGCGGCGAAGGTAGTCAGGCAGTCGCCGCCGACGGCGAGGCCGCAGGCGATCGCTCCGTAGAGCGGGATGGCGAGACAGGTTCCGACGGAGTAGAGGTTGTAGCGTACGGTGAGGCGCCCGATGGACATGCCCGTGAAGAGCATCAGCAGTCCGGCGATCCAGCGCGCCCAGACGGGATGTGCGGCCTGGAACTGCGCCAGCAGTTCCCCGGGGGAAGAGACCGCAAGTGCGCCGGCGGCATTCCGGCCTATATCGACGGTTCCTGCGGCATGGCCGGCCTGCACCGCCGTGGACACGGCGGGGGCGCCTGCGTTCCACATCGCGACGACGGCGAGTGCGGCGAGGGTCAGGAAGGCCGGAACGAGCGGCTGCCGTGCGATGTCGAATTTCATGTCGGGGGCTTTTTCTCCGGACAAAATTAGCGAAAAAAGCCGGAATAATCCGTAACTTTGTGGTGCGATGTTAGAAAACCAGTACCAATACGACCTTCCGGAGGCCGGGTGCGACGAAGCCGGGCGGGGATGTCTGGCCGGGCCGGTGTTTGCGGCGGCCGTGATGCTGCCGCCCGATTTCCACGACCCGCTGCTCAACGACTCGAAGCAGATGAGCGAGCGCAACCGCGAAAAGCTGCGGGCCGTCATCGAGCGCGAGGCCGTCGCATGGGCTGTCGAGGCGGTCTCCGCCGCGCGGATCGACGAAATCAACATCCTGAACGCTTCGTTCGAGGGCATGTCGCTGGCTGTGGCGCGCCTCGATCCCGCTCCGGCGTTTCTGGCCATCGACGGCAACCGGTTCCGCACACGTCTCGAAATTCCCTGGCGCTGCATCGTCAAGGGCGATGGCAAATACGCCGACATTGCCGCGGCTTCGGTGCTTGCCAAAACCCATCGTGACGAGTACATGCTCCGCATCGCCGAAGAGTTTCCCCAATACGGCTGGGCGAAGAACAAGGGCTATCCGACGCGCGAGCATCGGCTGGCGATCCGCGAGCACGGCCTCACGCCCCATCACCGGCTGACGTTCAACCACGAGATTGATCAGTTGGAACTCCCTTTCTGACGCCCCTCCCCTCCTCTCTCTGACGTTTCCGGTGCTTGCGGCGTATTTGTCGCGTATTTGCCGCACATTCCCGGCATTCCCGGTCAAACAAAAAGAGCAGGCTGTAAGCCTGCTCTTTTTCAAAAAGAAATCTCCGGATCAGTAACCCAGCGACTTGGAAGCCGCATAGGAGAGTTTCAGGGCGTTGGCGCGACGCAGCTCCTGCTTGACGTCGGTCACGATACCCATTTTCGTAGCTTCGTCGGCCTTGAGGCAGATCGTCATCGAAGCGCGGTCGGCTTCGGAGAGTTTGTCGCGCTCGGCGGCAACGAAGTCCAGGATGTCCCGGGTCGATTTGTAAGAGTCGTTCAACTGGATGCGCGGCGCGGTTCCGAACTTTGCCTGCATCGTCATTGCCGGAGGACCGATGTGGATGAAACTTACGAGCGATTTCTTCTCGAGTTTCTGCACTTCGGTAGCTTCCGGAAGTTTGTATCTCACCAGCAGTTCCTGATCGCGCATGGTCGTCGAGACCATAAAGAAGAAGAGGATCATGAAGATCACGTCAGGAAGCGAAGCGGTCGAGATAGGGGGCAGACCTTTGCTGCCCTTCTTTTTCATTACTGCCATGGCTTACTTCTTAATGTTACGCGGTTCAGCCTCCGAAATCTTCAGAGGTACGGCCTTCGATACTGCATTGCGCAACTCCTCGGGAAGATCCGCGAATTTTGCGCCGAATTTACGCTGTGCCACTTCGTCACGCACTTCGTTGAATGCGCGCGTGAGTTCGTTCTGCACCATGATATAGGACTGGTAGCCCGTATCCCGGGTCGTCTGCAACGAGACGACGCCTTCGCTCACGGGATATACCCACTTGCCGCCGTCGGGAAGTTCAATGTCCTTGTTCGCCTTCTCGGGCAGGTTCTCGTCATCCAGCGGATTGAGGATGAACTCTTTGGTCCTGTCCTTGAGTTGACGCAGGTCGATCGCCTCCTGTTTTCCTGCGGCTCCTGCCATGATGTCGCCCCTACCGTTGATGAACACCAGGAAGAGGTTGCGCTCCTTGACCTTGATTTCATCCTGGGGTTGATCCTCAGGAGGCATCGGCGGAAGCATGCGCACCAGACCCGTGTCGGTATTCATGGTAGTGGCCACCAGGAAGAAAATCAGCAGCAGGAAGGCGATGTCGGCCATAGAACCGGCATTGATCTCCTGGATTTTTCTTTTATCTGTTGCCATTGTGTCTTACTCGGTTATTTGAATGCGCCCCAGATCTCGGTTGCTACGGCCGTCACGAATGCGGCGACGCATGCAACATAGGTTACGAGGATGCTCGTTTCGGTAATTACGGTTTCACCGTGGCCGAAGAACCCGTTGTTCTGGAGGTCGACAATGTTCACCGTGTGGCCTGCCGAGTAGAAGTACGACACGCCCACGATAATGATGATCAACGCCAGGGACAGGATGGTTCCCTTGATGCCTGCCGGGTTCTGAATCATTCCGAAAACGGCGCAGAAAATGGCCGCAGCGACAGCGAACACGAAGAGGAAGTAACCCCACATCAGGTTCACGCTGATCGATGCGTCCGAGCCGCCGGTAGCGATCGCGTAGACCATGAGGACTACGGTGATAGCCATCAGAATACCCAGCAATATGTTTAAAATCTTTTTCATAATTGCTTTTGACTATTTCAGCGTTCGATTATTTCTTGTTGTAAGCCGTCAGAATATCCATCAGCGTGATGGACGAATCCTCCATATCGTTCACGAGCGAGTCGATCTTCGAAACGATATAGTTGTAGAACAGCTGAAGAACAACCGCCGCGATAAGACCCATGAGGGTCGTCAGCAGGGCGACCTTGATACCGCCTGCAACCAGCGTCGGGCTGATGTCACCGGCAGCCTGGATGGCGTCGAACGCCGCGATCATACCGACGACGGTTCCCATAAATCCCAACATGGGCGAAAGGGCGATGAACAGGCCGATCCACGAAAGACCCGACTCCATCTGGCCGGTCTGAACCGAACCGTAGGAAACGACGGCTTTCTCGACGGCGTCGAGACCCTGGTCGTAACGGTCGAGACCCTGATAGTAGATCGAAGCGATCGGACCGCGGGTGTTGCGGCAAACTTCCTTGGCAGCCTCGATGCCGCCGTTCTTGAGCGCCTCCTCGACGGATGCGATGAGTTTCTTCGAGTTGATCGTCGAAAGCGACAGGTACAGAATACGCTCGATGGCCACGGCCAGACCGATCACCAGGCAGAGGAGCACCGGAAGCATCCACTCCCAGCCGCCTTCGAGGAACTTCTGCATCATGACGTGGTGCATGCTGTCGCCTGCGATCTGGGTTTCAGCGACAACCGTTTCGGTTGCGGCAGCGGCATCCTGTGCGAACGCACTAACGGTACCCAATACGGACAGGGCAGCCGACGGAATCAAAAAAAGTTTTTTCATAGTTGTGTTGGATAAATTAAATTTTGATTAGTTGATTTTTTATTGTTGTGTTTTGGTTTCTTCGTTTTTCCGGCCGGTCGGGGCCTCTTTTCTTTTCGGGCGTTTCCGCCGGGTTATTTTTTCGCTAAAAATAATTATTTTTTTTGTCTTTCGCAGCCTTTGCGGCGTCCTTTTGTGCTCCGGCGCAGTTGCGAAAGGTTATTCCTGCACGTAGAGCCGAATCCCGGATAATTCACCCCGGACCCGATCAAGTAGTTGTAAATCAATCTTTTTGCCTGTGCGCTACGCCGGCCTCCGCCCAATGGTCCCGGCGGAAAGGGTACGTTAGCAGTGCGAAATATAGAAAAAAAATTTGTTACGTGCAATGGCTTATGCCGTAAATTCTCCGCGCAGGGGCTTGCGCAGAAGCATGCGTGTCTCGTCGTCCGGAAGCCCCAGCCCGAGTACGTACATCAGTTTGGTCACGGCTGCCTCGGTGGTCATGTCGTAGCCGCACAGGACGCCGGTTTTTTGCAGTTTAAGCCCTGTTTCGTACAACTCCATCGAGACGCGGCCCCCGCCGCACTGCGTGATGTTGAGGAGGATGATTCCGCGTGCGACGGCCTCTTCGATGACGCGGATGAACCATTCGGAGGTGGGGGCGTTGCCCGCGCCGAAGGTTTCGAGCACCACGGCCCGCAGCCCCGGAGCCGAGAACATGGCCCGCAGGATCTCCTCGCCCATTCCCGGGAAGAGTTTGATCAGCTCGATGCCTCCGGAGAGCTTCGTGGCGATGCGCAGTTCCGCCGGCGACTCTTCGGGTTGCAGGATCGCCGGGAGGTTGTAGGCGATGTTGACGCCGACTTCGGCCAGCGGCGGGTAGTTGTAGGAGCGGAAGGCGCTCAGGGCTTCGGCGCTGCGTTTGGTGGTGCGGTTGGCGCGGAAAAGCCGGTTCTGGAAATAGAGCGACACTTCGGGGACCTCGGGCCGGTCGCCGATGCGCGCTCCGGCGATTTCGATGGCCGTGATGAGGTTCTCGCGCCCGTCGGTGCGCAGCACGCCGATCGGAATCTGGCTTCCGGTGAAGACCACGGGTTTGGCGAGATTTTCGAGCATGAAGCTCAAGGCCGATGCCGTATAGGACATGGTGTCGGTTCCGTGCAGCACGACGAATCCGTCGTAGCGGGCGTAGTTGTCGCGGATCAGGCGGGCCAGGGCCACCCAGTTCGCCGGCTCGACGTTCGACGAGTCGATCACGGGCGACACCGTGTGTACGTCGATGTCGACGTTGAGGCGTTTCAGCGAAGGGAATTCGTCGTAGATGCCGCTGAAATCGAAGGGGACCAGCGCCCCGGTGGCGGCATCGGTCTTCATGCCGATGGTCCCGCCCGTGTAGATGATCAGAATGGAGGATCGCATAGCGTTTTTATTTCTCTAATGTTTCGATCAGAAAGCTCACGGGGCGAAACCCGTCGTTGCAGGAGATCATCGCCGAGGCGGGATTCTTCATCCAGCCGTCGTAGATGTTCGTGCCGCCGTGTGCCAGCGTCATGACGAACGGCGAAAGCGTCTGCCAGGCGCTGTCGCACAATCCGTCGGGTTTCCGCCAGCCGTCGGTCGTGAAAACCTGCCCTTCGTACAGATCGCAGGCATGTTCGATGGGATTTTCGTACTGCTCCATCAGATCCCTGTGGCAGGTCTTGCGCAAGACCGTGATCTTTATTTTTTTCATGTCCGGTGTCGTGTTATGCTCTTTCGGGCCGGGAAAGGCCGTTGTCTGACGAGGGGGATGCGTGGTCGGAAGATTCGTTCTCCGGAACTTCGGTCGCGTTTTCAGGCGGCAGCTCGCGGGGGTCCGCTCGAAACGCAGTTGCGGGCAGGCCTCCGCAGGGCGGAGCTGCGGCCTGCCGATTCGCCTCGGGCGCATCGAAAAACTTCCGGCTATGACTGGGGGCGGGCCGGTTTTGCGGCCGTCCGAACATCCTTTCGGCATTGGCCGTCGTCGCTTCCGCGACCTCTTCCGGGGTCAGTCCCTTGATTTGGGCGACTTTTTCGCAGACGTAACGCACCCAGGCCGATTCGTTGCGCTCGCCCCGGTGAGGCGCGGGCGTCAGATAGGGACAGTCGGTTTCGAGCACGAGGTCCCGCAGCTCCATTTCGCCCGCGACCTCGGCCAGCCTGCTCTTTTTAAAGGTCACTACGCCGCCGATTCCGAAAACGAAATCGCCGCACTCCTTCAGTTTGCGATAGGTTTCGATTCCGTCGGAATAGGCGTGGAAAACGCCCCGGACGCCCCGGCCGCGGTATTCGCGCATGATGGCGACGGTTTCGGGCCAGGCGTCGCGCGTATGCACGGCGATCGGCAGTCCGTATTGCAGCGAAAGGTCGATCTGGCGGCGGAAGGCTTCGGCCTGCTCTTCCCGGAAGTCGCGGCTCCAGTAGAGGTCCAGCCCGATTTCGCCCACGGCGCAGAACCCCGCGATTCCCTCGGGCGGCGTCCGGAGGTAACTTTCGACCAGAGCGAGTTCGTCGCGCCAGCGGGGATTGTCGTTCACCGACGTGGGGTGCAGGCCCATCATCGGGATGCACCGCTGCGGGTGGCGGGGGAAAAGCCCGACCAGCCGTTCGTGGCTTTCGGAGTCGATGGCCGGGAGCAGCAGCTGCCCGACCCCTTCGGCCGCGGCGCGCGCCAAAGCCTCTTCGCGGTCGCGGTCGAACGCTTCGTCGTAAAGGTGTGAATGCGTATCTGTCAGTTTCATAGCTTCATATATCGGTTTCCGGGCAGCTGGCGCACGGCTCCTGCCAGCTCCAGACCCACGAGCAGCGTCGCCAGCTCGCCGGGATTCAGCCCCGTCAGCTCGCCGAGCGCCTCGACCGAAAGGGGGTCGTCCGTGCGGAAACAGCCCAGCAATCCCGCTTCGTCGGGTGTCAGTTCCGGTGTCGGGGGTTTTGCGCGCAGCGTTGCGGGATTCTCCCCGAGGTCCCACATCAGTTCGCGGATCACGTCGTCGGCTGTCAGCACCAATTGCGCTTTGCGGTTGCGGATCAGGTGGTTCGTCCCGGCCGACGCCCGGTCGGTGATGCGTCCCGGCACGGCCATCACCGTGCGGTCGTAGGAGTCGGCGCAGTGGGCCGAAAAGCGAACCGCCGCTGTCGGGCGACTCGACGACGATACACCCCGCGCTCAATCCTGCGATGATGCGGTTCCGCGCCAGGTAGAAGTTGCCGTTCTGTTTCGATTGCGAATGCAGTTCCGTGACCAGCGCACCCCCGCGGGCGAGTATGTCGCGCGCCACGTCCGTATGCTGGGCGGGCGTCACCCCGGGCAGGGGGTTGGCCACCACGGCGACGGTCGGTACGCCTGCTGCAAGCGCAGCGCGATGCGCCGCAACGTCGATGCCGAACGCCAGCCCGCTGACCACCGAAAGCCCCGGAACGCGCTCTGCGAGTCCTCCGACCAGCCGGTTGCAGGCCGTCTGTCCGTAAGGGGTCGCCTCGCGTGTCCCGACGATGGAGATACAACGTGCCGAGAGGGCTTCGACGCAGCCCTTTATGTATATTACGTGGGGATAATCGGGGATTTCGCGCAGCAGCGCCGGGTATTCCGGGTCGGTGGAGGCGACGGCCGCAATGTTGTTGCGGCGACAGTGGGCGAGTTCCTTTTCGGCGGCCGGAAATCCCTTCCGGCGGACGATCTGCTGCGCCGTGTCGGGACGCAGGCCGGCTTTGGCGACGAGTTCATCGGCGGTGGCGGCGAAAATGCTCCGCGCATCGCCGAACAGCTCCAGCAGATGCACGGCTCCTTTTATACCGATGCCCGGAGTCATCTGAAGGGCAATATCTTCGATGGTCATAGCCGCGAATGAAAAATCGTTTTTGCAGATGATAAAGGTAGCGGTTTTTGGGAAATAACGGGAATTTATTCGGGAAATAATGCAAAGTTGGGCAGAAGTTTTGCAAAAATCAGAATTGTTCGTATATTTGCACTCCCGATGCGCTTGGAAATTAGTTCCGAACGCTCCCCGGGCCGGAGAGGGGCCGTTTTTCGGTTTGAGTTCCGGTTGTGTGAAAGGGAGCGGAGAGGGCTGATAGGGTTAGGTTGGTGTAGAGAGGGCGCAGCGGGAAAGATGATGGTCTGATGGCCGAGTGGCTAGGCAAAGGTCTGCAAAACCTTGTACAGCGGTTCGAATCCGCTTCAGACCTCACAGAAACCGCGTTGTATATGTCTGCAACGCGGTTTTCGTTTTGTTTTGTCATACATTTGTCATACGGGGAGGACGGATGATGCTTTTGAAGCAGTTTGCACCTACATCATGAATCGCTCCAACTTGTCTTTCCAACGCCGCCAGTCGGGCATTTCGGTTTCGAGCAGAGTAAAGAAGGCTGCTGTATGGTCGGGATGCAGCAGATGACACATCTCATGCGTAATAACATATTCAATGCAGGGACGCGGCGCCTTGATGAGTTCCGTATTCAGAATGATTTTCCCCTTGGGGGTGCAGCTGCCCCAACGGTTTTCCATCTCCTGGACATAGAGTGAGGTTGGCGCAACTCCGTACCGTGCAAATCGGGAAATGATTGGCTCCGCATACTCGGCAAACTTGAGTTTGGCGTGTTCGCGGTACCAGGATCTCATCAACTCCCGGGCCCTGTCCGGAGAGGTGCATACCACTTCGAAGCAGCGCCCCTTGTAGCGGACGCTGTTGGTTTTGCCTTCCGAGACCCGGAGCAGGAACTGCTTTCCCAGATAGTAGTGCGACTCTCCGCTGACATACCGTTTTTCCGGACTCCGAATCCCGAAATCCTTGAAATAGGCCTGCTGCCGAAGAATCCACGGCGCCCGTTTGTGGAGTTTCTGCTCGATAACCTCTTCCGGCGTCCCTTCCGGAGCCAGCAGAACGACCTCGCCGGATGGATATACCTTGATTCCGAGTGTCCGGCGGGCGGAAAAGAGCACGCTGTAGGGAATCGTCTCTTTTCCGTAGACGAATATCTGCTGCATCACCGGAACCATTTTTGAGCCACGTCGACCGCCCGGTCGATGATGGCATCCATGTCGTCGAAGGTCATCGACAGATCATACTTGCGTTTGACCTCGTCAATCAGATAGTCCTCGATGTCGAGCTTCATCATGCCGACCAACCTGTCCTTGAGCGGCCAGTCGACAATGAGTGTCCCCTTCTCGAAGATGTGCTGACGAATGATGGCGTCGATCCGGCTGGCCGTGTCGAGTGCGATTTGCGTCAGGTCGAGCCCCTGTTCGGGCTTTATGACCGACTTGTAGACCTCCAGACTCAATCCGAAGTAGGCCCGCGCGGCATTGTTATCCTTCAGCACGTCGGGAATCTCGCTGTCGGTATGATTCAGCACCTTGTTCATCAGGTCCGTCGCCTGGGTCAGATACTCTGCCTCGTCGATTCGCCCTTGTTCGTATTGCGAAATGGTCTCCTTGAGCATCTGCGAGAACTTCTTGTAGAAGGCCGGATCGGTATCCATGTTCTCGGTGATGTACTTGGCCGTTCGCGAGGCAATCGTGTCTGCTTTGGCTGCTTTTCCGGAGATTTTCTCCACCTCTTCGGCGAACCGCTCCTTGTCGAAGATGTTCACCAGGTCGGTGATGACCTGCACCTCGCCGCTCTCGATGTGCGTGTCGATCAGCTTCTGAATCTGCCCTTCGTATTGCTTGTAGTCCACCGTGTCGGAGTAGCGCTCCTGCACGGCATTACGGAGCTTCATGAAGAAGGCCAGATCGTGCTTGTACCGTTCGACCTCTTCTTGAGGCGTGTTTTGATGGAATACGATGGACGAAAGCGCTACCTTCAGCGTCCGGGCAAAGGCCCGCAGCTTTTCGTAGAAGAGCGTGCGCCGGTCCTCCTCGCGCAGGACATTGCCGAAGGCCTCGAAGTCGGTTGTGTTGCGCACCTCCTTGAAGAGGTCCCACAACTCGGCATGCTTCTGGGGCAGCTTGGCCACCTCCTCCGAAATGTCCGTATAGGTTCCCTCCAGATCCTCCTTGTCGAAATCGGTGTAGAGCTCCAGCGCCGAATTGAGCGACCCCAATACGCCGTAATAGTCGATGATATACCCGAACTCCTTGTCTTCGCAGACGCGGTTGACGCGGGCAATGGCCTGCAGCAGCGTGTGGTCCTTCAACTTGCGGTCGAGATAGAGCACCGTGTTGCGGGGTTCGTCGAATCCCGTCAGGAGTTTGTCCACGACGATGATAATCTCCGGCTTGTCGCTGTTCTTGAAGCGGTTGATGATGCTTGCCTCGTACTTTTTGGCCGTGCCGTATTCATCCATCATGCGCTTCCAGAAGGCCACCTCCACGTTCGAGGTCTCGCCGAATGCTTCGTCTTCCCCCTCCCGGGTGTCGGGCGAGGTGATGAGCACCTCCGACGAGACGATGCCGATTTCGTCGAGATACTGCTTGTAGAGAATTGCGATGCGCTTGCGCGGAGCCACCAGCTGCGCCTTGAACTTCGACCCCTGCCAGTTCTCCCGGAAATGCTGCGAAATGTCCCACGCAATGGCGTAGATGCGCTGCTGCGTCTGGTTGAGCTGGTCCGCACGGCTGAACTTCTTCTTCATGTCGGCCCGCTGGGCGTCGCTCATCCATCCGCAGATCTTGTCGAAATAGCGGTCAATCGTCTCCTCGTGTACCACCTGCGGCACCATGCGACCCTCATACAACAGCGGTACGACGGCCTTGTCCGCCACGGCCTGATCCACCGTGTAGACCGGCTGGATGATGCCGCCGAACTTCCGGGCCGTGTTCTTCTCCTTCTTCATCAGCGGCGTGCCGGTCATGGCGATGAAGCAGGCATTCGGGAGCGTCTTCTCCATCTTGATGCCCATCTCGCCGTACTGGCTGCGGTGCCCCTCGTCGATCAGCACAAAGATGTTGGGGTCGGTCAACGGGGTGCGGATGCCGCGCACGGCCGTCTCGAACTTGTTGATAATCGTCGTGATGACGGCATCGCTCTTGCTGTTGAGCAGTTCGACGAGCTTGCTCCCCGTCGTGGCGTTCTCGACGCGAATCTGACACTTGCGGAACGTCCCCGTAATCTGTCGGTCGAGGTCCGTGCGGTCGGTCACGAGGATGATTTTCGGATTGCGAATCTCTTTGTCGAGAATGATGGCCTGCGCCAGCATCACCATCGTCAGCGACTTGCCGCTCCCCTGCGTGTGCCAGATGACGCCGCCGCGCCGCCGCCCGCCCTCGATGTGGCGGATGCGCTGCATCGTCTGTCGCACGGCAAAATACTGCTGGTAACGCGCCACCTTCTTGATGCCGTCGTCGTAGAGCGTGAAGCCGTACATCAACTGCAACAGCCGTTCGGGCCGGCAGAGGTTGTAGAGGTATTCGTCCTGCACCGACGGGGTGACCGGCTGCCTGTAAAGCTCCTCAAAGTTGCGGCGCACATAGCCGAATCGCTCCCCGAAGAGCTTGTCGTCCAGCAGCGGCTCGTTTACCCCCCGCTCCAGCTCCTGCCCGTAACGGGCCTCCTCCTCGCGGTCGGCGAATTGCTCGCGCCACCGCGCCCAGAACTTTTCGGGCGTGGCCGTCGTGGCGTAACTGCCCTCTTGGCGGTTGATGGCCAGCAGCAGCGTTGAGTAGAGATACAACGAACGGATGCCGTCGGCCTTCTGGTTGCGGAGGTGCTGCGAAATGGCCTGCTCGATGGAGTCCTTCACGTCGGGACGCTTGCACTCGATGATGCAGAGCGGAATGCCGTTCACGAAAAGGACGATGTCGGGCCGGTAGGTGTCGGTCATCCCCGTGCGGCTGACGGCAAACTCCTCGGTGACGTGGAAGACGTTGTTGCGCGGATTCTTCCAGTCGATGTACTGCATCACGAAGCTCTTGCGGTCGCCGTCGACAATCTGTTCGAGGGTTTTGCCCGAGGTGAGCAGGTCGTAGACCGTCTGCGAAGCCTCCATGAACCCCTCATCCATCGGGATGTTGCGCAGGGCGTCGATTCCGGCGGTAATGTTCTGCTCGGAGAATACGGTGGTGCGCACCGAGCTGACCTGCACGACGTTGATGGCGGCGAGCTGTTTGCGCAGTACGGGTTCGAGCAGCACGTTGGCGAGATTCCCGCCGCGCAGGGCCAGCGCCTCATCGGGTGTGAGGTATGTGTACCCGAACTTTTCGAGCATCAGCAGCGCGGGGATCTGGCTGATATGGTCTTCTTTGAAGGAAATGGGCATGGCCTGTATGGTTAAATTCTGTATGGAACTTGCGATTGCTTAATTTCTACCTCATTGAATCCCATGTGGTCGAGGTATTTTCTTAAAGAGTAGGTCGCTCTGTTCATATCGTTTGTCGGACCAATCCAAATTTCTTTTAATGCTGATTTTGGAAAATACTGCTCAATGTACGGAATTATCAAATTATTATTGATTCGATATTTGGCTGACTCTTCAGTCAAAAGAACGGAACGTATCTCCTGTTCGTAAATGTAAGCCGGATTTTTGCAGTAGAAACAGGATACAATATAAAATGCAAGAGAGTTGACAATGTTAGCAAACATCTGAATAAATATTTTACCAGCAGAGTCTGGTAAGTTTTCGATGTCTTTAGGGTCTGCATTTTCTATTAATGCTGAAATCTCGGATTGTAATCGAGCTTTGTTGGATTCTGTTACATAGACGCATTTGTAAAGGCTGGGGACGGTTGCTTCGATGATTTCTTTGTTAAAACCAAGGGCAATTCCGTTCCCATTCTTCCCATACATGGCCCACATTGGAAGACAATCGGATGCAGCGGAAAAGGAGGTGATATATAGATTGTCTTTTATTTGCTGGTATTCTGATGCGTGTTTTTCCAATATGTCTGGTGATATATTTAAGATGTCGCTTGCAAATCGAATTCCGGTATTTAGCTCTTCTGGGTCATTCATATATTGGCAATTACTCATCCACAGGCAAATTTCTTTGTCTGTTTGGGGTTGCCGCACAATGATGCCTCCGAACAATGCTTCAATGCTCGTATAATGATATAAGATCTGAGCATCTGGAACAAAGTCCGTTATTTTTAAGTGAGGGGATTTGGTAAGATCAATTTCCATACTTCACTCGTTTTTTGCCTGTAAGGAGTTGTTGCATCAGGCCGCGTTTCTGACGGCGGAGGCGTTCGAGCTTCTCTTTGGCCAGCTCAATCTCGCGGTCGGCCGCGGTCAACACCTTCGCAATGGCGGTTTGCTCTTTCAAAGATGGAATTTCGAAAGAAAGACCAAAAAAATCTTTGGGCGTTACATTTAGCAGTCCGTGGGCGCGACCTCCTTCGTTCGCTATTTTTGTTAAGCCGCGATTTAACCCTCCATTATCAAAATAGTAGGAAAGATAATCAATATTGGCATCTGTTCCTGGTTTTACATTAAAGCATATGTACAAAGATGTTACAACTGCTTTCTCGGCCTCGGACAATCTTTTTATTGCTCCCATTGGATAGCCGTTAGAGTAGCTTTTGTTATAGCAGAATTCATCTCTGAAGACCAAATAATAACTTTCTAAGGTCTCACTTGCTACACTTTTATTGAAGAAATCTGTTTGAGCTACGAAACCGCGTTGAGCAGATATTGTCATTACATTCTGATAGTCTTCAATGTTCTTTCGTGTAACTCTTTCACAAATGTCTCCCAATTTTATTTTTTTACAGGGTTCGGAGAAACCGGGGAGACGGAGTTTAGCGGAGAGGAGTCGCTGCATCAAGGCGCGTTTGCGCAGGGCGAGTTTTTCAATCAGCCGCGCCTGCTTTTCAATCGCCTCATCCCACACGCCCAACACCTCCGCAATCTTCCGCTGCTCCGCAAGCGGCGGAACAGCTATTTTTACTCTTTTTAAATCGCCAGTGCTAATACTGGCTTGATTGACAGCTGGCTTCGCTATTACTTGAGCCATATGCCGCATATGGTCAGTTAGCAACGTATAATATAAATATTGCTTATCAAGGCTCTCGTTGGCTCTAAGCAAAAGCAGGTTCATGCCATGATAAATTTCCTTATCGCCTTTGTAATAAGCAACCTTCCCGATTTGAGAAAGACTATTTATGTGGCTATACAGGATGTCGCCTTTTTGCATTCTGAAGGTTTCATATCCACTTTCATTGGGGATATATCCGACCTTCGCATAATTTATTTCTCCCGTAGAAATGGTTTCGATACGAGTAACAGGAATCCCACAAGTGATGGAGACATCATATGTAAGGCCATTGGTACATCTCGAAAGGAGATCGCCTAAAAATTTCACCTCCCACTTCTGCGGAATAACCCCCAGCGCCGTCGCCTTATAGCCTTGTGGTATGTCGGTATCGTGTGTCATTGCAGTAATTGGCTTTACCATGTTTTTTCAAATCGGAATTGAAGAATTCCTCCCAGTATGTTGTTAAGATTCACTTTATCGACACTATATATGCCAGCTGGAACCGATTGCCGGATCTTGTCCAACTTGTTGTAGGTTTCCTCGGAGATTGGAGAAGAATCAAGATAATAGACCGTATGGTCAATATGATACACGTCTTGATACTTAATAGCAATCAAGTCGGACTCTCGGACTATTACGGAGGTCATGTAGGGTAGCTTGGGTATCAGCTTTTTGCTATGGACAAGACTATTCCATATTTTTGATGTGATATCGTGCAATTTGGTTCGATCTTCTTCCACGAATGGGCATTTGGCAACGACTCCATCCAGCTCCTCCTGGCAGCGACAGTCCTTGTATATATTGATGGGACAGCAGTATACGAAATTCTTTAACCCGTCTGGAAGAAACATGGAGGATTGTACATAGATCATCGAACCGATGGCAAACTCGATGGGGCGATTCAATTTTGTTCCACTATTGCAAATCGCCAAATGATCCTTTCCTCGTTTGAAGAAAAATAGAGGCTGATGCTCCATTTGTTGGATTTTCAGCTTTTCTTGTTCCAGTTTGTGCTGCTTTTGTTGCAGTTTATGCTGTTTGCAGAGTACGATTGCAGTAACAATAGCTGTGAATAGGGAACTAATGCCAAGAATGATATTTCCGATGTCACCCCAGGTCGATAGAGTTATGTCGTGACTCATAGCGTAATTCTTTATATTTTCATTGTCTCACCCCGATTAGCTATCTCAAATGAAGCCGGCGTTTGGTTCTCATCTTGTATGATTCGCATCCTTAAAATCCTAACTCCTTCAAATAACCCTCCATTCGGACATGTACTTCTGCAAGCTCCGTCTCCAGCGCATCGATCTCCCGCTGTATGGCCGCAATGTCGATTTCGGGCTCCTCTTCGAAGGTGTCCACATAGCGCGGAATGTTGAGGTTGTAGTCGTTATCGGCAAGCTCCTCGCGTCGGGCGACATAAGCATAACGCTCCTCGACGACACCCTGTGCGAGTTCGCTCTTTGCAAAGCGGCGGTAGGTCGTAACGATGTGGTCAATGTCCTCCTTGCGCAGCCGGTTCTGGTTCTTGCCATTCTCGAACTCGCGGCTGGCGTCGATGAAGAGTACGTCGGTCGTTGTCTTGGCCTTGTTGAAGATGGCGATGGCAGCCGGAATGCCCGTACCGTAAAAGAGATTGGCCGGGAGTCCGATGATGGCCTCGACGAGGTTCTCCTCGACGGTCTGCTGGCGGATTTTCCCCTCGCTGGCTCCGCGGAACAGCACGCCGTGGGGAACGACGACACCCACCTTGCCGTGTTCGTTGGCCACTTCGAGCATGTGGCAGATGAAGGCCCAGTCGCCCTTGCTCTTGGGCGGAATGCCGCGCCAGAATCGGTTGTAGGGGTCGTCGGCCGCCTCGTCGGCGCCCCCCTTTTCGAGCGAGAAGGGCGGATTGGCCACGACGGTGTCGAACTTCATCAGCGCGTCGCCCTCCTTGAGCTTCGGGTTGCGCAGCGTGTCGCCCCAGCGGATGGTGGCGCTGTCGAAGCCGTGGAGCAGCATGTTCATCATGGCCAGCGCCCAAGTGCTGCCGTTGAGCTCCTGACCGTAGAGCGAGAAGTTGTCGGAGCCCACCTCGCGGCCTGCCTTGATGAGCAGTGAACCCGAGCCGCACGTCGGGTCGCAGATGCGCGAGCCGGGGGCGCTTTTGGTCAGCCGAGCCAGCAGGGTCGAAACCTCCTTCGGCGTGAAGAACTCTCCAGCCTTCTTTCCGGCGTCGCTGGCGAACTTTTCGATGAGGAACATATAGGCGTCGCCGATGACGTCGTTGTTCTCGAGGTGTGACTCGTCGAACTGCAGCCGCTCGTCCGAGAAGTCGATAAGCAGTTGTTTCAGCCGGGCGTTGCGCTCCTTCGTTTCGCCAAGGTTGCTGCTGTTGAAGCTGATGTTGCGGAAGATGCCGCTGCCGTCCTCGCTGCTCAGCTTTTCGCGGTTGGCAAATTCGAGGTCGGCCAGCGCAATGTCGATCAGTTCGCCGATATTGGACTCGTTGCGGTGCTCGAAGAGGTAGTCGAACGAACTCTTCTCGGGAACCTGGAACCTTTCGCGGCGCATGGCCCGTTGGGCACGCTCCGTATCGCCGTCGTAGCGCTGGAGGTACTCCTTGTATTTCGCCTTGCTGACATCGCTGACATACTTCAGGAACAGCATCGTGAGGATGTAGTCCTTGTACTGGCTGGGGTCAATCACGCCCCGGAAGGTGTCGCAGGCTTGCCATACGACTTTGTTGATCTCTTCCTGTGTAACTTTACCGTTCATCTTTATATATTTTTGTCAATTTATAATCGGTGATTTGCCGGCGGCGCTCTGCGATGGCCTTGTAGAGGGCCTGTTCGCGGCGATGCAGGCGGGTGAGGGCGATGCAGGCCCGCTGTCGCTCCAGCGGGGGGAGCGGTATCTCGAACTCCTCAAGGTCAGCCTTGCTGAGCGAGGCGATGGCCGACCCTTGGGCCTGCGCCGTCAACAGCTGCCGGGTGGATGGCAGATTGAGGAATCCGCAGAGGTATTCGGGCAGGATGCGGGTCGGGTCGTCGATTCGGATAATCAGAAACGAGGGTGAGGCCACGCACGGGCCGAGTTGCGTCGGGGCGATGGCGCAGAAATTCTTGCCACCCTTGGCGGCGAGCAGCAGGTCGCTTTCTGTCAGCAGATGGCGGGCCGCCTTGGAGCTGACGGTGGTTGTTGGTCGGACGGTTGGACGGATGTTCCCCTCCTCGTCGAAATCGTTCACCTGAAGGTAGCAGGTGTCGGGCGAAGGGGCGTTTTTCAGGTAAATTCCCGTCTGGATGGTGGCAATATCTTTCAGTTTTACCATTTTTTTCTTTGTAGGTTTATTACAAAAGTATGTGCTTTGCCCGAGAAAAGCAAATTATTTTCGAAAAAATCGCAATACAAACTCTACAAATGTTCCGATTAAGCGAGTTTCTTCACTTTGTGAAGAAAAATATCCGGCTGTCCGACCGGATATTCTCTTTGTCTTTCAGGGCAGGTGTTATCGTTTAATGGTATGTCGCCGGACTACCGGGCGTTCGGGGCGGACGGGGTAGCCCAAGCGGGTCATGAGCTCTACATACCGTTGGCGGAACCAGGCGTGTGCGGGTTGTCGGTCGATGAGCAACTGGAAGCCTCCGGGACCGTTCGGGTCGCGTTGCAGGCGGATCTCGGTATTCGAGACGTCGAAGCGGTGCGAATACTCCGGTGCGCGGAGTTCGCCCGAGATATAGAGGGGCTTCATGGCGATAATCTCGCGGGCGCCCGACTCCGAGAGGCCCATGTCACGGCAGTATTCGCCCCAGCTGATGAGCGTCTGCGTGTCTGGCAGCCAATGTTCGATGCGGTCGAGCTTCGCCTGCAGCTGTTGTTCGGCCTGCTCGTGTCGGGCCTTCTCCTCGCGGTTGGTGCGGTTCAGCGTCCCGATCTGTTCGTGCAGGGCGGCGTTCTCCGCGTTGAGGCGGTCGATCTCCTGCTGCTGCCGCTTGACACGCGAGGTGCCGATCATCGCCCCGATCCCCTCGACGATGTTCGATCCGACCTCCGCCGCGGCGTTTTTCAATCGGGCACCCTTCAGTTCGCCCTTCACGCTCTTCAGCTCGGCCTCGGTGCGGTTCAGTTCGGCGCTCTTCTGCGCCTGGAGCGTGGCGGTTTGTTCATATTCGGTGCGCACCTGCCGCTCCTGTTGTTTGAGCTGCTCGACGGCCTTCCGCTTCTGCTCTTCAAGGCGGAGCAGCGCGTCGATGTTCTCCTGTAGATCCTGCTGCTGGGCGATGGCCTGGCGGTAGAACTCCTGCGTGGTGACGTGGCGCGCCTCCGAACCGTCGATGCCGCGCTCCAGTCCGTATTTGGACATCGCCGCGGCATAGGTGTCCTGATACTGCTTGAGGCGGACGCGCGACATGACGTCGTCGGCGCAGAGGCGGGGCTGTGCGGCGGATTTCGGACGGTAGTGTCGTTTGCCCGGGGATTCGGATGCGGCGGTGCGGGCCTTGCGGCGCTCGCCCGTGACGATCGGCACCACGGCGGCGTGGATATGCGGGGTCGATTCGTCGCGGTGTACGACGGCCGAGACGACATTCTCCGCCCCGAAGGTCTCGCGCAGCCAGGCGAGGTTGTCGGCACACCACTCCGGAAGCCGCCCCTCCTCCTCGATGCGCTTCATCGCGTCGTGCGAACCGGTCAGCATGACGCGGATCACCCGCACCTGGTTCGTTCCGATCTTGCGCGTGAGGCCGGCGTGTTCAAGGCGGTAGTTGATCGCCTCCGTACGGTCGGCTACCTCCTCGGGAAACTCAACGAGTTCCTCGTTGAGGCAGGTGCGCTCGGGCGAGGCGTTGGTGGGTATCTTCGTGCGGGCGATGTGGGCGGTCATGGCGGCTTCGTTGCCCGGGGCTTTGTCGAGATGCAGGACGGTATATCCCATGGTACGGTCATTTTTCGAGGGTTGTGTGGTTGAAGAAGGGACCGCCTTGGCGGTCGGCGTGCGCAGCACGACAGGGGGTGTCCAGAGGGGCTTGACCCTTTGGCCTATTGGGGCTTTTTCAGCGTCGGCGGGCCGATGCGTCGGAAAAAGCCCTAATAGGCTATGGCTTTTTCCTCGGGGGGAAAGCCGCGGTCGCGAAGCGGCCGATGGGTGGGCGACAGTTCCGGCGTCATTCCAGGCGACGTTACAACTTGCGGCTGCGACGACGTGGTGTGCGGGAAACCTTCGCAGACGATCGGAGCGATTCGTTCAGATCCTTGTGGGCACGGTAGCTCTCCGCGCGGTCGATGACGGTCGCATCGGGCAGGGCGCTGCGCAGTCGTTCAAGGGTGAGGCGCCCCGCCTCGTCGTTGTCGAGGAAGGCGTGGATCGTCGCGTGGCGTGTGAGAAACGGAAGGGCGCGGGGAAGGTTGACCACGGAGTTGAGCACGGCGGTGTCGACGATTGGCTCCGGCTTGTGTTGCAGTGTCAGGTAGGAGAGCAGGTCGAAGAAGCCCTCGAAGAGCAGCGCCGTGTCGCCGTGCCGGTCGAAGGTCGTGATGGTTTTCGGGGCGCTGCTCCCTTTGAACTGCGGACTGCGCAGCTCCCACCCTCCGGCATCGTTGCGGAAGCCGATGGCGAAGAAGCGCCGCTCGCCGACGGCGTAGTGTACCTCGCGGCACAGCGCTCCGGCCACGGCGGGGTCGATACCGCGTTCACGCAGATAGCCGATCAGTGCCGGGTGGCGAATCCCCCCGACGCTGAGAATCCGCAGCGGAGAGTCTTCGCGCGCCGAGGCGGTTGGGAGGGGCTGGTAGGGGACTTCGTCTGTGAACCCTTTGCGCAGGCGTCGGATGGCTTCTGCCATGCCGCACCCTTCGAGGCGCATGACCAGCTGGAGAAGCGTGCCCCCTTCACCCAGCCCGAAGTCGTACCAGAGCCCCTTGTCGTAGCGGACGCTGAAACTGGGGGTGCGCTCCTCGCGTAACGGCGAGAGGAACATGCCGTGGGTGGCGGTTTCGTGGTGGGGCTGCAGCCCCCGGCGGAGGAGATACTCCCGGATGCCGATGCAATCAGAGGTCGTCTTCATGGCTATCGGCTTTTGATGGGGACAATCCGGTGCAGAGCCGCCTCGACCTCGCTGTCGCGGAACAACACGCGCCCGCCGATCTTGTGGGCGCGGATTCGCCCGCGGTTCACCCAGTCGTTGAGCGTCACGAGCGAGATACGCAGGCGGCGGGCCGTCTCGCGGCGGGGGCGGAAGTGTGGGGACGGGCGGCAGTTCGGCGTCTCGGCGGAGGGTTCGGGATGGAGCTGCCGCAACTCGTCGCGCAGCGATTCGCGAATCATCTCCGAGAGCTGGTCGGCGGTCATGCCGCTCAGAAAGATTTCCTTGGTCATAACGATTCGAATTTGGTTGATGACGCAAAGAAAGGCTTTCCGAACCCCTCCCGAAAACGGCGAATGACGTTACAAATCAGCGCCAACCGATGCCAACCGGTGCCACGCCGAAGACACTCTGCCGCCCGTTTCCGGACTTTGGCATTCGTTTGCCGTGGTTGGCACAACCGTGTAATCGGATTCCACCCGATGCAAAATAGGCCTTCTAATCATTTGGTTTCTTCCAAATGATTGTTTTTACCATTTTATATTCTTGTCTAATCTCTGCCATTGTTTTTCCATCTATTTTCCGGAATGCAGTGCAAGTGCGTGCATCTGATGGGTCTCGATATTTATCAGTCCCGAGTTTTTTGTATAAGCAGCAAAAAATTGGACGTTTATCGATTCTTATGTCGAACAGATCGTCGAATAATATGTCTCGGGGCCTATAATAGCGGCAGAGGTTGCATACTTTGAGGTTAGGATCCAAATCGTATAGTTCTACGATTCCATAATCATATAGAGAATATTCTGGGAGAAAGTCGGGATGAAAGTCGGAGGTTAACTCGAAGATAGCTTTGTTTCTATGACATGAGAATGTCTGACAGTCCGTATTTCCACAATACATTTTATAGCTTTCAAAAACTGAAAACTTCACTAATTGCTTGGGATGTTGAGGTGGACCGGTAAAGTCTCCTTTGGGTTTGAAATTATATAATCTGATAAGATCTCCGTCTTCTGTGATGATGGGGCTATTGATGATTGATTTTATATCATCTTCCGAGTTGATCTTTAGTTCTATGATTTTATTTCCTGAGTCAATCTTTTGATGTTCGCAAGGATGTGAAACATATATTTCGATAAAGACCGGTGTATACTTTTTAATGGAATTTGAAAGGAGAATGTCTGCGCGAAAGTTATCGTAGAAGGCTTCAACTTCAAATGTGTTATAGAATTTTTTTAAATCATAATTTTTATATCCAGTCCAGTTGCAAGATTCATCAAATGAATCTTCGTACCATATGCAGGTCTCTTTATTTTTACAAGTGAAAGGAACTTTAATTTCGACTCCGAAAGGTTGTTCACTTCTGAGTTTTTGTAGGATTAAAAGTTTTGCCAATGAATGTAAGTAACTTTCATAGCTGCAGTTAGGAGAAAGAGCCTTGTGCGCAAAGTGCCATTGCCGTATTTTCCCCTGCTTTGCAATCATTTGACGATGGCAAAAAAGACAAAAAAATTCGTCATTGCTTGGATTAGCATCTTTTATGTGTCTAATGTTTCCGGAAGAATCCAATGCATAGTGTTGATCTTTGTTTGACGAATTATTCATTGGAAAACGTTATTAGTACCTCCCGAACGGCATTGGCCGCAAAGAGGGTGTCGCCGCTGCTTGAAATCTGAACGCGGCACGGCTCCAGCCATCCGTTTGTAATCCACCGGTCGAGCGTCGGACGTGCGACGCCCAGCGCCTCGGCCAGCTCCTTTTTGTTGAAGAGCCGGCTGTCGTTTGCCATCAGATACTGTTCGCCCTTGTGCACGCCCAGCCAGTAGTCGAAGCAGCGGAGGATCGCATCGGCATCCTTCAACTTCGGCTCATACCGTTCGTAAGCCCAGACGTGCAGGCTCGACGGATCGAATCCGGCAAACTCCGGCCGCTGTTGCAGCTCCCGGACGAGCGTCTCGAAGCACTCCAGCTCGGAGGCCCGGATCGTTATTTTTCGGCGGCGCGGCATGGCTGGCTATCTCTTTTTTGCACGGTATCGTTGGTGAGGATGTTTCGGCATATTGGGATATTCACGTTCCAACAACCCTTCGGCAACCATGATAGGGATGGCTCTGTTTTTCAGGTATCGCAGACTTTTCCCTACTTTGTTAGCTATGGTTTCCAGTGATTCAAAATCAACACACGCGTGCAGAATAGCTGTGCGTAATTCGCTGGAAGATAATCTTCTGCGCCTTTCCTTATCTGGAGAGCTAGCAACATTACTAGCAACATTACTAGCAACATTACTAGCAACATTACTAGCAACATTCCCGGGGAGTCCCCCCTCCCGGAATTTTTTATTGATTCTGTAGTGCGTGCCGCGGCCGATTCCCTCGGGAATAAGGTATCGGTCGTTGCATAACTCTTTGAGCAGCTTTGTGATATCGGCACTGTGCTTGTCCAATACCAATTGCATCCGATAGTTGGTGACCTCGCCCTCGCTGCAACAGGTCGCCAGGGTCATTAACTTGTTGTGTTCTATGGACGTTATGTCCTCACCGAACAGGGATTTCAGATAGGAGATGACCTCATCGGACAACAAACTGACAAGGGGCAATGTCAATACGACTTTGTCGGGGTGAGTGATCTCCTCGATTCGTGGATTGCGGTAATTTGCCTTTTTCCAACCTTGCATGATCTTGTCGGCACCGCTTCCGGCCTTTTCCGCTGAGCCGATCAGCATGAACATCGTTTGCAGGGCCTTGTTGCGGCATACGCTGTTGCCTCCCTGATAATATTGGGCAATGGAGAGCAGCAGGGAACCTGGATTGGAGAATATGTAACAATCCTTGTGTAGTTCGATCGTAATGTTCGAGTCGACCGAATAGTCGCAATGGACCAGTGCATTGATAAACGCTTCGCGTAGAGCCGTATGTGTCGGCGTTTCGTCCTCCCTGATGCCGTCCTTCAGGGCGAAAGGCTTGGGCAGGGCTGCGGCCAGCTTGGGATAGACCCGGTAGTAGAATTGGAACAGATTCGCCTCCCAGGTGCCGTCCGGGCAGATGCGGTCTGTCCAGCGGTCGTCGGGGTTGGAACTGAAATATTCGCGGTAATCGGGAAAGTATTGCGGACATCCGTAGGCGTCGGTGATGCTGTCCGTTTTGCCGAACATCAGCAGACCGGCAAGTGTCAGTCCCTCGATCTTTTCTCGCCGATCGATCCGGTAACCCTTCAATTTCATTAGGAAATGTTTGTCGTCCAGCAGCAGCCACGGATGATCGGGGCTTTTGGTTGCGACCAGCCGGCGGTATTGCTCAAGAGTTGCCTTGTCAATATCCTGCTCGATGGTAAATTCGGGCAGAATTTTGTAATCGCGGGGATGTTCTGTGATATCAGCGTCGGCGAACATGCGTTGTATTTCGCTTGCATCGCACCGATAGTCTCCTTCGTAATTCCGCTTGAATGTATTCTCGGGGTTGTTATGCAGATATACGGGTATCTTGTTGCGGGGAGCCCGTGGCACATTGAATACCAGGACATAGCTCCCGTTGTATTCGCCATCCTGCACGTCTTTCTCCTGCAGGACGTTTGCGCTGCAATGAGCCTTGTTGTTTACGTTGTCCCAAAACTCTTTTTTGTATTTGCGCGCCTGCTCCAGTGTGATGCCGTCAAGTGTGAATTTCCCTTCCTTCTCTTTGACGCCCAATACGATGACTCCACCTTGCGTATTGGCGAAAGCGGAGTAGGTTTCCCACAAGCTGCCCGGAAACCCTCCCCTGGCGGATTTGAACTCCACCTCGGCCGATTCACAGTCGGCCATCAGAGATTCGATTTTTTCTATAAAATCGTAGTTGTCGAACAGTGTTAATTCCTGCGTATCGTCTTTCATTGCATCAGTCTGTTTGAACAAAGTTAAGAAAATTCCCGGACAACACTCTTTAAGATTATCGTGTTGTGTTGCTTGCCCCCGAAAAATAGGGGTGGCTCATCAGCTCCAGGGCGGTCTGCTCCTCGGTGATCTTGATGTACTTCATAAACTCCCGTTCGGTCTTGTGGCCCGTAACCTTCATGATGGCGATGGTCGGGATCCCCGCCAGATACATGTTCGTCGCGCCGCTACGACGTGCCGTGTGGGTCTTCACCAGGTCGCACTTCTCGACCAGCCGGCTCTTCTTTTCGCCATTCTCGATGTAGGAGACCTCGACCTTCTCCGTGATGCCCGCCTCGCGCGCAATCTCCTTGATGAGGTGGTTTACCTTCTGTTCGTAGGTTCTCGGCAGCCGGTTGTCGTACTTCTCCAGGATGGCCTGCAGCTCGGGCCGGACCGGAATGACGACGTGGTTGCCGGTCTTCTGCTGCTTGAGGTCGATGACCTGCTGTCCGTTCTCCAGCGTGCGGATGTTGCCTTCGTTGATGGTCGAGTAGTCGCTGAAGCGCTGCGCTGTGTAGCACCCCACCAGAAAAATGTCGCGGGCAACATCCTTGTGCCGGTTTTTCGAGAGGTCGAGCGCGGCGATGGCCCGGATCTCCGACTCCGTGAGATAGATGTTCTCCACGTCGGCCGTCAGCACGCGGAACTTGCGGCTCTCGATCGCCCCGTTGTCGTGCAGTCCCTCCTCGCGGGCCGCGCGCATGATGATCTTCAGCTCCTTGACGTGGCGGCCGATCGTATTGACGGAGTAGTTCTTGGCGGTGAACCAGGCGACGAAGTCGTCGTAAAACTTCAGGTCGATGTCGGCAAAGTCGAACTGCTTGCGCCGGGCCTTGCAGTACTCGTCGAACTGTACGACGAACCCCTTGTAGTTCTTGATGGTCGAGGGGCCGTAGCGGAGTTTGTGGATATTCAGCCGGGTGCCCTCCTCCATCTCGCGCGTGAAGCGGGCAATGTAGTCGCCGAGCGATTCGCGGGTGCGGACGCGGCGGCCGGTGGTGAGGCTGCGCGGGTGGTGGAAACTGTAGATGATCTTCTC
>OGUM01000643.1_pt1 | contig 29372 bp, 26 predicted proteins | sample 1553631 | NCBI WGS metagenome assembly OGUM01 (sample SAMEA2580228, study PRJEB22360) | human gut metagenome | biome: human gut; feature: human-associated habitat; material: faeces | place: Denmark | collected 2008/2010 | reverse complement strand
TACCACTGCAAGGGTCGCAGCGGCATAGATGCGGCGGCAGCCGTCTGCGGAATCCAGCCTACAGAAGTCTAACCGCAAGGAGTCCTCATGCACGGAAACAGAGCGGATCAACATGGATCCGACGCCCCATCTCTGGCGAACGTCCTCCGTGGAGTCCACAGCGGTGTAGCCGGTCGCCACTGCTGCATTGCGGAACTCATCCAAGTCCGCAGCTCCCGACGTAAGGAAAAATTTAACGAAAAGGATAACGGCAACGAACGCAAGAAGCCAAGCCGCAAGTCGGGGAACCCACTGCTTTGCCGGGATCTTTGCAATGGCCGTTGAATCAAACCCTGTATCTGTCTTCGGGACCGATTCCTTCGGCTCCTCAGTGTGCTTCTTTCGCAGGAGATTGCGAAACAGCTCCAGCCCCCCAGAGAGGAAAAAGCCCACCACTGCGATGGCCGTTCCCAAAATCAGAAGGGTCACCAGATCACGGGTATTGGGAGAGAGAATCGTCGTGTTCTCTTCCGGCATTTCCGGGTCGTATTTCACGGTAATGGTATCACCGACCAGACGGGGCGATAGCAGATGTCCAATGCTGCCCGTATAGATTTCCCCGTTCGCCTCATACTCATATACGATGGTATAGTAAGTGCGACTTCTGCCCTTGGTCGGATATCTGACTACCTGGCTGGAGGCATCCGTGACCGTGGCCGCTGTAGTAATCCAGCCCTTCTGGCGGGATTGATCAACATAGTTGCCGATCCCGTCGACAATCAAGCCGATGCCCACGATTAGCATCACTAAGCCCATGATTCGGAAATAAAGCGAAAATTTTCTATTTTGTTTTCTCCACATTCCTAATTCTTATGCCTCCTTGCTTCGCTCCATCAGCACCTCCATTTCCCGCTGAAACAAAGCTTTATCATACAGAATCTTATGCGGCTTACCAATGGAGTCAGTGAATGTAAAATAGTAAGAATATCCCGTCCGTCTGGTGCCGTTGCGGACGGAACCTCGCCTTTGCACCACCTCTGTCAGGTGGCAATTTGAAATTTCGCTGTATTTATAGTATTTTCCGTCAAAGGGGTTGGTTCGGCAGTAAAATCCGTCCTTTTGAATCAGAATTTTGTAGAACAGATTATGACTCACCAACACAAAAAAGGCTGTTACTGCCAGCACTACAGGCGGTACATAGATAATGGGTGGCAAGCCTTGAGTTCGGAAATAAATGTTCACAAACAAAACCGCCGCCAGAATACAGACAGCTGCGACGAGCCTGACACCGCCCTGTACCCTGCCGCTGATCATAAGGTCACCGTCGCTCCTTTGCGCCTGTTCCTCGGTGTTTTCTACTTGGGCGATTAAATAGTCTACGGCGTCCCAATCTAGATTTCTAAAGAAAAATCTCATGATTCTTCCGTCCTGCGTTTCAAAGTTGCAATATTGCATTTGCTGTGCATTTGCATCGTTTCCACTGCTGACCCATATTTGGCGGATTGTGTAGTAGTGATAGTATCTTCCGTTACCTGGAGCGGTCTGATAGAAGAATCCGTCTTTATCAATCAGTACCCTGAAAAATAATGTGCGGTACAAGGCTAGGAAAAAGGCAAGCGATGCAAAGATCACCAATATTATGCCAATGATGATCGCCCCGTTCCGGCTGAGGCGAAACCAAAGTGCCAGACCACCAAATATGGTGAGCATAATAAAAGATATTATAACTCCGGTTATTCCGTTCGTAATTGTATATTCCCATTTTTGTTTTTTCAATGATTCTCCTCCCAGCTGCACTCTTATTGGCCAAAATGCTCCAGATTCTCTCATAACCACATATGTTTTTGTGCTTTCTTCGCTGCAATAAGAAGTAGCACAATCGCTTTCTAGTTCTTCGGTTTCTATCAAAAAATAGTACGAGCTTAAATCCACTTTCAAGTGAGCCTTCAATTGCGAATTTTGCATATACGCAGGGAACGATTGAGTAGGATATACTCTGTCCAGTTGTTCCAACTACAGCTAGGGCACCTTCCTTCAAACCATCTTTGAGGCTTACTGTCATATATCCAAACACAAAGACATCACAGTCGAAACCTACTTTTGTGCCCTTTTGATACAGACTACCTTTAAAATCCTTGAAATGTCTCGAAAATTCTTGATTATTTTTTCCTATTAAAGAAAGTGTAGTTTTGGCTTCTCTATAGTACTCCTTAAATTTACCACTTCTTGTGCTTCCACCAGTAATTTCTGTTGATAAGCTTTCCTTAGTTACGCCAATTAGGACTTTGTATGCGTTTTCTTGCTGATCAAACTCCACCTCCATCTTTAAATCATACACGATCCCCATGCTGCGATCAGAAGATGTTGATTAAAGCAGAAGCGTACTACTTTATCTGATCACATCAAACAACCATTCTCTCTTCAAAATTTTTGATTATAGTGATATCCCGCGATTCGGCTATATTTTTCCATTTCTGCCAATTATTTTATACGCTATATTCTCCTTTGGCAATATCAAGTCGAAATTTTTGTTGATTTTGTGAAAACTCTTGAACTATCATTATTAAAAATGCCAAATCAATACCTCCACTCACCAACAGCTGGTGTAATGATAATGCAAAGGAAATGGCGATTATTTTTTGTACAAAATACGAGCGATTTATTTCACTTGACATAGATTAGCGGGCGTGCTATACTCCTTAACAAGAAGCGAACAGATGTTCTAATTTGTGGACGCGTTGGAATAGAAAGGGGCGCAGGTAGATGCTCTGGCTTTCACGGAAAGACATCGAACACATTTCCCGCAGGTTGCTTCGTGATTACCTTAAAAAAGTCCCTCAAAAGGTCGATCATATTGATCCGGCAGATTTTGCGGAGAAAATGTGCGGCCTGCAATTTACTTTTGCAGATATCAGTGAAGCACATGACGCCATCGGCCTTACGGCAACTTCGGGGGTGATCATAACGATCCCTCAAAGGGACGGCACAAGGCTCGACTATGAATTAGACGGGAAAACGGCCTTCATTGATCAGAGCCTTGTGGCAGAAAATCAGATTGGCCGTTTGAACTTTACTATGATGCACGAAGCAGCGCATCAACTGTTTTGGATGCTGTATCCGGAAGAATATGAGGCGCAAACTCCTCGCTGCGTATTTCGCATGACAGATGAACATACGCAATACCCTGTTCTTGATTGGGAGGAGTGGCAGACCAATGTGCTGACTTCATTTCTCCTCTTGCCAAAGGAACTGGTATATCGCCATATGGCAAATGTTGGCCTGAAAGATGGTATCAGCGTGCTGAATCGCATATACGCACGCAAAGACTATGAGTGTTTTTCGGAGGCCGCAAAGCGGCTCGGTGTGTCCAAAACAGCACTGGCCATAAGATCATCCCAACTCGGCTTGTTAATGGAAAAGGAAGAATTGCTTTCTTTAGCGGGGGTAGTCGCATTGCTTGTCGCTGGCGACTCAGATGTTTCCGAGGATGATGGAGTATCTAAGCTTGTGTCGGATGGGGTTGTCATTCCGGCAGAGGAATCCGAAATGGTATATCCCGGCGATACCGTTGGCGGCTCAACCGTACCTCTTTCAGAAATACATCCGGCTATGATAATACAAGTGATGAGCGCCACTGAAGCTGCGATAGAGCCAATGGCAATTTTCTTTTGCCGTGCTTTCTTTTTCTGCGCTGCTTCTTCCGCAGTTTTTAGAGAAGATAATTGCTTTTCGTATTCTTCTAAACGCTCAGAATTGCGGGCAGAGAGTTTCTTCTTATGGCGGAGCTTCCCAATCTCTTTCTCAAAGTCCGCTATGCTCTTTGGCTTTTTAGAAAAGAGGCTCATCTGACATACACCTCTTTCGTGATCTTTTCGTGAGAGGTGCCGACAAAGTCAAGTGTGGTTTCGAGCTTGTAATCGTTTGCGTAGTCAATGTCAAAATAAAAATCTGCGGGGTAATCTCGGTTCCATTTATAAATGACCAACTTTGAGATCTTTTCTTTGAACTGTGCAACAGATGTGTTTTCAACAAAACAATAGTCTTTGGCATCGGCGTCAGCTAAAAAGCTATCGCTGATGGAAACGCTACATTCTGCTTGAGAAAATAATGGCTCAGAGTAAGGTGCAATCAATAAAGAAGCCCCATTGATAGTTTTCAAAATATCCTTGACAACATTAGCATCTCGACTTTGCCGACGATGGTTAAACATCATCCCATTCGCATTATCTAAGCAAACAATAACAGTCATAGCCACCCCTCCATCTTCATCGCACAAACGCTAACAGACCTAAAATAACGCTATAAGTGTAATTATTATAGCAGATAATCAAGAAAATTACAACCAATAGAGTTAGGTTACGCCTACACGACCGTGTATGGCGTGCGTGTTGTCGATTATAATACTAATAGTGCGATAGTAACGCTGAAGGAGGTGGTTCCCGTGGACATCGAAACGATTGGTCTGAATATCAGAAAATGCAGAAACGCAAAAAAGATGCGTCAGGAAGATTTGGCACAGAAAGCGAATGTGAGTTCAAATTATATCAGTGCAGTCGAGAGAGGCGTAAAGATACCGTCAGTCGAAACGCTAATTGATATTATGAACGCACTCGGTGTTTCTGCTGATATGATATTTTGCGATGTCATTGATGCGGGTGTAACTGAGAAGAATAATCAGCTTGACGCAAAAGTTTCTCAGCTTTCCACCAAGGATAGAAAGACCGTCTATGATGTACTTGATCTCTTGGTTAGAGATTTGTCCAAATAACTTCAAAGTTCGGCTTTGCGCCGAACTTTTTCTATACTGGAACAATTAAGAAAGCAGCCGGAAACGGCTGCTTTTCCTTTACGCTGATGAAGGGTGATAAGGCTATCGAGTGCCGTAAAGTATGTACCAATAGCAGCCTGCTCACTAATGTTTGACGGGATGGAGAACACCGTTTTGGACACCAATTTCCAATCTGCCCTCGGCATTTTCGTCCCGGTCGATTGATTAGCTACTTCATCGAATTGCCGGCTCTGAATCAATCGATATAGAAAGCTGCTATCAGCATTTTGAGGCTGCAATACCCAAAAATCGCCCACAGCAAGCCCATCAAATGTGGGCAAAAGCCAGTTTTGCAAGTATGGGCGGAGTTTTCCGTAAAGGACATCACCTTGATGAAATACGATGCCTGATTTGCTACTTTGCTTGGCGTAGATGTCTTTGTTGAGCCGACCTGTACCTGACACTATATCCTCATATTCAACTCTTGGAAGGGTATCATCGGAGCATATTACCGATGATCGCACAGCGATTTCTTCAAACTTACGCTGTTCCCAAGAGGATGTATAAAAAGGATGGATCAGTTGGACAGTCAGAGAAATATTCGGGGTTGAATGCAAAAAAGCTGTCGTTGATGAAGGGTGATAAGGTTGTCGAGGTTTTCAAAGAATAGCCCTATGTGCTCTTGCTCAGGAACAGACGGCATACAAATAACCGTGTTAAGGATGTTATCGTTATACAGTCTTTTTATAGTGCTGCCCTCAATTCCAGCCCACTTTACCACTGAATAGAAGCACTTCAAAAACGAATTTGAGAGTCTTTCATCGTGGCTAAGCCACACGATATTTGAATCCTGAAAATACTCATTATTCCCGGCAAATTCAACGGTTCTGCCGATACTGCCCGATGCGGAAATCAAAATATCACCTTTTTTAGGATAAGGATATTTAGATTTGTATTCTTCAAAAAGCTCTCTGGAAATAAAAGCATCAGGTTCAGCACCAAATGTTCCAATCTTATAAAAAGGTATATCTCCAGTTTCTGATGTCTGTTCCTTAAAAATGCGACGGCACATTGAAACCGAGCCTATTTCTCCGAGCTTACGCTGTTCCCAAGCTATCCGGTCGCAGTCGTGCTTATTCAGGTGCGAAATGTAGGAATTAAGTTTGAAATTTCGGGATTTATTGTTGCTAATTCGGGATTATATGCTATAATATAAGATGTGTTTTAGAACTTACTCGCAGGTTGAGAGAAAGGAATGATACGATGGCTGTAAGCTATAAAAAACTTTGGCACATTCTGCTTGATCGAGATATGAAGAAAAGAGATTTGCAGGAAGCTGCTGGACTCACTAAATACGCAATCAATAAGCTCAGTCGTGATGAAAATGTAAGCACTGAAGTGTTGGGAAAAATCTGTTCAGCTTTGAATTGCACGACTGACGACATTATGGAGTTTGTTCCCGACGAGAAGTGAGTCCGTTTTAAGGGACACTAATTGTTGTATCATAACAGTGGGGTAGTATATTGCCCTTAAAAAAGAAAAAGGATGGGTTCACAGGATGAATAAGCAACAGCTTGCTCAGAAAATATGGGCTTCCGCAAACCAAATGCGTTCCAAAATCGAAGCGAATGAATATAAGGATTACATACTTGGCTTTATCTTTTACAAGTATCTATCTGATAAAGAAATCAAATTTTTGAAGGAAAATGACTATGACGACGAACTTCTGAAAACCGTATCAGAAGAAGATGACGAAACGGTTAAGTGGGTTCAAGAGAATATCGGCTACTTTATTGCCTATAAAGACCTCTTTTCTACTTGGCTCTCTATGGGGAAGGACTTTGATGTTTCAAATGTCCGTGATGCACTCTCTGCGTTCAGCCGGCTGATTTCCAACACGCACAAGAAGGTGTTTGATAAAGTATTTGACACTTTGCAAACGGGTCTTTCCAAACTTGGCGATAGCTCCGGTTCACAAACAAAAGCAATCAGCGGGCTTCTGACGCTGATAAAAGATATTCCTATGGACGGCAAGCAGGACTACGATGTTCTCGGCTTTATCTACGAATATCTTATCAGTAACTTTGCGGCAAATGCCGGAAAGAAAGCAGGCGAGTTCTACACCCCGCACGAGGTATCTTTGCTGATGTCTGAAATCGTTGCAAGCCACTTGAAGGGCAAAAGCGAAATCAAAATTTACGACCCGACAAGTGGTTCGGGATCGTTGCTTATCAATATCGGTCAGAGCGTTGCTAAGTATATGACCGATGACAACAACATCAAATACTTCGCTCAGGAGTTGAAGGAGAACACCTACAACCTGACCCGGATGAATTTGGTTATGCGTGGCATCAAACCGGATAATATCGTCACTCGTAACGGCGATACTCTTGAGGAGGATTGGCCGTACTTTGACGAAAATGATCCGGTAAATACCTATAATCCTCTCTATGTGGATGCGGTCGTGTCCAATCCGCCGTATTCGCAGGCTTGGGACCCGTCCAACAAAGAGGGTGATCCTCGTTATGCTCGTTTTGGACTTGCTCCCAAAGGAAAAGCCGACTATGCTTTCCTGCTTCACGATCTGTTCCATATCAAGCCGGACGGCATTATGACAATCGTTCTTCCCCACGGCGTACTATTCCGTGGCGGTGAGGAAGGTGAAATCAGAAAGAATCTGATCGAGAATAACCATATCGACGCCATTATCGGACTGCCTGCAAATATCTTCTTCGGGACAGGAATACCCACCATCATTATGGTGCTACGCCAAAAGCGTGAGAATACCGATGTCCTTATCATCGATGCATCCAAGGGCTTTATCAAAGAGGGTAAAAATAACAAGCTCCGTGCGTCTGACATTAAACGCATAGCAGATACCTTTATTAAGCGTGAAAGCATTCCGAAGTTTTCACGAGTCGTCAGTCGTGAAGAAATTCGCAGCAATGATTATAACTTGAACATTCCTCGCTATGTTGATTCCTCTGAAGCTGCCGAGCATTGGGATGTCTATGCGTCTATGTTTGGCGGTATCCCGACAGCAGAAATTGACGAGATGAGCGAATTCTGGACGGCGTTCCCTGCGCTGAAAAAGGCGTTGTTTACCGAGAGTGGCATTCCTTATGTGAATGTGTCTACCCCTGATATTAAGAGTGCCATCAAGAGCCACCCTGATGTGGTCGGGTTTGAGAATGCTTTTAACGCCGGCTTTTCCACTTTCCCGGCATTCCTGAAAGAAGAACTTATCGACCGGATGGGAAGCATTGAAATCTCTAAGGCTGAAACCGTTCTGAGTGCTGATATTTTCGAGCGACTGAAAGATATTCCACTTATCGACAAATATGCGGCGTTCCAGCTTCTTGACGACGATTGGACAGGTATTTCCATCGACCTCGAAATGTTGCAAACCGAAGGCTTTGCTGCAACAAAGAAGGTCGATCCGAACCTTGTCATCAAGAAAAAGGACGGTAAAGATCAGGAAGTTCAAGAGGGCTGGGTAGGTCATATTATCCCGTTCGACTTGGTTCAGGCGACTTTGCTCTCCGCAGAAACGGACGAGCTTCACGGTTTGGAAAGCCGTTTAGCGGAAATCCCTTCTGAGTATGAGTCTATCCTTGATGAAATGACAGAGGAGGATAAAGAGAGCTGCAACGATGTTCTCACCGAGGAAGGCGATGCTTTCGTTCCGAAAGAAGTATCCAAAAAGATTAAGGAACTGAAGAAAGACCGTTCTCCTGAAAGCGTTGCGCTTCGTACACTCTTAGAAAAGGTTGAGTCTTTGATCAAGAGCGAGAAAGAAATCAAGGCGGAGATCAAGGCAAAGAGTGCTGCGTTGCAGGCAAAAACAAAGGATACGATTGAAAGCCTGAGCGATGAGCAGGCTTTGGATTTGCTCGAAAAGAAGTGGATTGCTCCTCTCATTGAGAGCATTCACAAACTGCCTGATACCGTAATCGACAGCTTGGTGAGCAAAATTCAAGCCCTTCAAAACAAGTATGCTACAACTTTCTTCGAGGTCGAACAGCAGATCAGCGAAACCGAAGCAACGCTTTCGGGAATGATCGATGACCTTGAGGGTAATGAGTATGATATGCTGGGACTTAATGAGTTGAAGAAATTGCTGGGAGGTAGTGCAGAATGACGAAAAAATCAGATGCTCCCGCAATTCGCTTCAAAGGATTCTCAGACGCTTGGGAACAGCGTAAGGCAAAAGAGCTGTTTGTATCAACTGCGGATAAAGGCTATCCGGAACTTCCTGTTTTGTCAGCAACACAAGACCGTGGAATGATTCGCAGAGATGAAAACAGCATCAATATATTCCACGACAAGAAAAATGAAGCCGGCTATAAAAGAGTATTGCCGGGGCAGTTTGTGATACACCTTCGTTCTTTTCAAGGTGGGTTCGCTCATTCTGCAATAGAAGGCATAACCTCGCCTGCGTACACGGTTTTTGGCTTTTCTGAGCCTGAAAAGCACGACTCAGAGTATTGGAAATATGTGTTTACCTCTAAGTCGTTTATCCAGCGATTAGAAACAGTAACCTATGGCATCCGTGATGGGCGCAGTATAAGCTACGAGGAGTTTCTAACTCTCGGCTTTGTGTATCCGTCAAAGGCTGAACAAACAGCAATTGCCCGATATTTGGACAAACTAAGCGACCTTATCACCCTTCATCAGCGTAAGTTTGAAAAGTTGACGAATGTGAAAAAGTCGATGCTCGAAAAGATGTTCCCGCAAAATGGCAGCAGTTACCCCGAAATTCGCTTTAAGGGATTTACTGACCCTTGGGAACAGCGTAAGCTGGGTGATGTAGTCAAAGAAATAACCCGTAATGACCCCGAATCGGAAGCACCCATAATGATGATTACGGCAAACAATGGCTTCATTGAGCAATCTGAAAGATATGCTTTTAATAACGCCGGAGAAAGCTTGAAGAAGTATATTCTTCTCAAAAAAGGTGAGCTTGCGTACAATCACGGGGCTTCCAAGTTGCGTCCATACGGTTCTTGTTTTGCATTGACAACAGCAGAAAATGCCCGTATTCCCTTTGTTTATCACTGCTTTTCTGCTGAAAATCAAAATGCGGAGTTTATGTCAATAGAGTTAAATGGTGCTGAGATTGAAAACCAACTTCGCAAGATTGTATCATCCGGTGCAAGAATGGACGGCTTGCTAAACATCTCGTTTGATGAATACACTTCCGTGTCAGTCTTATTGCCCGGTACTGAGGAACAAGACCGCATAGCCGACTTCTTTCGCCATCTTGACAACCTTATCACCCTTCATCAGCGTGAGTTGGAAAAGCTCCAAAATATCAAGAAATCTATGCTTGAAAAGATGTTCGTGTGACATCAATATCGCAGGAAGGAGGAAATCGAATGACATTCCAAAAAGAAGCGGACTTTGAGGAAGCCCTGATTAAAGTCTTGGCGGATAAAGGTTGGGAAAAGGAAGTTATCAAGAACCCGACCGAGCAAGACCTCATCCGAAATTGGGCAAAGATCCTGTATGATAACAATCGTGGAATTGACCGCTTGAATAACTATCCTCTTACGGATGGCGAAATGCAGCAGATTATTGAGCAGATTACGGAACTTAGAACCCCGTTAAAACTCAATGGCTTTATCAACGGAAAAACTGTGTCCATCAAGCGTGATAACCCTGACGACAAGCTCCATTTTGGCACTGAAATCAGCTTGAAAATATATGATCGCAGAGAAATCGCCGCTGGACAGAGCCGGTATCAAATCGTACAGCAACCAGCCTTTCCGAGCAAGTCAAAAATGCTGAATGACCGTCGTGGCGATTTGATGCTGCTCATCAATGGTATGCCGGTCATACATATTGAGCTGAAGCGCAGCGGTGTCCCCGTCAGTCAAGCATATAATCAGATTGAGAAATACTCATATGAGGGTGTTTTTACCGGATTATTCTCGCTCGTTCAGGTGTTTGTTGCAATGAACCCTGAAGAAACTCGTTATTTTGCGAATCCCGGACCTGACGGGAAGTTCAATACGGATTACTATTTCCATTGGGCTGACTTCAATAACGAACCTATCAACGATTGGAAAGCTATCGCCTCCTCGCTGCTGTCCATCCCTATGGCGCACCAGCTCATTGGTTTTTATACTGTTGCCGACAATGCTGACGGTGTTCTGAAGGTAATGCGAAGCTACCAGTATTACGCAGCCAGCGCAATTTCCGATGTTGTGTCTAAAACGAAGTGGGACAGCGGTAAGCAGCGTGGCGGCTACATTTGGCACACCACCGGCTCAGGTAAGACGATGACGAGCTTTAAGTCGGCGCAGTTGATTGCAAACTCCAATGATGCTGATAAGGTTATTTTCCTTACCGACCGTATTGAGTTAGGAACTCAGTCGCTCAAGGAGTATCGGGCATTTGCGGACGAGAACGAAACCGTGCAGGCAACAGAGAACACATATGTCCTTTTGACTAAGCTGAAAAGCAACGCAACAGCAGATACCCTAATTGTCACCTCTATTCAGAAGATGAGCAATATCCGAGATGAGGATGGAGGACTTAATGCAAGCGACATTGAAATAATCAACGGCAAACGGCTTGTTTTTATTGTTGACGAGGCTCATCGTTCAACTTTTGGAGATATGCTATCCATCATCAAGGAAACATTTCCCAACGCCATCTTCTTTGGCTTTACTGGCACACCGGTGTTTGAGGAGAATGCAAAGAAAAACAATGCCCAAACAGATGTTTTTGGCAATGAACTCCACAGATATAGCATTGCTGATGGTATCAGGGATAAGAATGTGCTTGGATTTGATCCTTATAAAGTCCTGACTTTCCGCGATAAGGATGTCCGCAAGGTGGTTGCTTTGGAAAAAGCAAAAGCAGCAACCGAAGAAGAAGCTATCAGCGATCCCAAAAAGGCAAAAATATTCTATGAGTATATGGACTCCTCCACCGTCAAGATGGCGGGCTTCTTGGGCGATGACGGAAAGTGGGTCAAGGGCATTGAAGATTATCTTCCAAAGACTCAGTACCTTTCCTCGGAGCATCAAAGCAAGGTTGTTGAGGATATTCAGGAAAATTGGCTTACCTTGAGCCACAACGGGAAATTCCACGCAATCTTTGCAACGAGCAGCATCCCCGAAGCAATAGACTACTATCGACTGCTGAAGGCTGCAATGCCGAAACTTAGGATCAGTTGCCTTTTTGACCCCAATATCAGCAATGAAGATGTTGACTACAAAGAATACAGAGGGCAGCCGATTGCTTTCTATAAAGAGCAAGGCTTAATCGAAATCCTTACTGACTATAATACGATGTTTGGTCAGGATTTTTCGATTGCTACACACGCTCGCTTCAAAAAAGACCTTTCTCTACGCCTTGCCCACAAAGAGCAATATAAGCGGGTCGAAAGAGAGCCTGAGAAGCAGCTCGACCTCCTGATTGTAGTTGATCAGATGCTTACCGGCTTTGACTCTAAGTGGGTCAACACGCTGTATATGGACAAGATACTGGAGTATGAGAACATCATTCAGGCATTTTCCAGAACCAACAGACTTTTCGGACCCGATAAGCCTTTTGGCATCATCAGATATTATCGCAAGCCGCATACGATGGAGCAGAATGTGAGCAAAGCTGTTAAGCTCTATTCCGGCGATAGACCGATAGGTCTGTTCGTTGAAAAACTGTCTTACAACCTCGGAAAGCTCAACGCTGTGTTTGATGATATTGCCTATTTGTTCAAGAATGCTGGTATCCCTGACTTTGAAAAGTTGCCTGCGGACGGAACCGTAAGAGCTAAGTTCGCCTCGCTGTTTAGAGATTTCAACGGATACCTTGAAGCTGCTAAAATCCAAGGATTTAGGTGGGACAAACACACCTACTCATTCAAGGACGAGGAAAGCGGTAATTCGATTGAAATTACAATGGAGTTCGATGAGAACGCATTTTTGATTTTGGCACAGCGTTATAAAGAGCTTTCCGCTGCTTCTCCCGATGATCCCGGATCACAAGATATAGATATACCATACGATCTTGTTGGATACCTGACTGAAATTGACACAGGGGTTATTGATGCCGATTATATGAACAGTCGTTTCGATAAGTACCTCAAATTGATTCGACAGGAAGGCTCTTCCGAGGAATCTATTGAGCAAGCAAAGGCAGAACTTCACAAGACTTTTGCTGCCCTAACGCAAGAGGAGCAGAAATACGCAAATATCTTTCTGCACGACATTGAGCGAGGCGATGTCATTGCCGAGGACGGAAAAACGCTTCGTGACTACATCACGGAGTATCAGTTTAGAGCAAAAGATGACCAAATTCACCGTTTTGCAACCATCTTCGGTCTTGATGAGGATAAACTCAGGAATATGATGGGACTTAACCTGAATGAAGCGACTATCAATGAGTTTGGCAGGTTTGACGAGCTGAAAAAGAGCGTCGATAAGTCCAAAGCAAAAGCGTTCTTTGAAGCATATGAACAAACCAAGTTGATTCCGCCCAAGGTCAATATGAAAACGGATCAGCTTTTGCGGCAGTTCATTCTTACCGGTGGATTTGAGGTTGATATGCCGTAATGAGTGCCATCACCGCTAAAGCAAGCCGAAAAATGAAAAAATATGCGGTCTTAACAAGAGAGCCAAGGTGTTTCCTTGGCTCTTTTGATTTTTCTTGGGAACAGCGTAAGTTGACTGAGTTTGTCGAGTTCTTTTCAGGATTAACTTATACGCCTAATGATGTTCAGGAAAATGGAACTCTTGTGCTTCGTTCATCAAATGTAAGCAACGGTGAGGTTGTCGATGCAGATAATATCTATGTAAATCCGCAAGTTGTTAATTCTGAGAATGTTAAAGTCGGCGATATAGTTGTTGTTGTTCGTAATGGCTCTCGTTCACTCATCGGAAAACACGCACAAATTAAGGCTTTTATGCCTAACACGGTAATCGGAGCGTTTATGACTGGTATTCGTTCGGAATGTCCAGAGTTTACAAATGCTTTACTTAATACTTCAAGATTTGAAGAAGAAATCGCAATGAATATGGGAGCAACAATCAACCAAATCACGGGATATATGTTTTCCAAAATGGAATTCAAAGTGCCGTGTTTGGACGAACAAAAGAAAATAGGCGAATATTTTGAAAAACTCGACAACCTTATCACCCTTCATCAGCGTAAATGTGTATTTTTATTCGGCTTATTTCAGGCTTCTATCTCTATGATCTTCACCGCTTCAACATTTTCTTGGGAACAGCGTAAGTTCTCAGATATTACTTTTCCCGCTGGCGAAAAGAATAGGGACAACCTTCCATTAGAGAGCTATTCAATTACCAACGAACACGGGTTTGTACCACAAGATGAGAAGTTCGAGAATGGTGGGACGATGCGAGAAGCAGATAAAAGGATGTATTATATCGTTTCTCCGAACTCATTTGCTTATAACCCGGCAAGAATAAATGTTGGTTCAATCGGATACCAAAATATCGGGAAAAATGTGATAGTTAGCTCTCTATATGAGGTTTTCAAGACCTCCGAAGATGTTGACGATAGGCTCTTATGGCACTGGTTCAAATCACCTGATTTTCAAAAGTTGATTATGCAGTTGCAAGAGGGTGGCGTTCGTCTGTACTTCTATTACGACAAGCTCTGTATGGGAGAAGTATCTCTTCCTTCGCTTGAGGAACAGCGCAAAATCGGAAAGCTGTTTGATACCCTTGACAACCTTATCACCCTTCATCAGCGTGAGTGCATTTCTTTTACCGTAAGGGCGGGCGGGCTTATCCTGACCGCAAATAAAAAGCGAACTACTTCTTCTTGGGAACAGCGTAAGCTGGGTGATGTAGTCAAAGAAATAACCCGTAATGACCCCGAATCGGAAGCACCCATAATGATGATTACGGCAAACAATGGCTTCATTGAGCAATCTGAAAGATATGCTTTTAATAACGCCGGAGAAAGCTTGAAGAAGTATATTCTTCTCAAAAAAGGTGAGCTTGCGTACAATCACGGGGCTTCCAAGTTGCGTCCATACGGTTCTTGTTTTGCATTGACAACAGCAGAAAATGCCCGTATTCCCTTTGTTTATCACTGCTTTTCTGCTGAAAATCAAAATGCGGAGTTTATGTCAATAGAGTTAAATGGTGCTGAGATTGAAAACCAACTTCGCAAGATTGTATCATCCGGTGCAAGAATGGACGGCTTGCTAAACATCTCGTTTGATGAATACACTTCCGTGTCAGTCTTATTGCCCGGTACTGAGGAACAAGACCGCATAGCCGACTTCTTTCGCCATCTTGACAACCTTATCACCCTTCATCAGCGTAAGCCATTTTTAATGAAATGGAGGACTTCTGATGCTAACAGAAACCAAACGAACAGACTTGTTCTGTGAATATTATGCAAAATGGATTACGGTGTATAAGAAGGGCGCAATCAGAAAGGTGACGATGGATAAGTACCTAATGACGCAGAAATGGCTCGTTAAGCTCGTCCCAAACCTGAGAGTATGTGATATGAACCGGATCGCTTATCAGCAGCTGCTGAACGACTATGCTGAGTTCCACGAGCGCCAAACCACGATGGATTTTCACCACCAGCTCAAGGGAGCTATTCTTGATGCTGTTGATGAGGGCTTGATTGAAAGAGATCCTACTCGCAAGGCAATCATCAAGGGGAAGCCACCGGTTGCTAAGAAAATCAAGTATCTCAATCAATTTGAGCTACACACGCTGCTGATCTCGCTTGACCTAAAGGATAAGGTGAATTGGGACTACTTTATCCTGTTGGTAGCAAAGACGGGGATGCGCTTTTCTGAAGCACTGGCTCTTACCCCGAAAGACTTCGACTTTGCCCATCAAACACTGTCCATAAGCAAGACTTGGGACTACAAGGGAAAGGGCGGCTTCCAGCCTACGAAGAACAAGTCGTCTGTGCGGAAAATTCAAATTGACTGGCAAACTGTCATTCAATTTTCTGAATTGGTAAAGCACCTTCCCGAAGATAAGCCCATCTTTGTCAACTCCACTGTCTACAATTCGACGGTGAACGACATTCTCGGCAGGCATTGCAAAGCCTGTAACATCCCTGTCATCTCTGCCCACGGATTACGGCATACACACGCCTCTTTGCTGTTATTTACGGGCGTTTCCATTGCGAGCGTTGCCCGGCGTCTTGGACATTCGAGTATGACCACTACGCAAAAAACCTATCTGCACATCATTCAGGAACTTGAAAACAAAGACATCGACTTGGTGATGCGATCTCTTTCAGGTTTGAGCTAAAAAACGAAACCGGCTTGCGCTGATTAAAGGTGATAAAAAAGATGCCATCCGAAAGGGTGGCATCTTAGTTATTTGTCGTATCGCAGAAAATCGTTACAATGCTCCTGTTGGCGCAAACGGTAGCCCTGAGAAATCAGCGTATCGGCTTTTAGAGCGACAAGGTTAATATCTGAGTTCAATGTCCGTGCGATCTGTTGCGTGTCGCATCCTCTTTCTGCAAGTTCAAGGAAGTCCTCATCTGATAGGGAAATCTGTGCGGCAAAGAGATTGGCTTCGTACTCCATACGGTTGTCCCTCATATTGAAAATCTCAAACTCTTTGAAGCCCCCGACTTTCGTGGCTTCCTCCCGGTGTAAAGCATCGTGCCCTAATTCGTGAAGTAGCACGATGTTCTCCATAACCGGATGCAGATCATTTTTGATAAAGATGAAGCGATTACGCATCAAGACTTTATATGCTCCACGCTGTTCATTGAACGGATAATACATTACCTCGATTCCTAAGTCCCTTGCTATTCTGAGAGGATCACGGGTTCCGCATTGAGCAACGATGGAGTTTGCTTTTTGTACGATTTCCGAAGTGCTTACATACATCGGCTTCACCCCTTTTCAGTTTATTCCTGTTTCCATTCTAACAAACAATGTGTCCCATAAACAGGACTCAGTCCTGCTTGCCCTTAGAACGGTACTTCTTTGGGGTGTACTTTTTGTTTTTCTCTTTCGCAAGCCAATAGGCATCCATAATAGCTTGCATCATAACATCCATATCATCCTGTGCCAACTCGCCGCCGGTAAACAAACCGGTTACTTCATCTGTGAGCTGTTGCGCTTGTTTGGCACCTCGTGCGCCGTACTGCTCCGCAGCCTGAGCAACGAGCATACCATCCGTACCCAGAAGCTGATCCACGGAAATATTAAGTGCCTTTGCCAGCTTCTCCGCTGCATCCAAGCGAGGACGAGAGGTTCCGCATTCGTATCTCTGTATGGTACGGGGGGAAACACCGGAAACCTTAGCAAGCTGCTCCTGCGTCATATCATTTTTTTCTCTCAGCCCTTTTAATCTGTCGCTGAACTTCATTATCAATTCCCTCCATAAGATTTCTATTTTTAGCAACACGACATTTTTTTCGTCACTTCTTATTGACACGACATTGGTGTCGTGCTATAATCTGAATCACAACAACGACACTTATGTCGTGTTCATATGATACAACACGACACTTTGGTTTGTCAAGAGGTTTCGCAGAATTTCCAAGAAATAAGGTGATTTAGTTGAGCAGATCAATACTGCATTGCGATATGAACAACTTTTATGCGTCGGTTGAATGTATGCTCGACCCGGCTTTGAAGAAGTTTCCTGTCGCAGTCTGTGGTTCGGTAGAAGAACGACACGGTATTGTTCTCGCCAAAAACTACGCCGCAAAAGCCTTTGGGATAAAAACCGGCGATGCTGTATGGCAAGCAAAGCAGAAGTGCAGAAACCTTGTTGTTGTGCCTCCGCACTTTGAGGAGTACATCAAATATTCCAAGCTGGCAAGAAGCGTTTACAGCCGCTATACCGATCAGGTCGAGCCTTACGGAATGGACGAGTGTTGGTTGGATGTGAGTGGTACAGAGAACATCTTCGGTTCACCCGAAAAGGTGGCAAATGACATAAGAGAAACTATCAAGTTTGAGCTGGGATTGACCATCTCAGTCGGTGTGTCTTTCAATAAGATATTTGCCAAGCTCGGTTCGGATATGAAAAAGCCGGATGCTGTGACAGTCATTCCGAAGGATAGCTTTCAGGAAAAAATATGGGGACTCCCCGCAGCGGACTTGCTCGGTGTGGGACGGGCAACGCAGCGTGTATTAGATAGCTATTGCATTAGAACCATTGGCGATTTAGCTAAGACCGATCCTGACTTTCTGAACCGACGGCTCGGTAAAAACGGAATTGCTCTTTGGCAGTATGCAAACGGTAATGACCGATCCCGTGTTATGAACGCCGACTTTGTTTCTCCGGTTAAGAGCGTGGGACACGGAATTACTACCATCGAAGATTTGGAGAACGACGAGCAGGTGTGGCCCGTCTTTCTCGAATTGACGCAGGACATCGGACATAAACTCCGTGTCCACAAAAAGTGTGCGGATGGAGTCGCCATTCACATACGGGACAACACACTTTTTTCAAAGCAATGGCAAACGGCATTGGATATGCCTACACAATCCCCAATGTTGATCGCAAAAGCGGCTTTTGCCCTCTTTGAAAAAAGATACGACTGGAGGAACCCGATTCGCTCAGTCACGATTCAGGCAATCAACTTGGTGCCACAGGACACGCCCCGACAAGTCGATTTGTTTATGAACATCGAAAAGATTGAGAAAGCAGAAAGGCTCGACCAGTGCATTGAAACCATTCGCCAGCGGTTCGGCAAGAACAGCATCCGCAACGGCATTCTTTTTCAAAATCTCCGAATGCCAAGTGAAAAGCCTGAGATTACTATGCCGACCGGGGTGCTTTGTTAAGGAGGTCAGTATGATTAGTACAAGCAGTAACAAGATTGATGAAATTGTTGTGCCTGATGAGATCGAAACCTATGTTTCGATGCCGTCCTGTTTGTTGCAGGGGTGCAGCAATAATCTGATTATTTTCCGTGCAGATGGAGGAAACCATTTCACTCACTACGGTATTTATGAGGGAATGTTTCTTATCTTTGATGTCAGCAAAGATTTTAAGGACGGACACCTTTCCTGCTATCTGAACAATTCCGGCGATGATCGTCCTAAGTTCAAAGTTTCTGACAAGCCATTGGATGGCTATCGCCATTTGGGTAGGTTGGTTGCCAGTATGAAGAATTATGAGGTGTAGAGATGGAAGAAGAACGACGCAAGGTATATGTGGAAGTCGATGTTACCCATAAGACGGATGGAACGGCTCGACCCCGAAAAATCAAATTTGAAGATGGTGAGGTCTACGAGATCGACCGTGTAAGGCACTGCTGTCGTGCGGCATCGACCAAGGTCGGTGGAACAGGGCTTCGTTACACGGTGATGATATGCGGTACGGAAACCTTCCTTTTCGATGAAGAAAACGGAAAGTGGTTTGTAGAAGGCAAGAAAAGAGCAGTTCTCTAAGGATGCCACCATTCATCAGCCCTGAGAGCGTCAAGGAACTTAATGAGGTGATGTGCGTGACAAAAGATAATTGGACACCTATACCGATGTATTGCTCTAACTGCGGAGCATTGCTTTACGGATATAGAAATGATGAGGGGAAAATCAAGTATGAGTGCAAAAGGTGCGGAACCGTAGCGGTTCGAGTCCAGAAAGGACGCCGACACGACAAGATTGACCTTTATGCCCCGGAAGGGCAAATCCGATACTATTGATCGGCTAAAAACTGAATACGGCAAAACGACGGAATGGTTGAGGTGAAACAGACTGCGTAATTCCATCTCCAGGTCACTTGCTTTGAACACTTCGGTTGGTTAAACCAAACTTGCTATGCAGATATGAGAGGCCACCGACAAGACAGTAAGCCATAGGCTTACCCTGTCTTGCCGGTGGCTTCTTTTTTTCGGCAAGAACAACCGACCAAGGGCTTCCGGCAGAGAAATCTCTGAAAGGAAGCCTTTTTCGATGTTGAACAAGTGGCTCTGTTATATCGCTGAATACCCGTGATCTCCGAATTTTGAACCCGAACACCAAATTCAAAATTCAAAGGAGATTACGGTAATGAGAAAAATATACCTTGTCAAAAAGAACCCCGAACTGCCTGCTGACGGCAATAACTGGCTCGTAATGAACAGCTTCGAGTTTATGAACTTCATTCAGACCCCGGAAGGGCAGAAACGAAGAGATCGCTTTGGGCAGTTAGACGCTTGCTCTGTTGACGATGTGATCATCATCGCAGAATGTGGAACCGAAACCGCAAAACAGTGGCGATCTGAAAAGGATAGACACGATTATCTTGTGTCAATCGAGAATCAGTCCGGAATAACGGTGTTTTCCTATAACACACAGACAACCACAGAAGATGATATGTCTGGCGAGGAACTGCTGGTGGATCAAGATTGTTCCGTCATTGATGCCATTCTCAAAAAGGAGGAGAAAAGCACCCTCTACGCAGCCGTGGCAAAATTGTCACCTGCCGAGATTAACTTGATGACCAGTTTATATCTTTGTGATGACCCCATAGGACAGCGAGAATATGCACGGCGCCACGGAGTAGCTGTAACGACAATTAATCATCAACTGACTGTTGCCCTGAAAAAACTCAAAAAAATGCTCCCAAATTAAAATTTGCTTCGTACAAATCGAAAAAAATTTCCCAGTTGGTTAGTAGAGGGCAAAAAACACGAACAGATAGGAGCATAGATAATGAAACAGGTAATGATGGTCAAATTCGACTCCCCGAAATGGAGAATGATTGATGAGTATAAGGTTGCAAACCCGTTTATTGATGTCGGTTTTCGGCAGGTCAAGGATGTCGTTGACTTGCGTGTATTCGACCTGCTGAACATTAGCCGTATCAATAATAACAGGGCTGAAGAAATGCTTCTTTGTATTTACCATCTTCTCCAGCCGGACAGACGGATCGACGAAGGTATTTATAACGATGAGATTGACCAGTATTTCTCGTATCGGGAATGGAAAAAGAAACACCAGCCTTTAAGTGGAGTGACCGTAAGGGAAATCCTCACAACTGAAGATCTGAATGAGGGTGCTTTACTTCGGATTTTTGATGGAGTCACCGCTGCTTTCTACAAATCCGATGAGTACAACAGTCGAGAATATCGTTATTCAAACCTTTCGGAGTTACGCAAGGCTATGAAGCATAAGGAGGGCGGCACGAATGGGAAAGCCCAGTAAGGACTATGCCGTTCCTCTTTGGGAAAAAGCAAACCTCACCGTTTATGAAGCGGCAGCCTACTCAGGGATTGGCGCAGATAAGCTAAGGGAACTGTCCGACAGAGAGGATTGCGAGTTTGTCTTGTGGAACGGCACAAAGCGGCTCATCAAAAGGAAAAAGCTCGATGAGTTTTTGGAAAGAGCCTATTCAATCTAACAATCAACGATGCGATTCGCAAAATCGCATCGTTGTCCCAAACGGCGGTTATCGGTATCCTAAAGCCAAACGAAAATGAAGGAGGAAACCGATATGACCAAGCAGGAAAAAGATAACCGAGTTCCCCTTTGGGAAAGAATGAACCTGACTTTAGAAGAAGCCGCCGCTTACACTGGTATCGGAACGGATAAACTTCGTGAGTTGTCGAATCGTGAGTCGTGTGACTTTGTTCTATGGGTCGGTACAAAAAGGCTTCTAAAGCGCAAGCAATTAGAGGAGTTCCTGATTAAGAGCTTCTCAATCTAAAACAGGAGGTTACTATGACTAAAAAGAAACAGGTCGGCGTAAGGTTCGACAGCAACCGAACCCGACTTAAAACAGGAGAAACCCAGCGTCCCAACGGCACTTATGCGTACCGTTGGTCAACGCCTGACGGAAAAAGGCATTCTATTTATGCTCCGACGCTGGAAAAGCTGAGAGAGCAGGAAGAACAGATCATCGTGGACAAGCACGACGGAATACGGTCGGATGTCAAAAGCATCACCGTAAATGAGATGTTTGATCTTTGGTGTCAGCTCAAAAGGGGAATCAAGGACAGCACATTTAAGAATTATATTTATATGTATGAGCTGTTTGTAAAACCGTCTTTCGGAAAGAACCGACTTGTCCAAGTAAAAAAGTCTGATGTGCGGAAGTTCTACAACTCCCTTGCCGACGGCAAGGTTCTGAAGATTGCCACGATAGATAATGTCCATAATGTACTCCACCAAGTCTTTCAGGTGGCAGTCGATGATGGAATGATTCGACAAAACCCAACAGACAATATGCTCAAAGAACTGAAGCTCTCCCACGGCTTTGAGCGTGAGAAGAAAGAGGCATTGACCGTGGCTCAGCAGAAGTTGTTCTTTGACTATATGCTCAGCCACCCCAAGGACACCCACTGGTATCCAGTGTTCTATGTTATGGCAAACACGGGGATGCGAGTCGGTGAGATCACCGGGCTTCGCTGGAGCGACATTGACTTGAAAAAGGGCATTATCCGAGTCAACCACACGCTTGTTTATTATAATCACCGTGACGAAAAGGGATGCTACTTTTCCATCAACACGCCCAAGACAAAAGCCGGTGAACGAGAAATCCCAATGACCGAGGGGGTGAAACAAGCCTTCTTAATGGAGCGAGAGTTCCAATCTCAGGCTGAAATCAGCAGTAAGAGCCGAGTGGACGGCTATGACGACTTTATTTTTGTCAACCGTTACGGGGATGTTCAAAATCAGGGAAACCTCAACAAAGCACTCCGCCGTATGATGCGAGATTGTAATGATGAAATCCTCGAAAAATATGGAGCAGACTCTGATCCGGTTCTGCTGCCACAGTTCAGTTGCCACATTCTCCGGCACACATTCGCAACAAGGCTATGTGAGTCGGGAGCAAACCTTAAATTCATTCAGAGCATCTTGGGACACGCTGATGTATCGACGACGATGAATATCTATGTTGATGTGACCGACGCTCTGAAAAAGAAAGAGATCACCGCCTTTGATGACTATATGACAACCAAGCTGGAAACTTGAAGGGAAAGCACTCTGTGAGTAATTCGCAGAGTGCTTTCTCTTTTTCGCACATTTCTCAAAACTGAGGATGGAAATTATACTATAAGCAGTAATGAGAAATGGAGCGTTCAGATATGGAGAATAGTTTAAGCAGGATGCGACCGCATCTTGTATCAGAGTGGTCAGAAAAGAACTTACCGTTGACTCCTGCAACCGTGACCTTTGGGTCTAATAAAATTGTGTGGTGGAAAGGGGCTTGCGGTCACGAATGGCAGACAAGCATTAAAGCTCGCTCCGCAGGCGAGCAATGTCCAATATGTTCGGGAGCGAGGGTGCTTCGAGGTTATAACGACTTTGAAAGTAAGTTCCCTGAGCTTGCGAAGGAATGGTCGCCCAAGAATGAGCCGCTAAGACCGTCGATGATTACAGCGGCTACGCACAGGAAGGTAATATGGCAGTGCAAGCTCGGACACGAATGGACGGCGTCCGTGAAAAGCCGGACGGTGAACGGTACGGGTTGTCCCTACTGCTCACACAACTTTGTGCTACCGGGCTTCAACGATTTGGCAAGCCGTTTTCCTGAAATCGCTGCGGAGTGGTCAGAGCGCAATCTTCCGCTGACGCCGGATCAGGTTACGGCTTTCAAGAATATTAAAGTTTGGTGGAAATGTCACTTGGGTCACGAATGGAACACATTGATTTCAACCCGTGCAGGAGGAAGTCAGTGTCCCTATTGTAGTGGGATAAAGCTACTCAAAGGCTTTAATGACTTAAAAACAAAGTACCCTTCCCTTGCCGCAGAGTGGTCGGAAAAGAATCTGCCGTTGACTCCCGATGCGGTCAATGAGAAGTCAACTAAGAATGTTTGGTGGAAATGCAATACCTGCGGCTATGAATGGAAAGCCGTCGTCAGAGCACGGGTCAAAGGCGGTATGTGTCCTGTTTGTGCTGAGAGAGCCGTTCTGCAAGGCTATAATGATCTTGGAACAACTGATCCTCACTTACTCTCAGAATGGGACTATGAAAAGAACTCCAAGTGGACACCGAGCAATGTATCGAGAAACTCGATCAAGATCGTTTGGTGGAAATGTGGAGCAGGACACTCTTACCGTGCCAAAATCACAGATAGAACTATTGAGCAAAAGGGTTGCCCTCAATGTGAAGCTGAGTTTCAACAGGCTCTCCCGCAGATGCTGATAATGATGTATGGAGCACAGAACGGCATTACGGTCAAAAGCAATAGCGACTCGGAGCTTGGAATGCGACTTGTTGCATACCTCCCTGAATTACATTGTGCGGTCGATATTGCCGGAGCAACCGTGACGGAGAAAAGAGAGCAAAGCGTGAAAGCCCACATTTGTCAAAGTAACCGGCTGGGTTACTACCTTATTAAAAGAACTGCGGATGCTTCGCAAATGGCAGCGGAAATCAAAACGCTATTTATCCGCAATCATATCTATCTCCATACGGATTCCGAGAAAGATGTTCAAGTGCTTCGAGAGAGATTTTTAGAATGGAAAAATCGAAATGCTTGTAAACTGAACGGAAAATATTGAGTTTCGTTAAGCCGTGTGTTATACTGTTTCAGTCGTAAGTTTCAGTATAGCACACGGCTCGTTTTCAAAAAAATGAAGCCACCTTACGCCAGCTTACTCCACGGCTTACGCCATTAGATTTTCCGCTATCTGAATTAGGCGTAACTGAGCTTACCCCAGCTTCAAATGAGTAGATGCCGGTCGGGACTTATAGACGCTAAGCGGAGCTTATCTAAGGCTGGTCACGAAAATCCCCACAATGAAGCCGCTGGACAACTGAAATGGCTGAGAACGCCCCTGCGCCAAAAGCGGCGCGGGGGTGTTTTTTCTGTCCCCACTTGCCAAATGCCGCGCCGGATAGTATACTTAGCACATAACATCCCGTCGCGGTGCGTACAGTAGCACAGGCGCGAAGGAGGAGACTATGTACACCATCAACGACCTTTATGATCTGACACATACACTGGCGGGGGACTACCTGGCCCGCTTTACCTATCCCTGGGAGGCGCTCTCCGACCTGGCGGACTGCATTCGTGCGCTGGGTGCACAGCTGGACAGCGAATATCTGCCCTTTGGCCCGGAGGTGTGGGTGCACCGGACGGCGCACGTCGCGCCCACGGCGTCCATCACCGGGCCGTGCATCATCGGCCCGGAGGCGGAGGTGCGCCACTGCGCCTTTATCCGGGGCAGCGCGCTGGTGGGCGCCCATTGCGTGGTGGGCAACTCCGTGGAGCTGAAGAATGTCATCCTGTTTGACAACGTGCAGACGCCCCACTACAACTATGTGGGCGACAGTATCCTCGGCTATAAGGCCCACATGGGCGCCGGCTCCATCACCTCCAACGTGAAGTCCGACAAGACCCATGTGGTGGTCACAGACGGTGCGGAGCGCATCGACACCGGACGCAAGAAGGTGGGCGCCATGTTGGGCGACGGCGTGGAGGTGGGCTGCAACAGTGTGCTGAACCCCGGCAGCGTCATCGGACGGGGCAGCCGGGTATATCCGCTGTCCTCGGTGCGGGGCACCGTGCCGGCGGCGAGCATCTACAAGCGCAGCGGCGACATTGCCGCTCAGCGCTGACAGGGAGGAAGAAAAATGGGCAAGTATTTCGGCACGGACGGCTTCCGGGGCGAGGCCAATGTGACCCTGACGGCGGACCACGCCTATCAGGTGGGCCGCTTTTTGGGCTGGTACTGCGGTGAATGCAAGCGCCGCGGCGGCGACAGCGAGCCGGCAAAGGTGGTCATCGGTAAGGACACCCGCCGCAGCAGCTATATGTTCGAGTACGCCCTGGCCTCCGGGCTGGTGGCCTCCGGCGCGGACGCCTATCTGCTGCACGTGACCACCACGCCCTCTGTGTCCTATGTGGCGCGGACGGAGGGCTTCGACTGCGGCATTATGATCTCCGCCAGCCACAATCCGTTCTATGACAACGGCATCAAGCTGATCGGGCGGTCCGGCGAGAAAATGGACGAGGACACCATCGCCCTGATCGAGGACTATCTGGACGGGAAGCTCAGCGTGTTCGGCCAGACCTGGGAAACGCTGCCCCTGGCGCAGCGGGACCATATCGGCCGCACGGTGGACTGGTCCGCGGGGCGTAACCGCTACGTGGGCTACCTCATCTCCCTGGGAATGTTCTCCTTCAAGGGGAAAAAGGTGGGGCTGGACTGTGCCAATGGCAGCGCCTGGATGATCGCCAGAAGCGTTTTTGACGCACTGGGTGCCACGACCTACGTCATGGGCGATGAGCCAGACGGCTTCAATATCAACAACGGCGTGGGCTCCACGCATATCGAGGCCCTGCAGCGCTTCGTGGTGGAGAAAGGCCTGGACGTGGGCTTTGCCTACGACGGCGACGCGGATCGGTGCCTGGCGGTGGACGAAAAGGGCCAGATCATCACCGGTGACCATATCCTGTATATTTGCGGCCGCCATATGAAGGAGCTGGGCGAGCTGCCCCACAACACGGTGGTGACCACGGTCATGTCCAACTTCGGGCTGTACCGGGCATTTGACCGGTTGGGGATCCGCTATGCCAAAACCGCTGTGGGCGACAAGTACGTATACGAGTATATGAGCAAAAACGGCTGCGCCCTGGGCGGCGAGCAGTCGGGGCATATCATCTTCTCCAAGTACGCCTCCACCGGCGACGGCATTTTGACCAGCCTGAAGCTGATGGAAGTCATGCTGGAGCGCAAGCAGCCCATGAGCAAGCTCACCGAGGGACTGACCATCTATCCCCAGGTGCTGGAGAATGTGCGGGTGCACGACAAGGCTGCCGCCCGTCAGGACCCGGCCGTGCAGAAGGCTGTGGACGACGTGGCCCGCCGTCTGGGCGATACGGGCCGTATTCTGGTGCGTGAATCCGGTACGGAGCCGGTGCTCCGCGTAATGGTGGAGGCGCCGGAGGATGCCGTCTGCCGGGAGTGTGTGGCACAGGTGGCGGAGATCATCCGGGCGCAGGGACACGCGGTTTGAGTACGCAATAAGGGAACGCCGTACCGCGTTCCCTTATTTTTTGTTGACATTCGCAGAGGATACCTATATTATAAAGAATATTCTGAGAGGGGAGGGGCACCGTTATGACAGAGCGCATTACCAGCCGGCGCAATCCGCTGCTGGAACAGGTCCGCAGGCTGGATACGGCGGCGCTCCGGCGGAAGGCCGGGGTGTTTTTGTGCGACAGCCCCAAGCTGGTGGGCGAGGCGGTGCAGCACGGCGTGTCCGTGCAGTGTGTCATCGCCGCGGATGGTGTGGCCTTCCCGGAGAGACTGCCGGAGAATGTGCGGCGGGTGACGGTGCCGGCGGACGTGATGGCGTCCATTTCGCCCATGCCCACGCCCCAGGGGATGCTGGCCCTGTGTGCCCTGCCGGATATGGCGGCGCCTGCGCGCCTGTCGCCGGGCCGCTATGTGGTGCTGGACGGTGTGCAGGACCCGGGCAACGTGGGGGCAGTGCTGCGGACGGCGGACGCCTTCGGCTGCACCGGTGCGCTGCTGCTGCCGGGCTGCGCCGATCCCTATGGGCCAAAGACACTGCGCGCCGCCATGGGCGCGGTGTTCCGCCTGCCGCTGTACGCGGTGGGGCTGGAGGACCTGCCCCGTCTGCTGGCAGACGCGGGGCTGCCGCTGTACGGCACAGCCCTGCGCCACGACACGGTGGACGTGCGGCAGCGGGATCTGCGCCGCTGCGCGCTGGTCATTGGCAGCGAAGGCCGGGGCGTCAGCGCGGAGGTGCTGGCGCTGTGCCGCGAGACGCTGCGCATCCCCATGTCGCCCCACTGTGAGTCGCTGAACGCCGCGGCCGCGGCGGCGGTGCTGCTGTGGGAGGCCTATCGCGCGGAGGAGGGGAACTGAGATGGCGGCTTTGAAGTATTGGGTGTGGCTGACCACACTGCCGGGTCTGGGGGAACGGGCAAAATTGCAGCTGCTGGCGCATTTCGGCTCGCCGGAGGAGATCTATTTTGCCCCGGAGGGCGAGCTGCTGCTGGCAGAGGGCATTACGAAATTACAGGCCGCCCTGCTGGCGGACAAATCGCTGGACCGGGCGGAGAAGGTGCTGGAGGACTGTGCCAGAGACGGCCAGTTCCTGCTGACCATGGACGACGCGGGATACCCCGCGCGGCTGCGGAACATCTACGACCCGCCCCTGCTGCTGTACGGCAAGGGCAGCCTTCCCCTGTTCGATGATGAGGTGGCCGTCACGGTGGTGGGCACCCGGGACTGCACGCCCTACGGCGTGCGCGCGGCGTCACAGCTGGGCTATGAGCTGGCCAGGCAGGGGGCACTGCTGGTGTCCGGCATGGCCAAGGGCATCGACGGCGCTGCCATGCGGGGCGCATTGCAGGCGGGAGGCTTCACCGCCGCCGTTCTGGGTGGCGGGGTGGGCGTGGTATATCCCGCGGAAAACCGCAGATTATATGAAGACATCGCCGCCACCGGGGTGCTGCTGTCGGAGTATCCGCCGGGAACGGAGCCTCTGCCGGGGCATTTTCCCGTGCGCAACCGCATCATCAGCGGACTGAGCCTGGCGGCGCTGGTGGTGGAGGCCCCGGTGCGCTCCGGGGCGCTGATCACCGCCCACGCCGCCCTGGACCAGGGGCGGGACGTGTTCGCCGTACCCGGTCCCATCGACGCGGCGGCCAGCGTGGGCTGCAACCGGCTGATCCGGGACGGCGCGGGGCTGGTGATGGAGGCGTGGGACGTGCTGGGCACCTACCGGCAGCGGTTCCCGCAGAAGCTGCGGCCCATCCGGGCCGCTATGCCGGAGACGCCCAGGGGCGCGGAGGAGATATCCCCACAGACACCGGCGAAGCCGGAAACGCAACAGGAAAAGCCACCGGCCATGCCGGTGCTGGATCCGGCAAAGGAGGGCGCGGCGCTGACCGACGAGGTGCGCGGCCAGATCGTGGACTTTGCAAAGACCGCGCTGGAGAAGTTCCGGCGCGCAGGCGGGCGGTGAGGCCATGGCCAGCACAAGTGAGATCCGCCGCCGCATCGGAAGCGTCCGGCAGACCCAGAAGATCACCCACGCCATGTACCTCATCTCGCAGGCCAAGCTGCGCAAGGCCAAGCAGGATCTCAGCAATACCCGCCCCTACTTCGACGCTCTGCAGACGGAGATCGGCCGCGTGTTCAACGCCGACAGCAGCATTGAGAGCCGCTATCTCATGCCGGAGGACGCCAACGCCAGACCTCTGCCCGGCGTGGCCGCCTGCCTGCTGATCACGGCGGACAAGGGCCTTGCCGGCGCCTATAACCAGAACGCCATCCGGCAGGCCCAGCAGTTTCTGGCCGCCAACGAGGGCGCGGAGCTGTATGTGGTGGGCTGCGAGCCGCCAAGGGGGGGGGGGAGTTGTAGGTGGGGGGCGAGTCCGGCCGCCGCTGGTTCAGCCAGCGGGGCATCCCCATCGAAAAGAGCTTTCTCTACACCGCGCAGAACCCCACACTGCGGCGCGCCCGTCAGATCGGCGAGCTGCTGCTGGAGCGGTACGATGCCGGCGAGATCAATGCCGTACACGTCATTTACACAGACATGAAAAACGGACTGGAGGCCACGGTGCGTCAGGCCCAACTGCTGCCCCTGCACCGGGAGCGGTTTTCCATCGCCAAGGCGGACACTGCCGGAGGCTCCATGTTCGAGTTCGTCCCCAACGCAGCCGCCGTGCTGGACAACGCGGTGCGCAGCTGCCTCACCGGCTTTATTTACAGCGCGCTGGTG